>Ga0074044_10001496_pt1 | contig 21051 bp, 22 predicted proteins | sample BogForMeECP23OM1_FD_94443 | JGI IMG/M metagenome (GOLD analysis project Ga0074044, IMG submission 94443) | Bog forest soil microbial communities from Calvert Island, British Columbia, Canada - Bog Forest MetaG ECP23OM1 | ecosystem: Environmental > Terrestrial > Soil > Wetlands ...
ATGGTTTCGCATTACAAAGAAGGCTGCATGGAGGAATCTGGCAGACGTGCGAAAGACCTTTTCAAGCGCAGATGCCGTTGGTAAATGGACGGTCTTCAACATCAAGGGGAATCAATACCGGCTAATTGTCGAGATCAACTACCCATTTGGCCGGATTTATGTCCGCCACGTGCTAACCCATGCTGAATATGACCGTGGAGGTTGGAATCAATGAGCGCACCCGCAGTCCAATCCGAATACGCTTCTCTTTTGAAGTCAACTCTGCCAGCTGTTATTCGCAGCGAGGCAGAGAACGAGCGGTACATTGTCCTGCTCGAAGAACTCGACCGTAAGGGAATCCGCATGACCGCCGCCGAACGCCGTATGGCTGAACTCCTTACGTTGCTCGTCGAGGATTTCGAAGAGAAGCACTATCCGCTCAAAGCGGCCAGCCCGGTCGATGTTCTGGGCGAATTAATGTCGGCAAATGGTCTGAAGCAGAAAGATCTGTTGGATGTTTTCGGAACACCCAGCATTGTCTCCGAAGTTCTTGCTGGAAAGCGCAAGCTCACCACAGAACATATCCGTCGTCTCAGTCGGCGATTCCGAGTCTCACCGGAACTGTTTTTCTGAAAGCGGCGGAATGCAAATCCTCATGCCGTCGGTTTTTCCCGGCGTGCTTCTACCGCCGTGACCTCTTGGGCAAACCGCAGACCGTAATTTTCCAGCAGCGCAGGCACGCGATCTGGATCGGTCGATCGCAAAATCAATCCGGCGTGATGATGCCTTTTGATGCGCAGAACTACTTCCGGATCGTTGTATTCGGACGTATCCGGATCCTCCTGCCGGGCTAACGAAAGAATTACGCCTGCATACTCTTCGCGCACCGGCGGCAGTTTATATGAACCGTCGCCTCCGGCGACCTCGATACGAGCCCACTCCCGCCAGAGGTTTATTCCGGTGGCGGCCTCGACCATTTCGTTGATGTACGCGCCACCCACGCGTGCCGCGCACTCCAGAAAATAGAAATGCCCGTCCGCATGCGCCTGAATAAATTCGGCATGGGCCACGCCGCGCACCAGTCCGAGCGCCGCAATCAGCTCGCGGTTTATCTTTCGTAGCCCAGTGTCGGCATCGCTTCCACGAGGGACCGTAAACGTAGTAAACACGCCGCCACCCTGGGCTACGTTCATCGGCGGCTTGCCGTATTTGCTCACGTTAGAGAAGACCGCCTCATTTTCCGAGACCACAGAATCTACGTGGTACACGTCGCCGGGGACGAACCTCTCCAGCAGATAAGCGGATTGCTTGTCGCCCAGTTGCTCCAGGATTGGCCATAACTCGTCGGCGACGTGGATTTTCTTGATGCCGATCGCAGAGGCTTCTTGCCGCGGTTTCAGCACCCATGGTCCGGGGACATGGTCGAGGTAGTAGTGGATATCGGCGTGATTGAAAACGGGCACGAAGTCCGGCACGCGCACTCCGCGATCAAGAGCACGCATGCGCATGGCCAGCTTGTCGCGAAAGTAGCGCATGGTGGTTAATCCCATGCCAGGAATGCGCAAATGTTCGCGGAGAGTCGAGGCCGTTTCCATGTCGTACTCGTCGAGAGCCACGATGCGATCGAGTTTCTGAGTCCGCGCCAGGTGCGTCACGGCTTGCACAATATCGGCGAGAGGAATGTCGGGGGGAAGGTAGAACGTATCCTCCAGGCTATCGCGCGGCCAGTCGGCGTTGCTCAGTTTTTCCGCCGTCAGCAGAAATACGCGGCAGCCAAGGCGTTTGCACTCGCGCATGAATTCCTGGCCCTTTTCGTAGGTCGTGATGCAGAGCAAGGTGAGCGGGCGCGATTCCGGCATAAGGATGGTTTCGATTCAGGGGTAAGAGAATACCACGGCGGGATTGGGATCGATATCGCGCCTTTGGATCGGGTCGATGAGACTCCCCGATGATCCCAGCGGTGCTACAACTTTCTCATTCTTGACGAGAGGTTCCCCGATGGAGCATGATGCGCGATGCCTGCATGAGGCCATGGCTGTCGAGGCGCTTGGGAGGCTCCTATGGCTACGCAAATTCGACCAGAAAACAAGGCCCGCAGTTTTGGGCAGAACATCGAAAGCGATCTCGCGTCGCGATTCCTGCGTGTGGTCGAAGTCTCCGCGATTGCCTCGGCCCGCACTATGGGGCAGGGCGAGCGCAAGCTCTCGGATCAGGTCGCCACTGAGGCCATGCGCCAGACCATGGACTGCATCCCCATGCGGGGAACTATCGTGATTGGCGAGGGCGAGCGCGACGAGGCTCCCATGCTCTACATCGGGGAAAAGGTTGGCGCCGAATTTCCTGATGGACGCGAGGTGCCTGAAGTCGACATCGCGGTCGATCCACTCGAGGGGACTAATCTTTGCGCGACTGGAGCGCCCGGTGCGATTACCGTGCTTGCCGCTTCAGAACGTGGAGGCCTATTGAATGCTCCCGATTGCTACATGGAGAAAATTGTGGTCGGGCCTTCCTGCAAGGACGCGGTCGAACTCGATGCTCCCGTGGCGGACAATCTGAAAAACATTGCAAAAAGATTAGAACGCGACGTGGAAGATCTGGTGGTCATCGTGCTGGACCGGCCGCGCCACGAGAAGCTGATTGCCGACATTCGCGCTGCTGGCGCCCGCATCCGCCTGATCGGCGATGGCGATCTTTCAGCCGGTATCGCGGCAGCCGTGATCGGAACCGGCGTGCACGCCGTCATGGGTTCTGGTGGTGCGCCGGAAGGCGTGATTACCGCCGCCGCGATCCGTTGCCTCAACGGATATATGCTTGGCCGCCTGGTGGTGAAGCCCGACCAGGGGGAGCGCCTCGCGCGCATGGGCATTAAGGACAAGGACCGCATCTACGAGGCGGAAGACCTTGCTCCCGGCAAGCAGCTTATCTTCGCAGCTACTGGAGTGACGGACGGTGCATTGCTGAAAGGCGTCCGCTTCTTCGGCGAGGGCACGCGAACCTCTTCGGTGATCCTTACTCATCAGACGGGCAAGGTTCGCTTCATCGAAAGCATTCACCTCGAAAAGGGGCCGGATGTGAAGGTGAGGTTCGCGTAGGGATTTCCTAGACGGGGGGCAGGACCACTCCGGCGACCTCGCTCTAGGCAAATGGATTTTCGATTTGGAGATTTTCGATCTTTCGGCCGTGCTGGAAGTCTTCACTGTAGAGCGTCGCGCACTCGCCCTGCAGAGCCGCGGCCAAGATGAGCGAGTCGCACCATGCAAGGTGGTGCTTCGCTGATATCCGCAGAGCTTCAACATAAAGAGCGGGCGAGGAGTGAACCGCCAGTATGGGGCGGAATACTGTGATGAGGTACTGTTCGGCTTCGGCCGGGCTCATCGGCTGCGAGAAGCGCCGCAACGCGACATTCAGGAACTCCTGAACAACCTGATAGCTCACAATTCCTTGGCCGGTATCGGCTGCTCGTCGAATGAGTTCCGCAGATTTCTGTGCCTTGGCAGTGGCTTTCGCGTCGAAGGTGTAAACAAAGATGTTGGTATCGAGGAAGAATCTAGCGCTCATTCATCTCGTCCCGGGTGTAGGGTCCAGAGGAGCGGACGTGGCGAAGCCGCCGCATCAGCGCATCCACGGCGGCCCCGCCTCCAGCCTGGGCAGCGTATTGTTCCAGCCACTCGCGAAAGGCCGCGTTTAGCGTCTGGTGCCGGGCCCGGGCCACCAGGCGGGCTTGTTCAATCAAGCTATCGTCGGCGCTGAGGGTAATGTTCTTCATACGAACATAGTGTACACTATATTCGTGTTGTCTAAAACATAATCTTGTACCCGAACGAGGCGGCCATACTATTTCAGATACTCTGAGCCTTTCTTCAAGTCCTCGGGGACGTTGGGAGACGGAGGAAAGTCCTGCGAATATCCCTGGAGCAAGCTCACCGTTACCTCTGAGCGAAGCGTACCGTCGTGGACCACGATGGTGTGCGGATGGCCTTTCGAGTATCCCTCCCACAAAGATACTCCGGCATAAGCGCCGTCCTTACGCAGGATGAAATACGTCATGTCGATGAAATGCAGCTTGTTCATGTCGCTGTTGTAGTTCCGGACGATGCGTTTGAGGGCGTCCATGCCGGCTTCCCGCGGAGACATGCCGTGGCGCATGTTTTCAACGATCGTGTGGGCGCCAGCGACCTTGATGTTTTCCTCCCCGCTGCCGGTTGCGCCTGCCGAGCCCACGTCTTGATCGGTGTAGCAGCCCGCGCCGATGATGGGCGAATCGCCGACACGTCCAGGAAGCTTAAACGCCAATCCACTCGTCGTGGTGCATCCGGAAATTTCGCCTTTATCGTTCAGTGCGGAACAGTGGATCGTACCGGTAGGAGGGAATAGAACCTTTCTCACTGCCGCCAGTTGAAGTTCCGGTTCAATACCAAGATCAGCGGCGCGCGCTTGCAGGTTCTCAATTCTTTCTCGCCAGAGTTCGGACTGCGGCTTGTCCTTCGACGGTGGCGGCTGCCAGTGGGGATCGGCCAAACCGGGTCCCCACCAATCATCGGTGGAGTGGAATTCTTTCCACAGCAGCCAAATCTTTCGCGAATGGTCGGTCAGCAAATTCTCGCGGGGAAAACCGACAGCCACTGCGAAGCGCTCCGCGCCTTCTCCCACCAGCATCACGTGTCCGGTATGCTCCATCACGGCCTTCGAGACCAGCGACACGTTCTTGATATTGCGTACGCCGCCGACCGATCCCGCACGCCGTGTAGGTCCGTGCATGCAACAGGCATCGAGCTCAACCACGCCTTCTTCGTTCGGAATTCCGCCCAAGCCGACAGTGTCGTCGTTGGGATCGTCTTCCGGTCCTTTTACTACCTTCAGGACAGCGTCAAGTGTGTCACCGCCGCTTTTGAGAAAAGCGAACCCGCTCTCCATATACGCATAACCGTTGTGGGCACAAATGATGATGGGTCGCTTCTGTGAACCCGAGGGCGCGTCGTGATTTTGCGGGGCGGCATTCGACTTGTTGTCATTGCTTTGCGCTGGCGTTCCGACTCCGGCAGCGATTACTCCGAGAACTGAGGTCTTTACAAAATCACGGCGTGAGAAAGGCATGTTCCTCCTGCTGCATGAAACCGGGAAGCATATCACGCTACGAGGGGGCGATTCACACCGCCGACTTGAGAATGGCGTAGGAAATTACAATGTGCCGCGGGCCCTCCAGTTGGAGCGCCTACGACCTTACTACGTTCGGCCCGAACCGGCTGCCAGGCCGCGATATCGGCCTACATGTCCGGGCTGCCGGCCAAGGGATTCTCTGCCGGCCTGCGTGATCTCTCGAACTTTATTTTGTTCGGACCGAAACCGCAACAAGGCGGCAATGTTGCCGACGCTGTCGAGTTCAGGATCATCCTTGACATAGAACAGCTCGACATCACGACGAATCGCCCAAGGCAAGATCGCTTCCGATACGTCGACAACCTCGCGAGTCTCGCGTCCGCAAACCGGGCAGGAGCTTACCAGGTGCGCGTCCAGGTGGCCGCAGCCCGTGCACTCGACCGCTTGCGCCACGTAGCGATCTCCGATCAGCAAGGTTTGCACTTCACCCAATTCCAGCGAACGCAGCACGCGCCGCAATCCAGTAACACCTCGGCCGTTGCTGCGGGCCTGGCTGATGGTTTCGTGCACCACCTCCTTGCACCGCTTCCGCTGCCACTCGGAAAAGATCTGTTCCGCTTGCGAGCGAATGGTGTCCCGGCTCATGTACGCAACTTCAGCGGAAAATCGCCCGAGCAATCGTTGCGCTACATCAGGATGCAGTTGCGGTTCGAACTGCGACCAGTGCAAGTCCTGGCAACCAAGAATCCACTGGTCAAAGACATGCTTCTCGACGGCGTTCTTGAGCACGTCGGCCACCAGTTTGAAATGCTGGCGGACTTCGTCGGCGACGCGGCGCTCGGCATGGCCGGCGTCATATCCGGCGAAGCCGTCACTGCGACCGCGGTGGGGAAGGGGATGAAAAAAATCAATGCGTTCGGTCAACTCACCTAAACGGAGATCGAACAAGCGCGCGCGGTGGCGGTCGAGCAGCACAACGCCGAGGCTGGGGAATGCTCCCAGCAAGCGAGCGACCGGTTTGAGATGAAAATGACGATCGACGAACAGTTGCGTGTTGCCGAGCTGCGGTGGCAGATCGAACTCGCGCCAAAAGCCTTGCGCGGCACAGGCGAATACGGCCTTGCCGTGCGCTCCGTTTCCACGCAAGTCCTGCGACAGACGGACAATCCGGTCAATATCGGCACGGGACGATTCGCATTTGCTCTTGCCCGAACCCGCACCCTTGCTCTCCAACCGCCGTAAAGCCTCGCGCAGCACTTCTTTGGTGGCGATGGCTTCTTCTTTGTGGGCTTTGTTGCGAGGCGCCGTGGGCTGAAAGTAGAAGCTTAGAGCGCAGGCTCCCTGATCTTCGAATTGTGCTAGTTCATGAATTTGTTCGCGAGTAATCATCCCCTGTCCCCACTTCCTTTCAATTGGAATTGGATCTATGCGGTCCCCGTGGACGCGAACCGTCCCTTAAATTGGCCCACAAATTGGGGCGATTTGCGCAGGTGATCGCGCGCGGCAGAAATAGAACTTAAAACACGGTCCGGCGGAATGCCGGTGATAGCGGAGATTTCGTCGACTCCGAAACCTTCGATCGCGTGCAGGATAAACGCCTCGCGATGGTTGGAGGCCACATCGCGCAGAGCAGCGGCGATCAGACGCATCATCTCTTCGGACCCGACGATTTGTTCCGGCGTCGCGACCCGGTCGTCGGCGATGATGGTTTCCTCTGTGATCGCTTCGTCAGGCTGATGGAACTGCAGTTCCGGCTCATCGCTGGCTTTGACGTTCGCCTTACGGGCAGATTCCTCCAAGCGCACCGCGCCCCCGTTCGAGCCTTCGGGACGGGAGAGTTCGTCCAGTGCCTCGAGCGCCAGACGGTAAAGCCAAGGTTCCAGCGCCAACCGCTCCGGCTTCTCCCGTCCACTGCCCAGGGCCGCCGCAATGGTTTCGTCAATCACTTCTTCTTTGCTGATGGAATCGGGCACAACCTGATCGGCGGTCTCGCGAAAATAAATTTCGCGCTCCACAAAGCGCTCCAGGCGAGGAAGATTCACGTTGACGTAGGAACGCACATCCTCCGACGAAACCGCAGCTGGAAATACCACGGCCAGCGTCTCCTCGAAAGGTACGGACGCATTGCGACGTCCCGTGGCTTCCTTCTGCCGCCGCGCCCATTTGTGCGGAGAGCGTAGAAGTTCCTTATGCTTGGTTACTTGCTGCAGCAAGTCTTCGAAAGCGCTTTTCACTGCAGCCTCGGGAGTCTGGGCTTTTGCCTGCACCGCCATCTGGCCGGACGGCAATCGCAAGTTCAAAGAAACGACGGTTCCCTCGCGCGCCGAGTTTTCCTCCACCATGCCTTTGAGATGGACGAGCTCGGGGCGGAAGAACTGCAGCCGTTTCCGCAGTTTTTCGATCTGGTGTTGAATGTCTTTTTCTACGGCGGGTGTTTTATGAAGACGGTAACTGACGTGGACGTTCATTAGCACCTCGGCCTTACAACGAAGCGGCGCTTTTCAGTGCTTTCTACGGAGATTGTACACCTGCGGCCATAGCGGAAAAATGCGAATCGAAGGATGAAAAGTTCGCATGTGCCGGATTTGGAATTCTCCGTATATATGCCTTGACACGTATATTCCATTTGGGGTATACGAAGAGAGTGGAAACTGTATTCGAAATCATTGCGGAGCCGAACCGGCGCGCGATATTGAGTCTGCTGGTCTCTTCGCAACAGTCGGTTGGAGAGATCGAGCGTCAACTTCGTATGCCGCAGCCGACCGTGTCAAAGCACCTGCGCGTGCTGCGCGATGCCGGCTTCGTGGAATCCACGGTGGACGCGCAGCGCCGTCTCTACCGGCTCAAGCCAGAACCGCTTCAGGAGTTGGATGCCTGGCTGGCTCAGTTCCGCCGGCTATGGTCCGCTCACGTGGATGCTCTCGAACGCCACCTTGATCGCATGGGTCAGGACCGCATGGATCAACCGACGCTAACGAAAAGGAAGACAAGGCGAAGACGACGCGGCCTAAACCGTGAACGTGGCAAAGGAGAAACGAGATGAAAATCAAAGTGACCAGCATATACGTGGATGACCAGAACAAGGCTCTGCGCTTCTATACGGATGTACTGGGTTTTGCCAAGAAAGCCGATTTCAGCAATGGTCCATTTCGCTGGCTGACCGTGGCCTCGCCCGAGGAGCCGGAGGGCACTGAGCTGCAGCTGGCGCTGAACAACAACCCCGCGACCAAAACCTATCAGCAGGCGATCTTTCAACAAAACCAGCCCGCGGCCAACTTCTTTACAGACGACATCAAAGGCGACTACGAGCGGATCAAAGCGCGCGGCGCGGTGTTCACGATGCCGCCCACCGACGTGACTGGCTCGACCATTGCGATGCTGAACGACTCCTGCGGCAACCTGATTCAGCTGACGCAGTTGATGCGATGGTCATGAGCAATCGCGAGCAGTACAGACCGGGACCGGCCGACGTGGCGCGGGTGCGAAAGGACCGGGGACCAAACGGGGAAGACAAGTGGACGCTCATTCTCGTCAGGGAACTGCGCCACTCACCGGAAAAGGTCTGGCAGGCGCTCACTGACCCGGCGCATCTGCGGGAGTGGGCGCCCTTCGACGCCGATGGGAGCCTGGGTGCGGTTGGAACTACGGTGAAGCTCACCACGGTGGGAGCGCCCGCGCCCCGCATTACCGAAACAACGGTGACGCGAGCTGAGGCTCCCAAGTCGCTCCAGTACAACTGGGGTGGCTTCGATATGCGGTGGGAACTCGAAGCCCTAGGTGGAGGCACGCGCCTGACGTTGTGGACCAACATCGGTGACCGCTTCATCGCAATGGGCGCTGCGGGTTGGCAGATCTGCTTCGATGTTCTGGATCACCTTCTCAGCGGAACTCCCATCGGCCGCATCGCCGGTCCCGAGGCTATGAAGTTTCCCGCCTGGCAGCGGCTGAACGCGGAGTATGCGAAGCTGTTCGGCATCGAAACGCTTAACGGACCGCCTCAGGCGGCTCAAAAGTCCTGAATCGAGAGGATCGCAAGACGATGCACAAACCGCTTAAGAGAAACAAAAAAGAGTTGTCACCAGAACAACGGAAAGAACTACTCACAACGTTGAAAGCCCGTTTCGAGAAAAACGTGAACCGCCATAAAGGTCTTGCTTGGGCTGAAGTACAAGCAAAGCTGGAAGCCAATGCCGAGAAATTGTGGTCAATCAGTGAAATGGAAAGAACTGGCGGCGAACCGGACGTTGTTGGACATGACAAGAAAACGGGCGAATACGTTTTTTATGATTGTTCCGCGGAAAGTCCTGACGGCCGCAGAAGTCTTTGCTACGACCGTGAAGCGCTGGATTCAAGGAAAGAAAACAAGCCAAAAGGCAGCGCGATGGATCTGGCCACTGCGATCGGCATTGAGCTTTTGGCGGAAGAACAATATCGAGAATTGCAGATGCTTGGAAATTTCGATATGAAAACGTCGAGCTGGGTGCAAACACCTCCTGCGATCAGAAAACTCGGCGGCGCCCTATTTTGCGATCGCCGCTACGACACCGTTTTCGTGTATCACAACGGCGCGGAATCTTACTATGCCGCCAGGGGATTCCGTGGCTGGCTCAGGGTCTAGCGAGAACGGTCTCCTATCCTATGGGAGCTAAAATCCATCCACCCGATGCTCTGGCTTCAGACGCCCTGATACACCCATCCCAAAAACGACTTGGGACTCTGAAAAGATTGCCCCCACTCCGCGTCGTGGCGGGCGGTGGGCTTGGCTGCGATCACCTCTTCCAAAGTCCTGCCCTGCTTTTTAAGCTTGGCGACTTTCTCGCGCGCATCGACCAGCACATCGCGAAACAGCGTGAGGTCGGCTTTCCCCCCGACTGCGCCATGGCCTGGAATGACAATCGTGGTTGCGCTAACTTTCGCAAGGTTCGCTTCCGCAGCGCGAATCTGGCCATCGATGCTGCCTCCGGTCGAGTAGTCAACAAAAGGATAGTTGCGATTCCAGAGCGTGTCTCCGGTGTGCAGGACATCAGCCTCGGTAAAGTGTACGGAGATGTCCGAATCGGTATGGGCGGGGCCGTAGTGCTTGAGGGCGAGAGTGGAGCCGTTGGCGTGAACCGTGTGCTCGTCTTGAAAAACAGTTGTCGGGATTGCTCCGGCGGGCGCGGCCGGAAAAGTGTAAACCCAGCCTTCCACGCGCGTATCCGCCGAAAGATGCTTGCGCGTATTCTCGTGGGCCAAAATGTTTGCGCCCGCTTGATGTAGCCATTCGTTTCCGCCAGTGTGATCGAAGTGCCAGTGCGTATTGATCAGTTGCTTAATGGGGTCCGCGTTGATACTGGCCAGAGCTGCCGCGACGTTCGACCGCGCAGTGACGACTTCGGCATCGATGAGAAGCTTTCCGTCCGGGCCCGTAAGAACGGCGATGTTTCCGCCAGGACCGAGCAGGACGCTGATATTGCGCCGAAGCGTTTGCACCGTGATCTTGGCTGTGGCAGATTCCTTCAGAGCCATTTCAACGAGGCCTTGTTGAGAAAAGAGCCGGGGCGGGGCGAGACACGCGGCCGCCGCCACAACCCCGCTTGAAATCAAAAACTGACGCCGCGAAACTTCGTTGGATACTCTGGTGCTCATCGATTAGCTCCCGTTCGGTGTCCTGAACTGCTACTGCAGAGTCACCGCACTTCCGCGAAAAGTATAACCGGCCAGCTTGGCAGGATCGCGGAAAAACAAACTGAGGACAAGAGACCCGAACCCCAAGGACAGACGAAACACTCTCAGTAACTAGGTCGAATCTCAACCCAGAGAGAGGCGCAGAGCGACACACAGCTCATTCATTCGTGCGGAGCTAAGTTGAGCTGGCTCCCTCAGAGGCTAAATCCCTGGTCTCTATTGGCCCCAGGCGGCACGACTGAAGTCGCGCCCTACAGAAAACTGCCCAACTCAAAACCATTTATGAGATAGCTTCTAGTATCGCTGCCTCGCAGGTCCTCTGTGCTAACGTGGCTAGCGGTAACTCCAACGGGAATGGGATTTGAGGATAGGTCTATGTCAGGCAAGCTAGGCCTTGGAATTTCGTATTTCATTGCGATCGCTTACGTCTTATCGATCCTGTTTCCTTGTCTTTACTGCTTGCAGCATGGATGCAGGGGACCGGGTGAACTCGATGCGTTTATGCCGGCCTTCGCCCTTACACCAGTTGGCGCAATTGCTACGGCTTTCTCGTTGCGCAACGCCATCCAGCAGATCAGGAAGAGACAATCGTGGTCTTGGGTTTTCTGGCCGCTTGCAGTTATTTTCGCGCTTGTTCTCCTCGGTGCGATTGCTTTTGTCGCGTGGGTAGTTTATGAGACTGCTTTTCATCATTTTAAAGGATGAACATCCCCACTCAAGTCAAAAGCAGGCTTGAGTGGGCCACAGGGGTGAGCGGGCCACCCAGCGATCTGTAAGGCTTGGATGCTAAAAAAATTCTCTTAGTCACCTAAGACGCTATTGAAGAATCTGCCGATGCTACTCACCTCCGCCCAGGCTCGCCGAATCTGGCTGCACGCCCAGCGCCTGGACACCCCAGAGCCCTTCGGCACCGGGCCGAAGGCCACGCCGGCAGCGGTGGCGCACCTCGGCTACTTGCAGATTGACACCATCTATGTCATCGAGCGCAGCCATCACCACATCCTTTACACGCGCATTCCTACGTACCGGCGCGAGCATCTGCATCAGGCACAGAGCATCGACAAGACCATTTTCGAGTATTGGACGCACGCTCTATCGTACGTGCCGACGGAGACCCTGCGGTTTTATGTGCGCGATATGCGCCAGGCGCGCCAGGATTGGCAGCGTCGCAATGGCTGGTTCGGCACGGTTTCTGATGGCGACCTGCGCCGGGTGCTGTCGCGCATTCGGAGACATGGCGCACTCACCATCCGCGACATTGAGGATGAGCCGGTAGAAAAAGACTACGCGTGGGCCAGCCGCAAGCCTTCCAAGCGCGTTCTGGAGCTGGCCTTCTACAGAGGATTAGTGACGATTAGTCAGCGGGCGGGGATGCTGAAGACTTATGAGCTGATGACTCGCCATTTCGGTTGGGACCGTCTGCCCCGCGCAGCCACCGAAAAGGAAACTTTGAACTACCTGCTGGATCGTGCCCTGCAATCGCAGGGGATCGTGAGTGTGGAATCGATCTGTCATCTGGACGCTCCACGCAAACCAGCGATGAGGCGACTGGTGGAGTCGCGAGTCCGGCGAAAGGAGCTGATCCCTGTGCAACTGGAAGGAGCGGGCCAATGGATGCACTGGGCCCGTCCGGAAACGCTCGATACCATTCCCGGCCCGGCGCGGGAGCAGGTTCATATCCTGTCTCCCTTCGACCCGCTGATCATCCAGCGCAAGCGACTCCGGCTCTTCTTCGATTACGAGTATCGCTTCGAAGCTTACGTTCCGAAGCACAAGCGGGTGTTTGGTTATTTCGTTTGCCCAGTTCTAATCGGAGATCGGATCGTTGCCGGCCTCGACCTCAAGACCTACCGGTCGCGGAAAAAACTTCTGGTGCAGCGCTGGAACTGGATCGGCCGTGGCGGAACCCGTGCCCATCAGCAGCAAGTGGAAGCCGCGCTGCACAAGTTCGAGAAATTTCAGTTGGGGCAGAGTTGATCGAGCGCTACGCCGCAGTGATTTGTTTCAGGATGGCTTGCGCCGCCGCTGCTGGATCAGCGGCTTCAGTGATGGGACGTCCCACCACGATGTGACTTGCTCCGGCGGCAATCGCTTCCGCTGGAGTCATCACCCGCGCCTGGTCTCCGTGCCCCATACCAGCCGGGCGCACGCCGGGATTTACGATCGCGAACTCGTTTCCCAGCTTCGCACGCAGCATCGCAGTTTCGCGGGGCGACGTGACGACCCCCTGGCATCCATTGGCCAGCGCCAGCTTGGCCAAGCGCAGGACTTCCTCTGCCATGGTTCCGTGGAACCCAATGGTGCGCAGATCGTTTTCGTCCATGCTGGTGAGGACGGTGACTCCGAGGACAGTCAGTGCGGGATTCACGGATCGCGCCGCGTCCACGGCAGCCTGCAGCATTTTGGTGCCGCCGGAAGTGTGCACGGTCAACATGCTCACGCCTAACTGGGCGGCTTCGTGCACGGCGGCCGCGACCGTGTTGGGGATATCGTGATATTTCAGATCGAGAAAAACGCGGCGGCCCGAGGCCACCAGATCCCGCACCAGGCGAGGCCCTTCGGCGGTATAGAGCTGCATACCAACTTTATAAGTGTCCGCCGAATCGCCGACGGCTGCGACGATTTTCTGCGCGGCTGCCGCCGTAGACACGTCAAGGGCGACAATCAGCTGGCGACGGGGATCGTCTGTTCGCGCTGTGGTTTGGATTGGATCGCTGCCAGGGATGAGATGGGGCAGACTGGTCTGCATCCCTAGCAGTGTAAGGGGTCTACGGCAATTCCGCCATAGGTTGGTTGGCCGCGATGGTTTGGTAGACCGGCCGGTGCTGGGACGTGCCCTGTTTCACCAGGTCGAGTCTGACTTTCTGCAAGCCGCGATGTTCAAATTGGAGTGCCTGAGCTGCGCCATAGGAAAGATCGATAATGCGACCCTCCACGATCGGTCCGCGGTCGTTCACCTTCACGACGACCGCCCTGCCGTTATGCAAGTTGGTGACGCGCACGTAGGTTCCGAGAGGCAGCGTGGGGTGAGCTGCGGTCATGTCGTACATCTCGTAATCTTCGCCGCTGGCAGTCGGCTTACCCTCAAAATCTTCTCCGTACCAGGACGCTGTTCCAACCTGATACGGTTTGTTCTTCGTGATCTGCTTTGGGACTTCGGGCTTGATCTGGGCTCTACTTGGGGCGGAACTGGCCTCCGAGTTGTTCGGAACCTGAGTGGCTCCCAGCCCGACGATCATCAATCCGATCATCAGTCCATGAGCTATACGTCTCTGCATTCAGTTCTCCTCGCATCTCAAAAAGTCGTCCTAGCTAGGTTTTCTCGTTAACGGTTTGTAAATGGTAGAGGCCTAGTGGCACCTTGTCAACCCGAAAGTCTGCCATCTATAGTGTCCTGATAGTAATCGATATCATACGTAACTTATTGTCAATTATAGGGAAATGAGATGATGTCTCTCAAAACAATGGGGTTAAGTATTTGCACAGTAGTAAATAGGTAATATCCCGCAGGTTACGAAGTATTTTCAACTTCAATCGATTCAACAGCTTAGAGTCTGTTTCTTTATAAGTTGTTTATTGCCACTCTTTTAGGTACAAGTTGCTTAGTCCCCGAAGTTTATTTTTTCGCTTCCGCGAGGAGGCAGGACCAGAAGATCATGGCTGAGGTGCCACCCGTTGTACTGACCATCGCAGGTTTTGATCCCTCGTCGGGAGCCGGCGTGACGGCCGACATCAAGACGATTGCCGCGCACGGTTGCTACGGAGTGGCTTGCATTACGGCCATGACCGTCCAATCCACCGCCGGCGTGCGGCGGGTAGAATCCCTCGATCCGAGTCTGATCACCGATACTTTGAACGAACTTGCGGCAGACGTTTCGATCGCGGCCGTCCATATCGGAATGCTGGGTACAGCTAAGGTTGTCCGGGCGGTAGCTGAGTTCCTTACCGAAAGCAGAGGCAAGTCGAAATCGCCCTACGTAGTGCTGGACCCCATCCTTAAATCCTCCTCCGGCGCCGACCTGCTCGACGTTCCGGGAAGCAAGCTGCTGATCGAAAAGCTCATTCCGTTGGTGACCGTGCTCACACCTAACGTGGATGAGGCAGCTATTCTCACCGGCATGAAGGTGACGAATCTGGACGAAATGCGGGTGGCGGCGGGCAAGCTGCATGAGATGGGTGCAGCGGCTGTGGTGATCACAGGGGGTCATCTGGACAAAGCCATCGACCTCCTGAGCTTCACTACCAAACGCGGCGTTGAGCAAGAGGTCTTCAAGGCGGAGCGGCAACGCTCGGATTCCACGCATGGCACTGGGTGCGCCTTCGCAACTGCAATCGCGTGCCACCTGGCACTCGATCGCGGCCTGGCTGAAGCAACCTTGCTAGCCAAGACCTATGTGACGGCCGCGATTGCGGCCGGCTATCCCTTAGGTCGTGGAACCGGACCAGTCCATCATCTCTACCGCATGAACCAGCAGCGGCGCGCTGCGACGTCAGGGGGCGAGTCGTAGAATTTTGGTTGCGAGAGTAGGGAGACTCTATTCGTTATCGGATGGCTTCTTCAAAAGGATACCGGCGACGAATGAAGCCGTCGCGGCCAGGAGCCATTCGATCCGCCACATCTGAATCGCCTGGAACTCCGCGAGATTCGAAGCCTTATAGAAGAGGCTGACGCCGATGACTCCGGCGATGCAGCCCATGCCAACAATGAAAGCGATCAATGACGCCGTGGGCAGACCCACCCAGCGTTTGATCTCGTGGAAATGCAAATAGTGCAGCCAATTGGGGAAGGGTATCTTATGCCACGTATCCGCGGCCCACGTGAGTCCATTTCTGAGCCGAACCGCGCTTCTGGCCCACAGGCTCGCAATGAACTCAGCTCTTGTATTCCGAGCGACGACCGGGGTCAACTCCCTGCGGCGCAATCCGCAAGCATGGCAAAACCTGGCCGCAATCATGAACTCAGTACCACAGCCCTCGCAAGCGTCCGCCATCCCCACGCTGGCTACGGCTGGGGGGGCAGCCGTAGCCGTAGGATCCAACACACTTGGGGGGCTCCAGAATTCTCGCTCTGCATCTCGAACTAGATCAGCCATAACGGAAAAGCTCTTCAGGACGTTTATCTTTGCAAGGCAACCCAACAGCCAAAATCTGTGCAGCGCTAAGTTGTATGTTCCTCAGGCACTTGCCCCTTCGCGGCGGGCGAAGATCTGGTAATCTCGCGCAATTATTACTCGCAAACTCGGGTAAAGATGCCTCTGTTACTCGGGTCATGAACCTGTAGAGGAGTGAGCCGCCGCGGCAACCGAAGGATCATCTGCTCAGCAAGTCTTGCAGGCTCGGTTGATGCCGTCGGCATGTCTTTCGTTTCTCCAAGAAACCTCGCTTCGTATGGTTTGCTTCCTTCGAGTTCAGTTAAACTAACCTCAAGGCTAGAACTCTGGGGATGCAGTTGAGTCGGATATTTGCGAGAGGGTTCCTTCGTGCGGGCATACTATGGTGCACGGCCAGCCTGTGCCTCTCAGCTTTCGAAGCGCGCTCCCAAATCCAGCCTGCAACTCGAGCCACCGGGTCGGCCGCATCGTCGCCGAACCTGACGGCTTCTGCCAACGACCCTCTGTTCGAATCCGCTTCCGACCTCTTCTACAACATGGATTACGACCGTGCCATCCAGGGCTTTCAAAAAATCCTGGATCGTCACCCCAATGATCCTTCCGCAGTGAATCATTTGCTATCGACGATCCTGATGCGCGAGCTCTACCGCATGGGCGCTATGAATACCGGCGATTACAGCAACGACAGCTTCATTGGGCAGGCCCATCGCCCCGCCGACCCAAAGGTAAAAGAGCAAATCAAACAGCTGGTCGAACGCGCCGAAGGCCTCGAAGAGCAGCAACTCAAAAGCGACCCGAATCATGTGGAGGCGCTCTACGCGCGGGGCGTAACTCGCGCCCAGTTCTCGCTCTATACGGCGCTGGTGGAGCGTGCCTGGTTTTCTGCCCTGCGCAACGCTGTTGGTGCGCGCCACGATCACGAACGCGTGCTGGAGCTGGATCCCAGTTACGTCGACGCGAAGCTCGTTGTTGGAGCTCACAACTATGTGATGGGCAGCCTGCCGTGGAGCGTGAAGGTCGCGGTGGCTCTGGTGGGATTGAGCGGCAGCAAGGAGAAAGGCCTGGAATACCTGCGGCAAGTGGCCGATAGCAACGGAGAGAATAGCGTCGACGGCAAGGTCGTTCTCGCCTTGTTCCTGCGTCGCGAACACCGTTACGATGAGGCCCGCGGCTTCATGCACGATCTGGCCGCGAAGTATCCGAGGAATTATTTGTTCCCACTCGAAGAGGCCAATCTTCTGCGCTCCTCCGGCCACTCCAGCGAGGCGGTCGTTGCTTATCGCAAGGTCTGGCAAAATGGCCGGGAGGGGAAGTACGGCAACCTGCACTATGAGATTTCCGCCTGGGGCTTGGGCGAGTTGCTGCGCAGCCAGAAGGATTATTCCGGGGCGGCTTCCTCCTACGAATTGGTCAGCCAGGTTTCCGACGCGGATCCGGAGACGCTGCAGAAAGCCAACCTGGCTGCCGGTGAAATGTACGACCTGCTGCAAAAGCGCGACCTGGCCATGAAGAAATATCAGATCGTGCTCGCCGAAAACGCCAGCACGCCTCCGGCGGAAAAAGCCCGCGAACATATTAAGGAAGCGTACCGGGAGTGATCTCTTCCACCGTTAGGCGGCTTGAACAAGAAAGAGGTCGAGCTTTGCTCGACCGGACAGCCCCTTCGGCTGAGCTCAGGGCAAGCTTTGGGGTGCTGTCCTTACACGAACATCTCAGCGTGATCCCAGGAACATTCGGACTACAATTCCTTTATTGTCGTGCGGAGGTCGAGCCATGTACTGCAACTACTGCGGCAAAGTGATTCAGGATGACGCGGCCGTCTGCGCCTACTGCGGCACGCGCGTCGGCGCGTCGGTGGCGCGCAAGCGCTTGGTCCGTCCACGGCAGGGGCGCAAGATCGCCGGGGTCTGCCTCGGAGTCGCGGAATATTTTGACGTCGACGTGACCGTGGTTCGTCTGGTGTGGCTGATCGCGTCTTTCATGACCGGCATTGGCTTGATCTCCTATCCGATCGCCTGGATCGTGATGCCGGAAGAGCCACTGCTGTTGAACGCTCCGGCCAGCGCCGAGCGCGTGACGAATCCATAGTGCGCATGGTTCCACAACAGATCAAGAGTGGCGATGCCGAGATCGTCTACCACGTGGTGGGCGAAGGCCCTCCCATAGTTCTGCTGCATCCTTTTCCTGCGAATCATGAATTCTGGCTGCCGGTGGCGGATGTTCTTTCAAGCCGCTATCGCGTAATTCTCCCTGATCTGCGCGGCCACGGGGACTCTGGCGTCGGGGAAAGTCCAGCCACAATGGAGAAGCACGCCGCCGATCTTGTTCGCTTGATGGACGACGCCGAAGTTGGGCGCGCTCCCATGGTTGGTGTGTCCATCGGCGGATACGTATTGTTCGAGTTCTGGCGCAGGCATCGCGGACGCGTCGCTGCTCTCGTCCTGTGCAACACGAAAGCGGCCGCTGATCCTCCCGAAGCGCGGGCGGCTCGCTTGCAGGCCGCGAACGATGTTATTGAGCGCGGTACTGAACCGTTTTTCGAGAGCATGATTCCCCGCCTGCTGGGTAAGAGCACACGGGAGTCACGGCCGGACTTGGTCGATGGCGTCCTCCGCATGATGCGGAAGATGTCTCCCGAGGATGTTGCGCAGGCGCAGCGCGGCATGGCCGAACGCCCGGATTCGATGGAGACATTGAAGACGATCAATGTGCCCACCCTCGTCATTACCGGGGACGAAGACATTCTGACGGGAGTGAACGAGGCGGATGTGATGCGTCAGCACATCTCGAACAGTCGGATGAGAGTGATCCCGAAAGCCGGCCACTACTCGCCGTGGGAGCAGCCTGGGGAAGCCGGCAAACTGCTGCGCCAGTTCCTGGATGAACTTTAGAATTGGCTGACAAGGGTCCTGGTAACTACATGATTCGCAAGCGAAAAGCCGCGGTGACAAGGATCACCCCCGGGGGTGCCGCGGGTCATTGCTTATAGCGCGGATTGGAGCAGAATAGAGAGCGGTTTCATCACTTAAAACTACGGAGGTAGGACCATGACGTCTGGCACTCTGACTACGCCCGGAATCAAGGCTCCGGGCGACTACATTGAAGATGTAATGATTAGCGTGAAGGCAAAGAATCCAGCCGAGCCTGAATTCCATCAGGCGGTTCGGGAAGTGTTCGATTCTCTACGGTTAGTACTGGCAAAACATCCGGAGTATCAATCCAATCGAATCCTCGACAGGGTGGTGGAGCCGGAGCGCGTGTTGATGTTCCGCGTGCCCTGGGTCGACGACCAAGGCGTGGTGCAGGTGAATCGTGGTTTCCGCATTGAGATGAACAGCGCCATCGGACCTTACAAGGGCGGGCTGCGCTTCCATCCGTCGGTAAACCTTGGCATTCTGAAATTCTTGGCGTTCGAGCAGGTGTTCAAGAACTCGCTCACCACGCTGCCCATGGGCGGCGGCAAGGGCGGTTCGGACTTCGACCCGAAAGGGAAGAGCGATAACGAAGTGATGCGCTTCTGCCAGAGCTTTATGACCGAACTACAGCGGCACATTGGGCCGGACACGGACGTGCCCGCTGGTGACATCGGCGTGGGCGGGCGCGAGATCGGCTACCTGTTTGGACAATACAAGCGGCTGCGCAACGAATTTACTGGCGTGCTCACGGGCAAAGGGTTGGGCTGGGGCGGGTCGTTAATTCGTCCAGAGGCCACCGGTTATGGCTGCGTTTATTTTGCGGAGGAAATGCTGAAGAGCCGCAAAGATAAGCTGGAAGGGAAGCTCTGCCTGGTTTCGGGCAGCGGCAACGTTTCCCAGTACACCATCGAGAAGCTGCTTGATCTGGGCGCGAAGCCGGTGACTGTGTCGGATTCGAACGGCGTGATCTACGATCCGGATGGGATCGATCGCGAGAAGCTGGCTTACATTCTGGAGTTGAAGAATGTGAAGCGCGGCCGCATTCGCGATTATTCGGATCGCTACAAGAAAGCGATCTTCATGCCGACGGACGTGAAGCTGGAGCACAACCCGCTATGGAACATCAAAGCGGACTGCGCGTTCCCCAGCGCCACGCAGAATGAAATCACCGCGAAGGATGCGGCGAACCTGCTGAAGAACGGCATCAAGCTGGTGGCGGAAGGCGCCAACATGCCAAGCACGCTGGAGGCGACCAAGCTGTTCCTGGAAGCCAGGATTCTTTATGGTCCGGCGAAAGCGGCGAATGCGGGCGGCGTGGCTACGTCTGGCCTGGAAATGGCGCAGAACAGCGCACGACTTTCCTGGACGCGCGAGGAAGTGGATGACAGACTGCACAAAATCATGATCAACATCCACCGCAATTGCTACGAGACGGCCGAGAAGTACGGCACGCCTGGCAACCTCGTGAACGGCGCCAACATTGCCGGCTTCCTGAAGGTGGCCGATGCGATGCTGGATCAGGGACTGGTGTAGAGACGCAAACATAACAAGCCGGGTTTTGCCCGGCTGGACAGCCGAGGGCGGCTGTCCCTACATGGCTCGTCTTGAAAGCGGGGTGGGAGCCTCCACCCCGCATTTGTTTATCACTGACGCTGCGAACTAGGATTATCCGCAATGACTCCTCGGCCCATGACCGAGCCGTTTCTCGACGCCGAAGAGCGCCTGGAAGGCTTCGACAACCTGATGCCCTTCAAGGTGCAGAACATTCTGTTGGTCTCCAGCCTCTACGATTCTTTTATCCTCCGCGAAGATGGTCGTCTCAACGAATTGCTGATCGACGAATCGCTCGAACTGAACCTTCGGCAGATTCCCGGCATCACGCATGTTTCAAGTTGTGCCGAGGCGCTGGAACTGGCGCGCTCGCAGCCTCGTTTCAATCTGATTGTGGCGAACCTGGCGGTCGCGGATATGACCGCCGCGCAGTTGGCGCATGAGGTGAAGCGCGCTGGTCTCGATGTGCCCGTGGTTGTGCTGGCCTACGACTACCGCGAAGTGAAGAGCTTCATCAGCCGGAATCCGGTGACCGATGTCGAGCGCATTTTTTTGTGGCAGGGGAATGCGCGCATTCTCATCGCCATCGTCAAGTACATCGAGGACAAGCGCAATGTACTGCACGACACGCGGGCCATGGGAGTGCCTGTGTTGCTGGTGGTGGAAGACAACATCCGTTACTACTCGTCGTTCTTGCCGGTGATCTACACCGAGCTGATCAAGCAGTCGCG
>Ga0074044_10001497_pt1 | contig 21044 bp, 8 predicted proteins | sample BogForMeECP23OM1_FD_94443 | JGI IMG/M metagenome (GOLD analysis project Ga0074044, IMG submission 94443) | Bog forest soil microbial communities from Calvert Island, British Columbia, Canada - Bog Forest MetaG ECP23OM1 | ecosystem: Environmental > Terrestrial > Soil > Wetlands ...
AAGTTTCGCCGAACGGCAGTGGAGGCTGGAACGAGACCATGCTCCACAGCTTCAGCGGACCGCCCGATGGCGCGAATCCATTTCTCGCTCCCATGATCGTCGACAAGGCCGGAAACCTTTACGGTACGACCGAGTTTGGCGGCACCTATAACTACGGTGCCATATTCAAACTTACTCCGACGGGAACAAGCTGGACGATAACCGTCCTGTACAGCTTTTCGAACTATAACGACGGTGGCCATCCGGCTGCCGGTCTCATCATGGATGCGGCGGGCAATCTCTATGGCATCACTTCCGAATACCAATCGCCGGGATGCGTCTTCGAGCTCACCCCGTCCGATGGCGGTTGGATTTACCAGGTCATCTACGCCACCGATACCTGGGGCGGGTTGACGATGGATGCCTCGGGCAACATCTTCGGCTACACTGGTTCGGACAGGATCTTCGAGCTGTCACCAAACGGCAGCGGCGGTTGGAACTCGGCCGTAATCCATGCCTTCGCTGGGGCCCCTAAAGATGGCGACGCTCCACAAGGAAATCCCGTGCTCGATCAGGCCGGAAATCTTTACGGAACGACTTACTACGGCGGTGCCAACAACTCCGGAACGGTCTTCAAGCTGATTCGTCCTACCAAGAAATGGCAAAAAGGAGAATGGAAAGTGGAGATTCTCCACTCGTTTGGCAGTGGCAAAGAAAAGAAAGATGGGAGCAATCCTTACGCCGGGATTGTCTTCGATGCCAACGGGAAGATCTACGGAACCACCAATGGAGGGGGCAAACTCAATGACGGAACTGTTTTCGAGCTGGCCCAGACTGCCCAAGGTTGGTACCAGGAGAAGATTCTCTGGAGTTTTAATGGCACCGACGGACTTTGGCCAAGGAGCGCGCCGGTTCTGGACAGCGAGGGCAACCTCTATGGCACGACCGTCTTTGGAGGATTGAACAACGATGGCGTCGTGTTCGAAGTGACTCCGTAAGGAGGATGCTCCTCAACCTTGGCCAGCATCGCAGGTACAGATACTTGAATCCGTTCATCTCGCTTCAATCCCGCCCATGCCAACCTCCGCTCGGGCGGGCTTTCATTTGCTCTTCTGCTCTTCGCAGGCGCTTTACAACGCTCGTCAAACGCTCTTCGCTATTGATGTCTAAGCTCAGAGCTAACTTGACGAAGTAGAGAAAAGGGGTTCCGGGCGAATTGAGTTGATAATCCATCCTACAGAGCGTTTGCCTGCCTTGAAATCCTCCCTCAGTTGTTCCCTCGTGCCTAGCCTGCCCATGTGCTCGATATAGACTCTCATGCTTGACTCGGGCATTTGATCGAGAGGACAATAACAGCCACTTTTAGGCCGGGGGATAAAGTCCACGCAAGAAATTTAGGAGGATCCATGAAGCATCCACTATTGTTGATTTTCGGCTTCGCGGTCGCGATGGCGGCGACCATGGGCAGGATACACGCGCAGGACCCAGAGAAGCCCCATCTCAGGGGCTACTCCATCGTTAAGCCCTGGAAGGGCGGGACGGCCGCCGATGCGATCGCTGCGTCGAGCAAAGCTACTACCATTCCGCTGTCAAGCTTTACCTTTACCGCCAGCAAAGATGGTCAAACCTACACCGATGTGATCGTCGGGAAGTCCCCATTTCAGCCGCCCTACAACTCGACGAAAGTCAAAGTACTGGTGGTTCCGATGATCATCAACATCGGCCCGTACGTGTTCGATTCAACGGCTCCAAACAATTGCAATGGGTCGATGGGAAACTCTGACATGGCAAACTTCCTGAACTCGCCGATCTTTACGCCCGTGCTGTTCGATGGCGGCACAGGCCCTGGACATGCCGCTCTGATCAATGGCGTTAAAGTGGGGGGCAAACTGACCTACAATGACGCGCATCGCCGGGCCGAGTTCCTGGGCGCAATCGGCGGCGCGAGTAGCCATTACCACACGGACTACGACGTAACCGTAACGTCCACTCAGACCATTGACATCGCGACGTCCCTCGGCCACAGCGCGATCGTCTATAACAACGGCCCCAGTCCCAGCGCCTGCAGCCTGTTGGGTGGTCTCGACATTCTCTACTTTGACAATTATTTCTCCACTACCGTTCTCAACGCGGTTCATGGAGACCCCACCTCTTTCGTGATCTTCCTGATGCACAACATCGTGTTCTACGAGTTCAACCCGAACTTCTGCTGCATTCTGGGATATCACGGCACACTCGACAATCTGCAGACCTACTCCCCGACCGATTATGATACAACCGGTGATTTTGGACCCGAGATTATAAATGTTTCCGTGGCGGCACATGAAATAGGCGAATGGCGGGACGATCCACTAGGAAACAATCCGACGCCCCTATGGGGAAACATTGGACAAGTAGGCGGCTGCCAGAATAACTGGGAGGTGGGCGACCCGCTGACCGGCACCGATTTTCCGCCAATCCTGATGTCGAACGGCGTCACGTACAATCCGCAGGAGACCGTTTTCTGGTCATGGTACTACTCCGCGGATCACGATCCTTATTTCCAGGACATAGCGGCGGGGGGTAAGTACTCCATGAATGGCACTTTCGGCGGCCCTTCAGAAATGTGCCCGCCGGGTGGAACCTTCCCGGACTAAGGACCGTCCGACCAACATTCTGGACGAACGAAATTTGCCCCAACTCTAGCGTGTTTGTAGCAGCCTGCAAAGCACTGAGGGCTGCAGTTGGATTCTTTTTGTCGAAGAGGGCGCCAGAATTAGCCCTCTGACGCCTTTTCGCCCAGACTGACGAAAGGAACTACAGTTTTGAAAGGAATCCGTTCGCATAGCCGTAATACTGATTCGCCACCCAGATGTTGGCCCCGTCAAAAACCACGCCCCAGGGGTTAACTCCCACGTTAAACGTGCCGAGATTCGCGCCGTTACTCACCTGCAGCTTGGTCACGGTATTGCTGCCATGATTTGCCACCCACATGTTGGCACCGTCAAAAGCAATGCCTTGGGGTCCGGTTTGCGCGGAAAAGGTGCCAAGAACCGTGCCACTCAGGTTTAGCTTCGTCACGTTATTGCTGCCGTAATTTGTCACCCACATATCCTTCCCATCAAAGGCCAGATATTCGGGGGTGCTTCCTACTGTGTAGGTGCCGATGACCGTGCCAGCCTCGTTGATCTTCATGACGTTGTTGCTGTCCGCGTTCGCTACCCAAATGTTGGTTCCATCAAAAGCCAGGCCAACGGGATAGGATCCCACGGCAACGTTGGCTTTCACCGTGCCAGTCTTGGCGTCGATCTTGGTCACGAACCCTGAGCTGGTGTAATCCGCCACCCAGATGGAGGTGCCGTCAAAGACTATGCCAAGAGTGGGGAATCCCACTTCATAGGTGCTGAGGAGCGTGCCCGTACTTGCCTGAAATTTGTATACGAGGATGCTGCCCTGGTTCGTCACCCAGATGTTGGACCCGTCAAAGGCTACGCCAGAGGGCACGGAGCCCGCAGCATAAGTGCCGAGGAGCGTGCCGTCACTGGACCGGAATTTCATGATGTTGTTGCTGCCGCTGCCGGCATTTGCAACCCAGATGCTTTGTCCATCAAAAGCCGCAGCAATGGGGTAGCCTCCAGCCTGGAATACGGTCTGCGCCTGGTTGGCCTGATACCAGCGCAGAAGGGCAACCTGCTGGGCGTTTTTGCTGGAGATTACGACACCGTCCTGCGCCAGCAAACCAATGGTAGAGCACAGAAGTAGAGCCACGATCGCGAGTTTCCGTTTCATATAGTTCTCCTTTTCCGAAGTTGAAGTGGGGCTGTTTCTCACGTGGGTTCCAAGGGCCTTAAGAAACCTCATTTGCCCCCTTCGGCCCCCCGATCCAAACTCGGCCTCTATCTAGTAACGCGAAGAAGCCACGGAAAAAGGCCCACAATTTTTTGGGATAGGCGGCCGAAATGAGAAAAGGTGCGGATCGTTGATGTAACCACGCGTTCTCGCGAGCTTGCGCAGTCTGTTTGCCTCCTTTGGTGTCAATGAGTGAAATCGCGATTTTCACCATCCAGCGTGCGTGGAGGCGGCCAACTTTCTCACCTTCATTGACTTGCCCCATCCCCAGACCTAAGATTTCAACCCAATGATTGGCCAGACCATCTCGCACTACTGCATCGTCGAGAAGCTGGGCGGCGGCGGCATGGGCGTGGTGTACAAGGCGGAAGATGTCAAGCTGCACCGCTATGTCGCCCTGAAGTTCCTGCCCGACGAGATTTCCAAGGATGCACAAGCTCTATCCCGCTTCCAACGCGAGGCGCAGGCTGCTTCCGCCCTGAACCATCCGAACATCTGCACCATCTACGAAATTGACGACCAGCACGGCGAAGCCTTCATTGCCATGGAGTTTCTGGACGGGCTGACGCTGAAGCATCGCATCGGTGGAAGGCACATCGAGACCGATGTTCTGCTGGGTCTGGCGATAGAAATCGCGGACGCCCTCGACGCTGCGCACACAGAAGGCATTGTCCACCGCGACATCAAGCCTGCGAATATTTTCGTCACTAAGCGTGGACACGCCAAGATTCTCGATTTCGGTTTGGCCAAGGTTGCCGCTCAGAATGCGTTATCGAGTGGAAATACAGTAACGGAGGTCACGTCTGATCAGTTGACCAGCCCCGGCGCGATGCTGGGCACGGTGGCGTATATGTCGCCGGAGCAGGTGAAGGCGAAAGAACTCGATGCTCGTTCGGATTTATTTTCCTTCGGTTCTGTGTTGTACGAGATGGCAACGGGCAGGCTGCCGTTCGAGGGCGCGAGTTCGGGCGAAATCTGCGGAGCGATCCTGCACCAGCAGCCGGCCGCGATTTCGTCGTTGAATCCCGACTTCCCGGAAGGACTGGAACTGATTGTCGGCAAGGCGCTGGAGAAAGACCGCGAGCTGCGCTACCAGCATGCGTCTGACATGCGGACCGATCTGCAACGGCTGAAGCGGGACACGGAAAGCGGCCGCGACGCGGCAAGGAGTTCGGGGACGATACCAGCGGCCGGCGCCAGCCCAGGCCGCGTGAGGACGGGTGCCCCCGCCCGCCCATGGCGAGCGAAGCTGGGCGGCGCATTTGCGGTTTTCACTTTACTCGCAGTTGTGGGCGGCCTCTACTACCGTTCGCATGGCGCCAGACCCCTCACGAACAAAGACACTATCGTTCTTGCCGATTTCGATAACAAAACGGGGGATCCGGTTTTCGACGACACGCTCAAGACCGCGCTAAACGTTTCTCTGCGCCAGTCACCGTTCCTGAACGTGGTCTCCGACAACAAAGTGGCGACAACATTGGAGCAGATGACGCGTCCGCCTGGCACCAAGCTCACGCCTGATATTGCGCGCGAGGTTTGCGAGCGTGTGAGCAGCAAAGCATACATTGCCGGATCGATTGCCAGTCTGGGCAGCCAATACGTGTTGGGGTTGAAAGTGGTGAATTGTCAAAGCGGGGATACGTTGGTGCAGGAGCAGGCAACGGCCGCAACGAAGGAAAAAGTTCTGGACGCCCTGGGCGGGGCAGCCACCAAGCTGCGCGGCCAGTTGGGCGAATCCCTGGCAACGGTGCAGAAGTTCAACGTTCGGCTACAAGAGGCTACGACATCTTCTCTCGAAGCCCTGCAAGCCTACAGCGTGGCCGAGGCCACTGTGCGCCAAAAGGGAGACGCTCCGGCTATTCCGTTTTATAAACGGGCGATTGAACTCGACCCCAGCTTCGCTATGCCATACGCCGAATTGTCGCGATTGTACGCCGACCTCAGTCAACCGTCTCTGGCGCTGGATTATGCTACTAAGGCCTACCAGTTGCGCGATCGGGTCAGCGAGAGGGAGAAGCTGTTCATCTCCACGACTTATTTTGAGGCCACAGGAGAAAGCGAAAAGAAAGTGCAGACCTATGAACTGTGGAAAGTGAACTATCCGCAGGACCTCCCTGGCATCACCATGAATTTGGGTAATGCTCACGTCGATATGGGGCAATGGGACAAAGCGCTCGCGGAATATCAGGAAGGCGTGCGGCTACGTGGAATTCTCTTCGACTATTCAAATCTGGCAACGGCCTACATGAGCTTGGACCGACTGGAGGAAGCGAAGTCCACCATCGATCAGGCACTCGCACACAAACTGGACGGCGAAGCTCTGCGCGGGGACATGTACGAGCTTGCGTTTCTCCGAGGGGATTCCGCGCAGATGGAACAGCAGTTGGCTTGGATCGCAGGGAAGCCGGAGGAAGCCACGCTCCTGTCGATGCAATCTGATACCGAGGCTTATTACGGCAGAATGGGAAAGGCGCGAGAGTTCTCCCGCCGGGCAGTGGATTCAGCGGTCCGCGCCGACTCCAAAGAAACCGCAGCTTACTGGGAGGTCAATGCCGCACTGCGGGAGGCGGAATTAGGCAACGCTGCGTTAGCCCGGCAAGGAGTGGCGAGGGCTTTGGCGTTGTCTCCCGGGCGGGATGTGAAGGTGTTGGCAGCCTTGACGCTGGCTCGCACCAGCGATGCCGTGCGTGCCAAGCCGCTGGTCGAGGAACTGGGGAGAACCTACTCAACCAATACTCTGATGAAGCTCTACCGGCTCCCGACCATCAACGGCGCTATTGAAGCCGTCAAGAACAATTCGTCTCAGGCACTCATGGACTTGGAGCCCGCTGTTCCTTACGAACTCGGCTGGGGAGGAAGTTTTATCAATTACTTGTATCCCGCTTATGTGCGCGGCCAAGCGCAGCTGATGGCGCACAACGGCGCCGCCGCAGCTTCGGAGTTCCAGAAGGTGCTGGATCACAGGGGCATCGTAGTCAACTTCGTGACAGGATCGCTGGCGCATCTTCAAATCGGCCGCGCCTACGCGATGCAAGGCGACACCGCTAAGGCCAAAGTTGCCTACAAAGATTTCCTCACTCTCTGGAAAGACGCGGACTCCGACATCCCCATCCTGAAACAAGCCAAAGCCGAGTACGCGAAGCTGCAATAGTCAGAAGCAATCGTGTCTCGTCCCTTACTGTTTTCCGGTGGTTTACGGTTTGAATTTGAGGCAGTCCAGCGCGTGTGACTGCGATCACAGACACACAGCGCGGGCCGATTGAGAATTACCTGTAATTGCACGTTCGAGCCGTTTGTTGCCCGCTTGCTCTTCTATTTAGCAGCGGCCTCGCGAGGTATCAAATGGCAGAAGAACCGCAAGCCGCCCTCAGCCTCATCCGCAACAAGCTACAGGTGATACTCCTGCGTGCTGAACTTTCCCAAAATTCTGCTAGATGTAATGTTTGTGCCATTGCCGTTTCAGAAATCCTGAAAGAAATACGTTCCCTTGAAGCTTATGTTCTGGAAGCGCTGCGGAAGTAGTTCTTGACGGTCCACGCCTCAAGCAGCCTCAAAACTCGGTCGCAGGGTCAATGAGCGACATCGCCTGGTTACGTAAACTATCCAGACGCCCCTCCCAGCCTGACTTTCCCCATTATGCAATTACTTCCTGTGCCCGTGATCCAACCGGAATCGATGCGAAGTGGGGAAAAACTTGCGACTAGCCGACTTCCCGGTACTAATCCGCCAACTTCCTTCGAGGCCCGTATCTGGATAGCTTCCGTGTTGCCGAGCAGCCGGCAACTGTTCGCATAGAAATGAAGGCGGCTCCATGGCACAACCTATTGCACCTTCGTGTATTCCGCCCTCGCCTGCTTCAGGATAGGAACGTTGGAGTCGGCGTCCTTCCAGAGCGCGAAGAAGTCTTGGTAGGCGGCGCGCGCTTTGCTGCTATCTCCTGACAACACGTACGCTCTGGCTTGCCCGAGGTGGGCAAGCGCGCCGATGATCTCATCCTGAACAACTCCCGGATGGTCGAGTATTTTCTGGAACTCGGCGGCCGCAGCGGGACCTTGCCTCGCCGCCAAGTACGCTTCGCCGCGCATGTAGGCTGGGTAAAAAGTGCTCCCGCCGGTCAAAGCTGTAATCCCCATTTCATAGGGGATCGCGCCGGCGAGCGTTTGGATTGCGTTGGCGGCATCGCCTTTGTGCAATTCGCCGGCAGCGTGGATGGTCGGCAAATAATTGAACTGGACGAGGGTATCGTGCGGAAAGCGTTTGGCGAGATCGCTGCTCAACTGCGTTGTCTCGGCGGGATCGCCGGCCAGGCTCGACGCGAAAGCTACCATGGCTTCTATATTCTTGCTCTTGAAGAGCGCGAGCGCGGACTTTGCCTGCTGCTTGGCCGCTGCGGAATTGCCGACCAGCGCCTCGCGAATCGCTGCACCGGCCTCATCGGTCGCCGCTGTCTCTGGATTGTCAGACTTCTTGGCGGCGTCAATCGCGCGCTGCGTGAACTCTCTGGCTTCGGCAAATTGCCCGCCGTAGGCCGCGATATCCGCCTGGTATTGAAAAGCATCGTGGCCCCATGTGGGATTGCTCACCAGTCCTGCCGCCTCTTTCTTCATGCCTGCAACATCGTGCTTTAGGAAATCGATCATGTAGAGGATGAAGTGATAGGCGGGGTCGTCGCGGTTCGTGGCCTGCGCATTTAGGGCGATGGCCTTGGCTTCGTCGAAGCGATTGAGGAGGAGGTAGCACCAGGCGAGATTGGCGGAGTGCTGGTGCTCGCCCCCTCCGTTGAGTTTTTCAGACATCGCAGTCATGGCGAGCAGTTTGTCAAAATCGCCCAGGTAGAAATAGATGACGCCGAGACTGCCCACTGGAGCACCATCGCGCGGGTAGAGTTGTTGCCACACCTCGTAATCCTTTCGCGCCGCCTCGAGATCTCCGGTGACCATGTCGTCATAGTGCGAAGAAATATAAAAGTTTTCACGCTCGCTGACTCGTTCGCGCAATTCGTAGGCCTTGCGGAGGTTTTCCACCCCGCGTTCGGTTTGGCCGTAATTGACGAAGATCACGCCTAACTGCGCGTAGGCCATCGCGAAATTGGGATCCAGGTCGATGGCTCTTTGAAACAATTGCCGGGTGATGGTGAAATCGCTGCCGGGACGGTTGCGCTCTTTCATGGCCAGGCTGTAGGCCTTGAGCGCTTCGAGCGACGGCGTGGTCACGTCTTCGGGGCGGACGTCATATTTCTGCACCGACGCTAGCGACTCACCGAGCTTGCCACGAATGGCCGAGGCCACGCCTCCGAGGGAATCGAGAACGTGATTTTTGTCGCTAGCCTCGGCCTCGGCGCTGGCCAGCGCTTCGCCGTTTGAGCAATCGAGCGCCCGCAGAGTTAGAAGGTAACTCGCACCGACCTGGGCAATCGAGCCATCGAGTACGGCCGCACCCGCCGTGCGCTGACAAACTTCCTGCGCCACTTCGTGAGTCAGGCGCGCGTCTTTGGGCTGACCCATCAGCGCCAGCGTCTGGGCGGCGCGGCGATCGGAGAGCAGGTTGAGAAACGGCGACTGTTCGAGTTGCGCCGAAAGCCCTTGGCGGAGCGCGCCGTCGAAGACCGGATCGCCTGTCGAATTGGCGAAATCGGCGATCACTACGGTGTCCTTTTCAGTCAGTTTCGGCGCTTGGTGCGAGGACTGGTACCAGGCGGCAGCGAAGACGGCGGCCAAGACGATGGCGGAGACTCCAACCCACGGCCACCATCGGCTCGAAGTTTTGTCGTCGGTATGCTCATCGACTACTACACGCGTGATCGAGTGACTCTCGACGACCACGTCTGGCTGGTCGGGAACGATCCGCACTTTCTCGGTAAAGCGGTAGCCGCGGCCGGGAACGGTGACGATGTAGCGATGGTCGCCGGCGGCGCCGGCCAAGGTTTTGCGCAGGACGAAGATGTTCTGCGCCAGGTTCGACTCCTCGACGAAGGTGTCGGGCCAGACGGACTTCATCAGATCATCTTTGAGGACCACGGTTTCGCTGTGCTGGACGCTGTGTTGGACCAGAACGAGCAGGGTTTCAAAAGCCTTGGGCGGCAGCGGAACGGGGCGATCATCGCGCAGCAGGAGCAGTTTGTCGGGGTCGAGGCGAAAAGGCCCAAACTCGTACAACTGTTTTGTTTCCGTGGCCATAGCCGGACCCTAATAAATCCTGAGAAATTCTGATGGCTTCCTAAAGACTTCCCCGGCCCACTTGCGGCAGAGTGCAGTTGCGTCAGGCGGGAACGCGGGTTCGTACCGGGACGTGGCTGGCACTTTAGCACGAGATTGGGCGCTGGGTAAAGGTTTCCGGGGAGGCTATCACGGCACATAGAAGGATAGAGATCACTATCCAGACCGACCAGATTTTGACCATCCGGCGGAGCGCGTGTGCGCGGCTGTGGTGCCAGCAGTGTGGCTGCGAGGTCGATGTCGTCCAGGCAGAGATTTTGTCTTGCAAGGGACGAATGCTCGACACCGGCGGCGAGACGAAGCAATGGCATTGCTTCGAGGGGCCGGACGGGACCCCGCTGGTGTGTCTGGAGTCGCTGCTAAAGGCGGGTTGAGCGGGGCAGATTGCAAAGTTGTCAAAAGGCGACGTCGCCTGACAAACGGCGGCAGTGGGTGCGGGGAATTATCCACCTGCCGCTGGCTGTACCGAGCGACGGGTCAGAATTTTCGAGAACTGGAATTGGGGCGTGGGAGCGAAGGCAAGATTCAAACATTCAAGAACAGATGATTAAGGAGCGTTTTTGTGACCAGGCAAATATTGAAGGCTTACGCAGCATTGAGTGCTGTGCTGGGGCTGGTTTTAAGCGGGTCTGTCATCCTGGCACAGAACTCCGCCGGGGCGACATCGCAAGATCCGTCAAGGGACGGTGCGTTGGAGCGGCGGCTGACGCAACTTCTGCCACGCGGCAGACAAACTGAATTGCCGGTAAAGCCGACGCAGGCTTCGCCCGCGCGCCCAGACCTGGCCAGCCGCACATTACGCGGCCGAGTGCAAGCAGCGCCAAGGCAGAAAGCTGCACCGGCTCTCGCCGTCGCGGTTGAGAGATATGTGTTTGGCAGGATGGATCTCCCGACCGACCCCACTCCTCTAGTGGTTGCGATCGGAGCTTTTCAGACGGGCGGCCCGCAGAGCATAGTCACCGGCAACTGGGGCGAGGCAACGATTTCCGTGGTGCTGGCGAATCCGGATGGAACGTTTCAGGCAGCAACCAACTATGCTGTCGGCGAAGGGCCCGACGCAATTGCGGTGGGCGACTTTAATGGCGATGGCAACCTCGACCTGGCAGTCGCTAACTACTATTCCGGGACGGTTTCCATCCTGCTCGGCAACGGCGATGGCACATTTCAGCCACAAGTGACTTACTCGTGTGTTTCGTCCTGCGGGTATGTAGCCGCCGGCGACTTCAACGGCGACGGCAAACTCGACTTGGCCGTGGACGCCACCGACGCCAACGAAGTTGGAATTCTTCTCGGCAAGGGAGATGGCACCTTCCAGACGGCAATCACCAGTGCTACAGGCGATGGTCCTTTCTATCTAGTGGCCGGGGATTTCAACGGCGACGGCGTCCTTGACTTGGCCACAACCAACGATTACGCCAATACCGTCTCAGTGCTACTCGGCAAGGGGAATGGCACGTTCCAGCCTCAAGTCCAATACACGACGGGATTCTGCCCCCAGCAAATCGTGGCAGCAGACTTGAGCGGCAATAACAAGCTCGACTTGGTCAGCGAAAATTATTGTGCCGACACTGTGTCGGTACTGATGGGAAATGGCGATGGCACGTTTCAAAGCCACGTGGACTACGCGACTGGCAATGCTCCGGATGGCGTTGCGGTGGGAGACTTCAACGGCGATGGCAAGCTTGACCTGGCGACCGCGAACACCAACGACAACACGGTTTCGATATTGCTCGGGAAAGGCAACGGCACTTTCAGGCCGCACGTCGATTATGGCGTCGGGATCGGGCCCAGCGGAGTCGCCGCCGGTGATCTGAACGGAGACGGCAAACTCGACCTTGTAGCTGCCAACTACGGCGCCAGCACCGTATCTGTGCTGGTGGGCGAGGGCAACGGAACTTTTCAGGCTCCGGAGAACTACGCTGTCGACGAGATTCCTGGAACGATAGCCATCGGCGATTTTAACGGCGACGGCAAGCCCGACCTGGCGACTGAGACGGTTGGCAACACGATTTCTGTGCTGCTAAACAAAGGAGGCGGCAAGTTTGACGCGGCCGTGAACTATGCGGTCGGTTACAACCCTTTCGGCACCGTCACTGCAGACTTCAACGGCGACGGCCACCTGGATCTTGCCGTGGCGAATGAAGGGGAGAACACGATCTCTGTGCTGATGGGCAAGGGTGATGGGACCTTCGAGCCTCAGGTGCAGTATGCGGCGGGGTTGGAGCCTGAAGGTGTGGTGGCGGGAGACTTCACTGGCGATGGCAAGCTGGACCTTGCTACCGCGGATAACGGTGTTGCGTCGGTAGCTGTGTTGCTAGGCAACGGTGATGGAACGTTCCAGTCGTTTACGTCTGACGCAACCGGTGGCGCTCCTTATTTATCGGCGACGGGCGATTTTAACGGTGACGGCATACCCGACCTGGCTTCCACTATTTACCCCAATACCGTAGCCATCCTGCTGGGCAAAGGTGACGGAACATTTCAGGCGCCAGTATCTTACACCGTCGGCAACATCGCGAGTGGAGTCGTGGTCGGAGACTTCAACAATGACGGCAAACTGGACATTGCAGTTGCCAACTATGACGACAATACCGTATCGGTCTTACTGGGCAACGGCGATGGCACGTTCCAACCGCAGCTCGTTTACCCGACGGGAAACACGCCGATTGTGCTGACTACGGCCGATTTCAACGCCGACGGCAATCTCGATCTCGCGGTTGCCAATATCTTTTGCTTTAACCTGCCGTGCGTGCGCGGAACTGTCTCGCTTCTGCTAGGCAACGGCGACGGTACGTTCCAGCCTCACGTGGATTACCGGTTCGGCCTGCTTCCATTCGGACCGGCGTCTGCGAACTTGAGCGGCGAAGGCGGGGCCGATCTGGCAGTATCCAACATTTATTCCAGTGAGATTTCGGTTCTGCTCAACCTTCCCGTCGTCTCCGTGTTTCCCAACAGGCTGAACTTTGGCGTAGAGACGGTCGGCGTGAAGAGCGGCGCGCTGACTATCGGCATAAGCAATCCGAGCGGCACGCCGATCATGATCGATGGCAAACCCAAAATCAGCGGAGCCGACGCGACCGACTTTGCCGAAACTACAACCTGCCCGTTGAAACCTTCGACCCTCGCCGCAGGCGCGCAGTGCTCCGTCAGCGTGACGTTCGATCCGAAAGCGACCGGCACGCGCAGTGCTTCGCTCAGCCTCAAGGACAGTGTGCCAGGAAGCCCGCAATCGATCGCACTGAATGGCACAGGCAAGTGAGTACTTATCGGCGGCACGAAACTAATTTCGAAGAAAGACAAACAGAATTGGAAAGAGTTATGAATAACCTAAAGACTCAGCTGCGAGTGGTTTCAGTGTTGGCGCTTTTCCTGGTGGGTATCTCGGCCTATGGGCAACTTACTCCGGCGGGTGATGCTTACACTAACACCGCCGACTCCACGACTAACTATGGCGCTAAGACGCTGCTCGATGTCGATGGCGCTTCGCAGATTACTTACATTCAATTTAATCTGGCGTCGGTTCCGACCACGGCCAGCATCAGCCAGGCGACACTGAAACTTTACGTCAACGCCGTGACTACAGCCGGGAGCTTCAACGTCGACTACGTCAATAGCGCATGGGCGGAGAGCACGATTGATGCGAGCAATGCCCCGGCGCTAGGGGCGACGATTGCTTCGGATGTGGCGATTACCGCGGCGGACAAGAATCAGTACATCCTTATTAACGTGACGTCCGCGGTGCAGGCGTGGCTGAGCGGGAGCGAGGCGAATAACGGCATCGCGCTGGTGGCGAATGGTTCATTCAACGCCACCTTCGACAGCAAAGAGAACACGACGACAAGCCATCCACCGGAATTGGATATTGCGTTTGCCGGTGGCGACGGAACGATCACGGGTGTTACAACGGCTAGCGGCAGCGGACTAACTGGCGGCGGGACGAGCGGTAACTTGAATCTTGCACTTACCAGTGCATGTGCCGCGAATCAGGTGCTGCAGTGGAATGGCAGTTCATGGGTGTGCGCAGCGGTTGGCACGGGCACGATCACGGGAGTGACGGCAGGAACGGATCTCACTGGCGGGGGAACGAGCGGCAACATTACGCTGAACCTCAACACAGCCAACGTGCCGCAGCTGAACACGGCAAACACTTTTACCGGCAATCAGACGGTGAATGGGAACGTCGTTGCTGCAAACGTTAGCGCTACCGGGGCGATCAGTGCCGCCACCAGTTTCAACATCGGGGGAAGTCAATATGTGTGGGGATCTCCTTCTCTCCAAAACGCATTTTTCGGCCTGGCCGGTAACTCCGCCATGACCGGCCTTGGGAATACCGCGACCGGCTTCCTGGCGCTCTCATCCAACACGAGCCCCACCGGCAACACCGCCTATGGAGCCTACGCGCTATTGTCCAACACGACGGGCACTGGGAACAGCGCCACCGGTTATCAGGCGCTGGAAAACAACACGACCGGCATCGACAACACTGCTAACGGCTACCAGGCCCTCGCCATCAATAGCACGGGCTTATTCAATACTGCGAGCGGCTGGCAAAGTCTCTTCGCCAACACTACAGGCAACTACAACACGGCCACCGGCGCGGTCGCGCTCACCGCCAACACGACCGGGTACTTTAACACCGGGACTGGTGGCTTCGCGCTCGCCGCCAACACCACGGGCAACTCCAACACAGGCGATGGCATGGAGGCGCTCACTGCGAACACAACCGGCTCTTCCAACACGGCCAGCGGCGCCAGTGCAATCTGGTCCAACACCACAGGCAGTCAGAACACGGCGATCGGTTTCCAATCGCTTTTCATGAACATCTCAGCTAGCGGCAACACGGCCGACGGCTACGAGGCGCTGTTCAACAGCGCATCCTGTTGCAATGTGGCGGTTGGGAACCTCGCTCTCCAATTCGTCAGCACGGGCCAGGCCAACACCGGCGTGGGCAATCACGCGGGTGCTACGGTCGACAGCAGTTACGTAACCGGGAGCAATAACACGACTCTAGGAACAGGAACGAAACTCAGCACCGGCACTCTGACTAACGCCACTGCGCTTGGCGCCAATGCCGAAGTCGCCGCCAGCAATTCCCTGGTGCTCGGCAGCATCAACGGCGTGAACGGGCAGTCAGTCACCGCCCACGTCGGCATTGGCACCACCACTCCTTCGAACATCTTGACCATCGGACAGGGCGCCGGTGAGGCTCTGGCCGACGGCTGGGCCACCTACAGCTCGCGCCGCTGGAAAACGAACATTCAGACGCTCGAAGGGGCGTTGGCCAAGATCGAGCAACTGCGTGGCGTCTCCTACGACTTGAAGGCGAATGGCAAGCACGAGGTTGGCGTGATTGCCGAGGAGGTGGGCGCAGTAGTTCCGGAGGTCGTCACCTGGGAAAACAATGGCAAGGACGCCCGAAGTGTCGACTACGCCCGTCTTACTGCCTTGCTGATCGAAGCAACCAAAGAGCAGCAGCGGCAGTTCGAGCTGCAGCAGGCTGTTCTTCGTACGCAGGCAACAGCCATTCGCAATCTCAAAGCTGAACTTCGGGCGACACGCCAGTCACTGCAAAAGGTGAAAGCGCAAGTAGCCGTCTCTCAGCTTTCGGTTGTGGCCTCTAAGTGAGTTAACTCACAAGCATTGGACAAAAACAGTTTGGAGGACGTCATGGAGAACTTGATCGCTCGGCCGTGGCTCGCTGCAGTTCTGTCCCTGATTCTTTTGGCGTGTATGTCGGCTTATGGCCAGCTAACTCCGCTCGGCGACTCTTACACGAATACTGCCACTCCAACGACGAACTATGGGGCTAAGACGCTCCTCGATGTCGATGGCGCCACCCAGATCACTTACATTCAATTCAGTCTGGCTTCGATACCGGCTTCGGCCAGCATCAGCCAGGCTACGCTGAAGCTCTATGTCAATACCGTCACTTCCGCCGGAAGTTTCAATGTCGACTATGTTAACGGTGTGTGGACGGAAGGGGCGATCGATGCGAGCGATGCTCCGGCGCTCGGTTCGACCATCGCCTCGGGGGTTGTCATCACGGCTGCCGACAAGAATCAATACATCCTCATTAATGTCACGTCGGCCGTGCAGGCATGGTTGAACGGAAGCGAGCCGAACAACGGCATCGCGCTGGTAGCAAATGGCTCGTTCAATGCGACGTTCGACAGCAAGGAGAACACGGCCACGAGCCATCCGGCGGAGTTGGATATTGCCTTTGCCGGAGGCGACGGGACGATCACCGGCGTCACGACCGCCGGCGGCAGCGGACTCACTGGCGGCGGAACCAGCGGCAACCTTAATCTTGCGCTGACGAATGCCTGCGCAGCCAATCAGGTCCTGCAGTGGAACGGCAGTTCGTGGGTTTGCGCAGCGGTAGGCACTGGCACGGTCACCGGAGTCACGGCGGGAACAGACCTGACCGGCGGCGGCACCAGCGGAAACGTCACGCTGAATCTCAACACCTCCGCGACCAATGCTTTGTACGCGCAACTGACAGCGAACAACACGTTCAGCGGAATACAAACCATCAACAACACCACCTTCATCACGGGAGCAAACAGCTCGGGCGTTTTGCAGGTGACGAACACGCTCACATCCGGCAGCGCTCCCGCCGTCAGCGGCGCGACTGACAGCACAAACGCTTCCGGCCTGAAGGGAATTGCGTCAGCGGCCACGGGAACGTCGAACGGCGTATTTGGAACCAGTTCCAGCACGGGCGGGAACGGCGTGAAGGGATCGAGTCCGAACGTGGGTGTCTACGGGCAATCGTCTGGCGCCAGCAACACGGGGGCGGGACGCAGCGAAGCCGGCGTATGGGGCGACACTGGGGGCGCATCGGGCGCCGGGTACGCGGGGGTCCTTGGAACCGCTGATGCGAATTCCGCCGGTTTGTTCGTTAACAACGGACCTTATCCAACGGTCGTTGCAATCAACTCCGGACCGTCCGACACTACGGGTGTGGCCGGCGTAGAGGGCCGGAGCTCCAATGTTGGCGTTTACGGACAAGCCTCCGGAGGCAGCAAACAAGGGGCTGGCGCTGGTAATGCCGCCCTGTGGGGTGATACCGGGGGAGCGGCCGGTCAGTACACAGCGTTGCTCGCCACCGCCGACGACAATACCGCCGCCTATATCTACAACAACAGCCGACTTCAGGTAGCGCTCTATGTAGCGAACTATGAAGAGTCTGATCCCGACACCGCCGTCTTCGCAACCTCGGGATCTTTCGGCCCTGGGGACAATGGCCAATGCGTCATCGATGCGAGCGGAGATCTTGCGTGCAACGGCTCGAAGTCTGCCGTCGTTCCCGTGGACGGCGGATCGCGTAACGTTGCTCTTTACGCCATCGAGGGGCCGGAAAACTGGTTCGAGGATGCTGGCTCCGCCCAACTTTCGAATGGCGCGACGGTAGTGAACCTCGAACAAGTCTTCGGCCAAACCGTCGACACCGAAAGGGAGTACCACGTGTTCCTCACTCCCAACGGCGACTGCAAAGGACTCTATGTCAGCCAGAAGTCGCCAACCTCTTTCGAAGTGCGCGAATTGGGCGGTGGGATGTCGAGTATTGCCTTTGACTATCGCGTTATGGCGAAGCGCAAAGGGTACGAGAGCATTCGACTGGCTGACAAGACCAGCCAGTTCGGCAAAGAAGCCATCCGAGGCAGGAAAATGCAGCGTCCGGTGCGTCCCTCCGCTGCGCCGATCTCTGAACCGAGGTCCAACTCGGCGGTGGCTACGAAGTGAAAACTGTCACTGACAATGCTAAATTCGCTCGTTCAGATTGGCGGGGGACGACTAACCTCTACATGGCAGGAGCAGTTATGACCAACTCGAGACGTAACCAATTCGTGATCCTTCGAGTAAATGCAGCGTTGATGTTGATCTTCATCATGGCGCTGGCTGTGACTATCACTCCGTTGGCGCACGCTCAAACCTTTATGTTTAATCGCGGCGATTTTGCTACAGGCGTTGGTCCAGAGGCGCTGGCGGTTGGAGACTTCAGGGGCAACGGGATGATAGACGTAGTCACCGGCAATACGCAGTCACCGGCGAATACTGTCTCGGTATTGCTTGGCAATGGCAACGGTACGTTTGCGACGCATGTAGATTATGCGGCGGGCGGAGCGCCGACGAAAGTCGCGGTCGGCGACTTCAATGGCGATGGCAAACTCGACATCGCAGTGCTGTACGGTTCGAGCAATGCGCACGTTAGCATCCTGCTTGGGAACGGTGACGGTACCTTCCAGCCCTTCATTTCGAGCACTGCCAACGCGGGAGGTAACAGCATAGCGGTCGGCGATTTCAATGGCGATGGCAAACTTGATGTCGCCATCTCCGACAATCTGGAACTGACCGAGGGCGTCGACATCATGCTGGGGAACGGGGATGGAAGCTTTCAGGCTCCGGTTACCTACGCTACCGCGAATGATCCGCGGATGGTTGTGGTTGCTGATTTCAATGACGACGGCAAACTTGACCTGGCGACGATCAACGGCGGCAGCGAAACCGTATCGGTGCTGCTCGGCACCGGCACGGGAAGCTTCGGAACGCATGCAGACTTTGCCACCAATCAAGAAGGCTGCGTCAGTATTGCGGCGGGCAGCCTGCGTAATGATGGCAAGATCGACGTGGTTGCCGGATGCCAGACGCTTGGCGAGGTCGTCGTGTTGCTCGGTAGTGGTACGGGAACTCTGGGTGCGGCGAAGGATTATGCGGTTCCAGCGGGCGCGGATATTGTCGCTTTAGGCGACTTCAACGGCGACGGCAAACTCGATGTTGCAGTCACCAACGCAGCCAGCACAGGCTCGGTGTCCGTGCTAACCGGCAGTGGGACGGGAACGTTGAAGGCAGCGGTTTCGTTTGGCACGAACTTTGGGCCTACGGCCTTGGGCGTCGCCGATTTTAATGGTGACGGCAAGACTGACGTGGTGACTGCCGACGGCGGCAGTCCGTTCGGATCGGCGATTGGTGAGATATCGGTGCTGCTGAGTAATGGCAAGACTTTGTTGGCGGATCGCACCGACTACAGCGTCACCGAGCTCGCCACCAGCGGGGCTTACAGTGGAATTGCAGCGGCCGCTCTGACCAGCAAGGGCAAGCCGGATCTAATCATTCCTGTAACTTTCGCCAATCAGCTTGCGGTTCTTGTGAATAAGGGCAATGGGACCTTCGATCCATTTACGACGTACGCTTTGCCAACAAATCCGGAGGCCGTGGTCACCGGCGACTTTAATAACGATAAGAGCAATGATGTTGCGGTTGTGAATTTTGGCAGCCCCGGAGGAATTTCCGTGTTGCTCAACTCGGGTAGCGGAACACTCGGCGCCTACTCGCAATACAGCATCAATGGATACGGCTACGGCATAGCGACCGGCGACTTCAACCAGGATGGCAACCTCGATCTCGTGGTTACCGACTTCGAGAGCAATACCGTGTCGGTGCTTCTGGGCAATGGTACTGGCGCCTTTCCAGCGTTCGCCACATACGCGACTGGATCTTCGCCGTATGGCATCACGGTCGGAGATTTCAATCATGACGGCTTTCCAGACTTGGCCGTTGCAGATGAAGGGGCTGGCACCGTCTCGATACTGATCAACCATGGCGACGGCACGTTTCTACCGAAGGTGGATTATACGGTGGGAGGTAACCCAATCTCGGTTGCGACGGCGAGCTTTCGAGGCAACGGCACTCTGGATCTGGCTGTCGCCACCGATCAGGCCTTTGGCGGAGTTGCGGTTTTGCTGGGCAACAACGATGGGACTTTCCAGAAAGCCGCAACGTACGACACCTTGAATAATGCTTACTGGATCACTGCCGGCGACTTCAACAACGATGGCAATGTGGATCTGGCGTTCACCGTTCTTAATCCGGGGAACCCTGGGCTCGTCACGATCATGCCGGGCAATGGCGATGGAACTTTTGCAGCGGGAGTGACGCTCACTACAGGGACACTGGCATACGGAATCGTGGCCGCGGATTTCAACGATGATGGTGGTTTGGATCTGGCGACCGATAATGGATCGACCAGCGATGTGGGCTCTGCGAGCGTGTTGCTGAATGTGCCGATAATCGGTTTATCGCCCATCAGCCTCACCTTCGCGTCGCAGAAAGTCGGAACCACGAGCAGCCCGCAGGTCGTGACGCTGAGTAATCCAGGAGCGACGCCGCTGAAAATCACCAGCATCAAAATTAGCGGTGACTTCTCGGAAACCAATAGCTGCCCCAAAGAACTTACGACTGGGAAAGACTGCAGCATCAATGTGACTTTTTCGCCGACGGCGAGCGGCAATCTCACGGGGACTGTAACGATTAAAGACTCGGCTCTGACCAGTTCCCAAAGCATCGCTCTGTCGGGAACTGGAAGCATGTAGCCAGTGAGCCCGGCCCCGTCGAAACAGGAAATGGGTGCCGTCGCTGTTCGATGAGATCGTCCTGCTTGTCAGAGGGTGCTGTAGGATCTCCCCCCAACCCGTTTCAGGTGGCTTCGGGATTGCCGACTAGTCGACGAGGGCGTCTGAAGCTTTTTCGACGACGCGCTTCTGTCCATTGCTCATCTTCGAATGGCTGTCAATCCTGTGAGTGTGAGTGCGCAGCCAGAGGTCAGGCGCAAGCTCTCCGGCGGAGGAACATACGAACATATTCCTCGATGAGTCGGGAGGTGTTATCGTATTCGTAAAGCCGCTTTCCGATGAGTCGTTGTGCTTCAACACGTGCGTGATCCTGAGAGCCGCTGACAACACGCTGATCACACTGGGATAGCAGGAAGACTCTTCGGGCCGGTGGCCCAACGAGCGCGACCTTTGTCAGCATCTGGATAGTCGACAAGCAATAGATGATTCGGTTACTTCCTGTTTGTCCGTGATTCTGCAATTGAGAATCCATTACGACCCACAGGCCGACTTCCAGTTACCAATCTGGCCAACTTCCCCGAAGCCCGTTTATGGTCAACTCCAATTGGCCGACAACGCGCGAACTTAGTGTCTTGGTCTGAGAGAAGAAAATTCTGCGTACGGCGCCGGG
>Ga0074044_10001498_pt1 | contig 21042 bp, 20 predicted proteins | sample BogForMeECP23OM1_FD_94443 | JGI IMG/M metagenome (GOLD analysis project Ga0074044, IMG submission 94443) | Bog forest soil microbial communities from Calvert Island, British Columbia, Canada - Bog Forest MetaG ECP23OM1 | ecosystem: Environmental > Terrestrial > Soil > Wetlands ...
CTCCAAATAATTGTCATGGGTCAACACGCATCCTTTCGGTCGACCCCCCGTGCCGGAGGAATATACAATGCAAGCCACATCCTCCCGCTCTCGCGGAACAAACCCTGGCTCGCCCTTGCGGCGAAACTCTTCCCACCGGTAGGCGCCGGCAAGATCGGCTCTCAGAGGAGCTTCCGTGACCAGCACCTTTTTGAGCTTGTGATTCTTGAATTCCGGCGATTGCGTGATCGCGCGCCACAGATAGTACTCTACGATCAGGAATTTTGCCGTGCAGTGCGCCAGTAACTGCAGATGCTCAACAGCCGTCAGCTTGTAGTCGAGCGGCACCAGCACGCCGCCGCGATAAAAAACCGCATACGCGGAAATCAGCCACTTCGACTGGTTGGTCATGATGATGGCCGCGCGATCGCCGGAATTGAATTCCGCATCCTCAAGCGCGCGCGCCAGCGGCAGCGCGACATCTTTAAAATCGGAGTAAGTAAGTCGCGTCTTCTCTCGATCCCGGTCCGCCTCGATCAGGCAAACTTCATTAGGCCAGCGATCCAGCGCATCCCGCAAGGCAGCGCCCAGACAACTGTATTGGTCGAGATTAAGCATTAGGAAAATGCGATTTTCGATTGCTGGTTTCCAATTGGCAATTCAGCTCCAGCTCAATAGGCAATCCGCAATTCTAATTCTTCGTTTCTACAAACGTGCTTGAATGCGGTCAGCCAGCGTCCGGAAATCCGATACTCCCTGCAATTCGTAATCCGGCAACTCGATGCGAAAGTGATGCTCCAGCCGCGTCAGCAGATCCAGGGCCTGCAAGCTGTCGATCCCCAGAGTCTTGAAGAAGTCATCATCCGGAGTGAGCTTCTCCCGCGGCACTTTGAAGTGAGTGGCCGCGAGATTCAAGATGTCTTCAAGTGTTTGGTTGAATGCTGTCATAACCTAATCACTTCGATTGTCATCCTGAGCGAAGCGAAGAACCTAGGCATTTGAAGGTGGCGGAAATGCTAAGGTAAATACGGCTGCGCCTCCTCGCTCTCCACAAATTTTCGCAAACCGGCCTCCACCGCCGGCTGCGCAAAGAGCTCGCAGAAAACATCGATTTCCTTCCTCAACTCTTCATAGGGGATGGGCTTAATAAACTTCTTGGCCGCGATCGCAGTGCGCCGATCAAACTTTCCGAGCTGAGCGGCAGTGGCTCGCGCCACGCGTAAAGACTCACCTTCCCCCACCACTTGACTCGCCAGCCCCACCTGCTGCAACTTGGTCGCGTTAAAACTTCGCCCAGTCAGCAACAGATCGCGAACCACAGCGTTCCCCAGATCGCGCTTCAGACGCGGAATCCCGCCAAAACCAGGAATCAATCCCAGCCGCAACTCCGGAAAGCAAAACCTCGCCATCTTATCGGCGATAATCAAATCGCATACCAGTGCCAGCTCAAAGCCACCGCCAAAGGTCACTCCGTGCACTGCTGCGATCGTGGTCAACGGCGATGCATCGATCGTATTCAGCACTTGGTGGATGCGCTCCAAGTATTCGCGAACGCCCACCGCGGCATCCTTCCGCTCCAACTCTTGAGAGCGCCGATACAACTCCCTCAAATCAGCCCCAGCGCAAAACCCGGCCTTCAGCTCGCTATAAATGATGAGCGCGTGCGCCTCGCCTTGCAAGCCATCGAGGGCGCGGACGAATCTTTCCAGCTCATCGAGCGTGAGCGAACCAATCTCATTGCAAGGCTCGCGGTGCAGCGCCAGCTCGACAACGCCGCTCTTCATTTCCCACGAAAGCGTCTCACCCCGAAAAGATTCCATTCGATAAACCAAAACGCAACAACGCCCGATTCCCTCTGTGTACCTTTGTGTCCTCTGTGGTTAATGCCTCTTGCGCGCCTGAACTACGAGGCCTGCTTCACCCCATACATCTCTTCGATCTCTTCCTTCAAGCGCGCCGCAATCAAATCCCGCTTCAGCTTCCCATTCGCCGTGAGCAAGCCGTTCTCAATCGAAAACAGCTCCGAATAAATATGGAAGGCCCGCACCTGCTTGTAATGCGGCAAACCCGCATTCACCAAGTCCAACGCAGCCTGCACCTGCTCGCGCGTCACAGCTCCAGTCACGACCGCCGAAACATATCCCCGACCATTGCCCACCAGCACCACCTGTTGCGCTCCCGACAGATTCCGCAGCACCTCATCCTCAATCGGCTCTGGCGCAATGTTGTGACCCGAACCCAGAATAATCAAATTCTTGATGCGTCCCGAAATCCGCCAGTTCCCTGCCCCGTCCACTTCGCCCTGATCGCCGGTATGAAACCAGCTGTCACGCAAGGCTTTCGCGGTCTCTTGCGGACGATTCCAGTAACCCGGGAAAACATTTGGCCCGCGCACGATAATCTCATCGTTTTCGCCCAGCTTCATTTCAATCCCGCGGATCGCTGGTCCAACGCGGCCGGGCTCCACATGACCGGGATCGTCCATAGTACAGATGGCGGTCGTCTCAGTCAGCCCATAAACCTGCAGCACCGGAATCCCCAGCATCATGAAGTAAAGCTGCGTCTCCACACTAAGCGGCGCCGACCCGCAGATCAGAGCTTTCAGACGGGAACCAATCATTTTCTTGCGGATGGTGGGAAACACCATCGCATTCGCCAACGCCAGCCACATTGAATCCGCGAAGTTTGTTGACTCTTCTTGCTTACGTACCCACGCGCCTTTGGCATGGCTGTAAATACTGAGAACCACGCCCCCAGTCTTCCAAAGCTGTTCGTCGACAGCTTTGCGCATCCGTTCGAGAAGAGCCGGAACGTTGAGAAAATAATCGGGCGCGACCGCCCGCATCTCACTCGCAATCTTGCTCAAGTCCGTGTTCAAAGTAAGCAAGCTGCCGCGCAGAAGACAGGTCAGCAGCATGATCCAGGACCCGGCAAAACAAAACGGAAGATAATGGAACACGCGAGCCTGGCCTGATTTGTTCTGCATCAGCGCGTCGAGCCGCTCGGAAGTGCAGCTCAGCATATGGCCAACATTGCCCGCGGTGAGGACAACCCCCTTCGCCTCGCCCGAAGTACCGGACGTATAAATAATAGTGACCGGATCGGTCTCATCGTGTGGCGGCGGGTGCGGGTGCCCCGCTCCTTGCGCCTTTTGCAAGGGGCGGGAGTCGCCACCAAACACATCCTTCAACAGCACCTGCGGCGGCGCCTCCAACCAGTTCTCCACGATCCCGTCCCGCAACGCCACATCCCCGCAAAAAATCAACGCCGGAGAGCAATCCTTCATCATGGCCACGAGTTCCGCCGGCGCCTGCCGCGCGTAAAGCGGCACCACGATCATCCCCTCTGCCATGATGGCCAAATCCATCGCCACCCAGTGCACGCTGTTATGCGCAAGCAAAGCGCAGCATTCGCCCCTCTTTAGCCCCTTGGCAGCGAGAAAAGCCCGCGCGGAAGCAATCATCCCGAGCAGTTCGTGCCCGCGCAGTGAAGACGCGGCTTCCTGGGTCTTTCCGCCGCCAAGTTCTCGCAGGATGACGGCCTCCCCAGCCGACTCAAGCTGCGCAAAAATCTTCTCCAGAAAGTTCATGGGACAAGTGGATGTCTTGGAGCCATCAAGCGGAGTGGCTTCCCGGCCAGCGAAAACCGCTGACCTCATAATGTTCGACGCGTTCAGCATATCGCGAGAGTAAAGCCTGCGCCTTCGCGCTGATCACGGGTTTCTCGAAGTGTTCGCCCGCGAACGATCGAACGACCTGTAGGGATTCGAACCATACCAGCGTGACGAACTCGACTTCACCGTCCTTGACCAAGCGCAGCACCTGAAATCCCAGGTAACCATGCTGCGTGAGTTCCCGCTCCAGACGCGGAAAGAGCTCGCTCTTCAAATAATTGTCATACGCGTCTGCATTCGCCGCCGCTGTCCAGCCATGCCACATCCGACAAATCACGCTGGCCCTCCGCTAATTTCGACTGTACGCCTCGGCTAACTGGCGCAAGTGGTCACTCATCGGCGGCAAGTAATCTTCCCAACCCCATTCCCCCTTGCGCGTAGGAAATTCCGGATAACGCTTCTGCACCTCTTCCTCGAAATACACGCCCATGCGCGCCATCACTTTTAAGTTCCGTACCACGGTCCGCCCGATCCCATCGGCAATTCTCTCGCCTTCGTGGCTTAATTTGATCAAGGCCGCGAGCAGTTTCGGCTCCAGATCGGCATCATCCACGTTCATCAGCAGATCCTCATGACCCCGCTCGCGCATTAAATTCCGAATGCGCTCATCCATGGTAATCCCCGCCGACGGCACCAGCGACGGCATCGATGTCACAATCCCGTGGTAGCGCGACGACGCCATCATGTGGCAAGCCCGCAAAATGCTAACCAACTCGTACATGTTGTAGTCTTCCGAACTGAGCACCGGTACGCCGCCCAATTTTTCCGAAATTCGACCTGCCGGACGCGCATCCAACCGCTCCGTTGCCGCCAGGATCACAAACACCTTCCGCTGTTTTCGAAATGCGTCCACCGCATTCGCGATCGCCGTCAAATAGTACTCGTACGCACGATCGGCCTCCGGTCCCGAATTATGAAAGTAAACCGAGCGGTAATGGCTGTCCTTATATGCTCCCATCATGCCATGCAGCGCGAACTTGGCCACCGAAGCCTTCACCGGCCACTCGAAAGGATTGATCGGACACACCACCAGCACCGGCGTAGTTCCATCCCATCCAACTTCGCGCAACGCCTTTTTCCCATATTCCGCCGGATGCGGTTCGAAGGTCCAAGCCGTATCCGTGCCCAATTCATTCGGAACTCCCAATTCCCGCAGAATAGTGCGCGATTCCTCGTTCCGCGTAATCACCAGCGAATTCTGGCAGTAGCGCGCACACATCTTGGCCACCAGCGGATCCATGTGCCCAGCCTCAGCCCCATAGCCCACCGAGAGTTTGTTCTGCGCCGCCGCAAGGCCCAGTGATCCAATCATCATGGTAGTCAGCGCGTTGGCAAACTTGCTCTTGAACATCGAGCCTTCGCAGGCCACCACGCCGTGATGTTTGGGCACTTCGTCCGATAAAAAAGGCGGGAAAATATCCGGCAAATGCGCCTGCGCCGTATTGTCGAAGTATCCAAGGGAGAATTTGGGAACCTGCGTCATCACGCTGAACGCAACCCGCTCAGCTCCGAGGATGTGACGAAGTTGCCGCAGCATCTCCTCCACGCGCACGTCCGACCCCATGTTGCGCGTCCCGTTGTACCCCGCAAACAGCAGTTTCAATTTTTCTCCCGGCTGCCAGGGTTTCCCTTTGCCCAGCATCCATGCGGCTTTCGACTTTTCAATCGAAGCGCTAACCCAGGCTTCGAGCACGAAGTCCATCATGCGGCGGAACCTCCGATCTTGGCCGGCCAGTCCTGATACGTGTAGGAAAAATTCGTCTCCCGGCTGAACTTTAATAAGGGATAGCTGTACTGCGAAAACGGCACAGGCCGGCGGCCCAGTTCAGACGTGACCCGCGTGTTGTCGAACACCGTATTCCAGACCAGGTACGGCATAAATACTTTCATCAGCGAAGCTCCATGCGCAACCGCACCCTTACGATTCGCCAAGGTGTTTACCGTACCGGAGAAAGGCCGCTCCAGCACGGGCACAAAGACCGGTGCGCGTTTCTGCTGCGCAGCCGCCAGCGCGGTAGTCAATTCACGGAACGTCTGCGACGCTCTGCCAGAAGAAAGATGATACGTATCAAACTCCGGATTAGCTTTCTGATGCAGCGTCGCAATCGCGTCGGCCACGAAATCCACGTTCACAATGTCGATCTTGTCCTTGGGCCGAAACGGAAGCACTGGCAAACCAGCCAGAAAAACGAAAGCTTTGACCATCTCGAACTGCGTAGTCTCCGCGCGCCGGCTGTCCCCGAGCACAATGCTCGGCCGAAAAATTGTAATTGGCACCTCCGGCAGGAGCTGCCGGATCATGTGCTCGCAAAACTTTTTCGTGCGCGCATACGGATCATAATCCGACCGCTCCCAGTCGATCGAATTATCCTCCGTGACCACCTCATTCTTGCGCTTGCCCGCCACCGCCACGGTGCTCACATGGCTAAAGCGGCGAAGCCCGTGATAGTGGTGCACCCGCATGGCAAGTTGAAGCACTTCCAGCGTGCCCCGCAGGTTCACATTCAGACAACTCTTCTCCGACTTCCGGTTCAACGATGCCGCGCAATGAATCACCGAATCGGTAGTATGAATCAAGCGATCGTAATCATCCCGCGCCAGCCCGAATTGCGGACCAGTCAAATCTCCGCGAAAAATCCTGATCCGCGTCTGCAAATACTCGTAGAAGTGCGGAAAGTCCAGATGCAATTGCAACGCCTGCCACAACCGCAGTTCCGCTTCACGCGGATCGCGCGCCCGCACCAGCACATTCAGCGCGGCCCCATGCTCTTGCAGAAGATTGGCGGCGACATGTCCGCCGATGTATCCGGTCGACCCGGTCAGGAATATCGCCACGTTGCCCCGTTTGTGCCGGTCTTGACGGTCTCTCCGTTGCTCTCGGCCTCAGCCAGCTGAAAACTCCGCGACGGCCGCGCTTCCAAAGGACGCCCCTCAATCAGCGGATAAGTCCATCGGCGCAGCGCCGGAATGTGGATGTTGATCCAGTACTCCCACCAATCGATGCTGCGCGTGTCGTAGCCAAACGCAGCCTTCTCTTCCAGCACCAGCGCATATGCGAGTTTTTCCACATTCTCCGCCACAAAGTCATGCTCATTCAGAAGAATAAACGGCTCGAATAACTCGATCAGTTTTTCAACTTTTTCGAGATTGCGTTCCGCCCGCGCCAGCGGCGCCTTGGGCAGGGGCAGCGGCGACACAATTCGCTGAATGGATTTTATGATCGCCTTCTGAGCCGGCGCCGACATGCGCTCGTAGCGCTGCTTCGAAACTGGAATCGCATCGAAACGCAATCGCAGCCAGCTTTCCAGACCTTCCAATGCCCGGTAATGCTTGCGATGGGCCAAGGACGTCAGCTCAATCGACCGCCGCATATCGCAAGGATTGGTCACCGATGTAGCCAACTGATAGATCAGCGCATTCCTGCGCTCCACGATCGCCGCCGCGATCAACGTCATTCCCCGGCACACCGAGTCCACCGGGATCACATCCAACCGCTTGCGCTCGTTCGTGGGCAGTTGCCGAAAATATGTCCCCAACAAATAGGACAGCGAAGCCGAAGTATTGATCCCTTCATTCCAGCCCAGGAAAGGCTTCTCCACCGAAGTCTCGACAATCGCCGGACGCACGATCGCAATCGGCAACCCCGCCCCGTACTTGTAAATCAGCGACTCTGCCAGGCTCTTCGTCAGTGTGTACGTGTTCGCCCAGCCCAATTCGTTCGCCCGTTTCTTCCCCGCCTCGGTCAAATGACTCCGCAGCCACCGCACCCGGTTCTTGCGAATCTGATTCTCCAGCGCCGCGCCTTTCAAATTTTTGGAAGCATGCTCCTTCTGCAACGCCTGCCTCCGCAATTCCTCGGTAACCTCGGCGCTCTCCGCCTTCTCCGCTGCCAGCCTCACTAATTCGTGCAGCGAACGCCATTCCACATCCGCATCGAAATTCGCCACTCCCGCCGGGGTGTAGTTCGGCCGCAGACTTTCACCCACCCGCCCATCCCGCGTGCCCGCCACATAGCACGTCGACAGATGCAACAATCCCGCATGATCCGACTTGCGTACAAATTCCACGATGCTCACCGCCGCATCCACATTAGTCAGCAGAGCATCCCGCAGATCAGGATTAAAATCCGTCAAACCGGAACTGTTGACGATAAGATCCAGATTCTTGCGCAAGCTATCGGACACTTCCCGCGCCAAACCAAGCTCCGGCTGTGAAACATCGCCTTCTACCACTTCGACCCGTTCCCGCAGGAACCGCGCCAACCCCGCCCCATAACGCTTGTACAGCGGATCGAAGACCGGCGATTCCTCCACCAACTTTTCAAACCGCCCCAGCGCCGGATTCGATTTCTGCCGCCGGATGAGCAGATAAATCCGCTCGACCTCGGGCAGATCCATCAGCAAATTCACCAGCCACACCTTGCCGATGAACCCAGTCACTCCGATCAGCATGATCCGCTTTCCTGCCAGTGCCCCTCGAACCGAAAGTGGCTCCGCCTGGCCTTCGCCGTCGAAATGGACGATTGGACGCTCCAGCACCGGCAACTGCCGCTCCGCCGGAACCACCGCCAACTGCAACTCCTCAACCCCGGTCGAACCGGAATTCGTTATACCCAGATCCCGCACCAATTGCTCCGCAGCACGCGTTCCATCCGGTCCCGCACCAGTAACCCGCGCAAACATCCCGCGCGGACGAATCACCGGATCTAACAGCCGTCCGGTTGCCATCCCCTCCCGAAACTCAAGCCGATTTGCGATTACCCACTTCACGCCCAGATGGCTGGCCAGCGGCGCCATCACATGATCCAGTCCCTGGCTGACCAGCACCACCTCGACGCCCGAATCAATCAACTTCTTAAGCTCTCGCACGCCGTCAGGTTTCAACTGCGGCTTCAACTTGTACTGAAAATATTCCTCGCCCAGCAGATCCAACCGGTCGCGGCTGACCCCGCGCAGCACGGTGTGCACCACCCGCGTCGCGAACACCCGGTTGGCCGCATACAAAAAAGGACGCAGCAGCGCCATTACCAGCACCGATCCCCGCCGCATCCAGCGTTCGATAAACGTTTGCCCGTTCCAGGTAAAAAACGCGATCGGACGCACTGTGGTCAACTCCAGCAGGCTGCCCTCAACTCGCCAATACACCGGCGAAGGAGTCCCGCGCTCGCTCGAATTGTGATTCGACTGTTCCAAGATCTTTTTCGCCGCTACTGCCAACGGTCGTTAAGCTCTTCCCTATTGTGGATAAGGACTCTATTTTAAACAATAGCAGCAAAAGGACGAAGCTTTAGAGGGATGTGGGTCAGCTTCTATCTCTTGAAGGGCGTCGTTCTGAAGCCCTGCGCTTTTCCCGCGAGGCGAGAGCCCGACCCGAGCGAAGGCGAGGGGAACCTCGCGTGGACCATTTCGACTGACTCGCTACCAGGTACGTCTGTGAAGCAATCGCAACTGGAGCTGCCGCTAATGCCGTTGCGAAACTATGCAATTCAACGGAGCGGAATCCACGCAGGCAACTTCTCTCACCAGCCGTCGCAACTTAAACCTCACTTCGCAACCACTAAATTGTTCGTCACCGAGAACGCTCCAGGCATGCCATTAGCGCGAAGGCCCACAATATTCTTGTCCGCCTGGCTGTCCACCACTCCTTCCAGCGTCACGCGCCCGTTCTTCACAATGATGCGGATAGGTTTGATAACCGGCATCGCGTAGCGCTGCAGTGGCGGGTATCCATAAATAGCCCGGTACAAGCTTTGCCGCAGCCTGTCATCCATGGGCGAGAGCGGCAGCACTTCGATCTGGTTATCGACTTTCTCCACGCCCTCGATTCTCTTCACCGCCGTCTCGGCATCCGATTTCAGCACCGGCTTCGTCACCTGCCCCAGCAGGGTCACGTTGTAGCCGTCAACCTTGTAAGCCAGGTTGTCAAATACCGTCAGAAACGGCAGCATCACCAGCTCGTGGCGCGCCTCTTTCTGAATGCGCTCCACCGCCTGCTGCGGCACTTCTCTCTGCTGCGCTCCCACCGGAAGCGTCGTCACTGTCACAGCGATAACCAGAATGCTATGCACCATAAAACAAGACTTAGCGTTCACCGTAGACACCTCCTCCTTGGCTATTAAGCTGCGAAAGTTAAGGTGATACTTCGACGCCAGCCTCCTGCCGGTAGATCGAGATCTGATGTTTGACAATCTTGAGATCTCCGCTGCCCCACAAATTCGCCGGCTCGATGTCGTCGTTGGTGTTGGCGTCGAAGCCCTCGTCGGGCATCGTAAATTCATTGAACTGGTGAATCCACAGAAAAATCGGCTGAAGCTCTCGCGCATATTTCATGAACGAATCGAACGTAGCGTAACTTCCATCTTCTGCAAACCGCAGCGCATCGTCGGGACAGTAAGGCGGCAGGCTCGGGCCACTTGGACATCCCCACCCATTCTGCCCCGCGGTAGCGATAGAACTTGTAAAGTTCTCCACCCTGGAACCAACCTGGTTGTAAGAGGGATAGTACGGGCACAGCGCAAGCGTGCATGAAGGATTGAGCCGGTCCACCCAACTCCAGAAGCCATACCCGGGATTGATTTTCACCGGTCCGTGCGGCTTGCCCTGAGTTGCCCACAAGTCCGGCTGGCTGTCGAGATATCCCGCCATCATTTTGAAGGTGTATTTGGAACTGAGCTCGGAATGTTTCCTCAAAAATTGTCGGAGCTTGAACCATAAAGGATGATCGGCCCGGTTCGGATCCTGCGCCGCCCCAAGAAAAATCACCATCAGCGGCTTGCCTTTGTAAATCACCGCCCGCTCAGGATATTTCTCCAGCAACTCGCCAAAATACTCCGCTTCCTTTTCGAAAGCAGTCTTACCATCCCGATCCTTGAACAAAACATCCTCATCGATGCCGCCCAGTAGAGGAATCAGCTTGAGCCGCGTCCCCAGCTTGGTCCACGCGGGATAAAGGTTCCCCGTATTATCACGAATGTTTTGATTCTGAATGCGAAACGACGGAGTGCAGTACTTGAGGTATTTCTTCACGAACCACTCGCTATCGAAAATACAGCTCACATTGTTTGTCACTTCGCTGGTGGCCGCATCAACCCCCATATATTCCAGCCAGGCCACATGCTGTTGAATGATCCGCGGTTTCGCGCTGTCGTAACCGCCTCCGACCGCTTGCATATCTTTGGACTGCAACAGCGGCATGGCTGCGCTGGTTTGAAAATTCACCGCATTCGGACCGAACCAGGCTTCGTACTCCATGACCACTACGTGACTGTTCTCATCCACAACCAGCGGCCCAGATGGCGGTAAGGCCGCGGCGTGCAGCGACGCAAAAGGCAATAAGAGAGGTATCGAAATGATCGCCGTCAGCAGCTCACGATGAATCCGCCGCAACCACCCGCCCAAACACAACACTTCCCGCCCGTTCACAATCCACTCCTTCTATAGCGCAGTCTCCAGGAAACGACAGTGCTAATAACACCACGTCGCTAGACTTGTCGCGAAACACCTTACCGCGCTGAAGAAGATCAAGCCTGGCCCACAATCTGAGCAAACTTATCCAGGTCGATGTTTCCTCCGGACACAATCGCCACAATCTTTCCCGAGCCCGCCCTTCCCGACAAAGCCGCCGCCACCGCGCAAGCCGCAGCCCCCTCGACAATCACGCGATTGCGCTCGGCCACCAGTTTCATAGCCTGCGCCACCTCGGCCAGCGTCACAACTAAAGATCCATCCAGCAACCGCCCCGCGCGTTCGAGCATATTCGGAAACACCATCTTGCTGCCAATGCCGTCCACGAATGACGGCTTGTATTCCACCGTTCGCGCCTCGCCCGCCGCCAGCGACGCCGCCAGCGGCGCCCCGGTTTCGATCTCCGCCGCATAAATCCGCACGCGCGGCGCCCGCGCCCGCAACACCGCCGCGATCCCGCACGACAAGCCTCCACCACCCCACGGGATCACCACTGCCTCCAAATCAGGCAGGTCCTCCAGCAGTTCCAAAGCGATAGTGCCATTGCCCGCCATCACATCCAGATCGTCAAAAGCATGGATGAACGTAGCCTCCACTCCCGGATAAGACCGAGTCTCGAAAGTCCGCCACCAATCGGCAAACGGAACTTTGATCACCCGCCCGCCCATCCGCTCGACCGCGCTGATCTTCGTTTGCGGAGCGGTTTCCGGAGCCACAATGGTCGCTTGAACCCCCATCCGCCGCGCACAGAACGCCACTCCCTGAGCCATGTTGCCGGCCGATGCCGTCAGCACTCCCCGTTCCAGCCGCTCCCTGGGCGTCCGTGCCATCACGTTCGCCGCCCCGCGAATCTTGAACGATCCAATGGGCTGCAAATTTTCCAGCTTCAAATAAAGTTCCGCCGGCGCATCCAGGTTGCATCTCACCAGCGGCGTGCGGACCGCCACCGGCGCAATGTTGCGCCGCGCTTCTTCGACTTGGGCCAGCGTGACCGGCATCTGATTAACCTTAAGGTGTAACCAATCTTATTCCCTTTGTGAACCTTCGTGTCCTTAGTGGTTAGAGCTTTTGAAGTTAGACCTTCGGTCAATCCGCGGGCCCTCGGTCTCCAGCACTCTCAATAACCAGAGCCTCCATATTTTACAAACAATTTGCAAACGCCGATGTAGGATTGGCATACATTGTCTCCGTTGCTAGACGCCCTTCCCCAACCCTCGCTACAGGAGAACATTCATGAAGAACGCAGACCGCTCCCCCAGCAAACACTTCATCCTCTCCGGGCCGCTCCAGCAACGTCTCAACTCCCTACGCACTCGCGGCCGGAGCAGCCGGAGTCGGTGTCCTCGCCGTCACCCAACCTGCCGCCGCTAAGATCGTGTACACCCCGACGCACAAAGTCATCACCTTCAACCACGCTGTCGCTCTCGACCTGAATCACGACGGTAAAAACGATTTCACTTTCCACGAGACTTTCATTACTACAACCAGCGTCGGCGAAAACCATTCCCTGATTTTGTCGGTTCTCCGCGCGAACAAGAACAACGAGATTTGGCGGAATGCCCGCCATGCCTCAGCCCTCCGCGCCGGAGTCCAAGTCGGCCCCAAAGGCCAATTCTCCGTCTCCAAGAAAACCATGGCGGTCGACTATTACGCCGACGGCACCGGAGGCAGCGGCACTTGCGCCGGTCTGTGGAACAACGTCAAGAATCGCTACCTCGGTCTCAAGTTCACCATTAACGGAACCACCCACTTCGGCTGGGCACGCCTCAACGTCACTTGCGTCACCATGTTCGGAAACCACAAAGTCACCGGCAAGACCAAAGGTCCCGACGACGCCAACAGCCGAGAACTGCCAAGTCCCGCCACTCTCATCGCGCCAACCCCCGAACCGGCCACCCTAGGCCTGCTGGCCATGGGAGCGCCCGCCCTACCCATCTGGCGCCGTGAGCAGTAAGCAGTCCGGGTGCCCTACCCTTTTTCGCGTCTTTTGCGAAAAGGGCGGGCGCGAGACTCTCAACCCCGAACCACACTGCGCGATCCTGTCGCCTTGTTGTTGACGGCATTCCTCGATCAAGATAAGATTAGCCATACAATATTATCCACGAGATAATATAGATCTTTGACAACCTGACCCAGGCAAGACGCATGCGGGGGCGTACCCTCCAGACCCAGCTGGCTGCAGCCGCGGAGCAGCGCAAGAATGCAGCCCATGGCGCAAGCCATGGGAAAAGACGGCAAACGGGAGAGCCCCAGCGGGGCGAAAGACACGTCCCGCAGGCCAACCCAGACCAACGGGTGCGAGTATGTCTCAAAACGGAACCGCGCAGCCCCAGAATCACACGCGCAACTGCCATGTTTTCTAGATTTTGCGTGTAACTCCTTTAAACTCAAAGATCTAGCACATAGTGGCAAAATAAAGCGTTTACTTTCAAGATTTTGGCAGAAAAGAGGGGGAGGGGGGTTAACTCGGTATTAAACAGCAAACCTGTCCCAAGACGGGAAAAATGGCGCATCTCCTCCCTACTCCTCCGGCGGAGTCTGCAGCGCGCTCGCATTCTGAATTCCGCTAGCGATTTCCGGAATGATGCCCAGCGTTCGGTAAATGGGACGCACCAGTTCCCGCATGACGCTCAGCTGAGACGCGAACCAACCCGCCCCGGCAATGCAGATGGCTCCGCTGATCATCACGGTTCGCGGCGCCCCGATGTAGTGCGCCAGTCCGCCGGCCAGCAGGCTCCCGAATGGCGCCATTCCCAGGAACGCCATGGAATAAAAGCTCATCACTCGCCCGCGTTTGTCGTCTTCCACGATGGTCTGCAGAATGGTGTTACTCGACGCCATCTGAATCATCATGGCACAACCGATGAACAGCATTAGCAGCAATGAAAGCCACAAGAAACGGGAGAGCCCCAGCGCAATCAGCCCAGTTCCAAAACCTGCAGCTGCCAACGGAATCATCCGGCCCAAACCAAGCACATTTTTTCTAGTCGCCAAGAACATCGCCCCGGTCAGCGCTCCCACGCCCGATGCGCCCATCAGGAACCCCAACGTGTGCGCGCCTCCATGAAGCACTTTGCCGGCAAAAATCGGCATCAGCACCGTGTACTGCATCCCCACCAGGCTGATCAAGGCCAACAGCAGAAGAATGGAACGAATGGGCACGAAATGGGTGACATAGTTCCAACCCTCCTTCAATTCGTGCAGGATCGCTTTCTCCGCACGTCGTTGCTGCACAGGTGCGATCCTCATCGCCAGCAGAGACGCAATAACCGCGAGATAGCTGAAGCCGTCGATCAGGAAGCAATAACCTTCGCCAACCGCGGCGATAATCACCCCCGCAATCGACGGGCCGAGAAGGCGAGCCATGTTTACCATCGAAGAGTTCAGCGCAATAGCGTTGCCCAGGTCAGCGCGATCCTCCACCATCTGAATGACGAAGGCCTGACGCGCAGGCATATCGAACGCATTGATGATGCCTTGCGCCAGGCCAAGCCAGATCACTTCGCGAATGCTAATGATTCCAGCCAGCGCCAATCCCGCCAAGGCAAAGGATTGCAGCATGGAAAGAATCTGGGTGACGACCAAGGTACTGTGCCGGTTCCAGCGGTCCACCCACACACCCGCGAATGGTCCCAGGACGAAAGTTGGTATCCGTGAAGCGAAGCCCACGATGCCCAGCAGCCAAGCCGAGCCAGTTAGCCGGTACACCAGCCAACTGGTGGCGATCTGCGTCATCCAAGTACCGATCAGCGACACCGACTGGCCGGTGAAGAACAGGCGATAGTTCCGGTAGCGAAGCGCGCGGAGAGCGAACTTCCAAGTCGTGGCTTGGCTGCTCGATGCCGCGGCTGGCCGACTGGGAAGCGAGTTCGATTCCGGATTTGATGGAAGCCTGGGCATTGAGGAAGATTCTAGTCACTGTGCATAGATGCTAGCTGCCCGTATGAGAGAATTCGAGTCCCACTTAATCGTGATCGAGTCTAATGGTTTTTCGGCGCGAAACTGATGGCTAACGATAATCCAGTTTCGAAAGAGATTAACCCGTGGCTGATTGCCATTGCGGTCATGTCCAGCACCTTCATGGAGGTGCTCGATACGACTGTGGTCAATGTCTCTTTGCCTCACATCGCCGGCAACCTTTCCGCCAGCACTGACGAGGCCACCTGGACACTCACATCCTATCTCGTGGCCAATGCCATTATTTTGCCGATGACGGGATGGCTCGCCAGCACGTTCGGCCGCAAACGCCTGCTCATGCTATCGGTGACCGGATTCACCACGGCGTCCTTCTTCTGCGGCCTGGCGCCATCGCTGCCGTTCCTGATCTTCTTCCGAGTCATTCAAGGGGCATGCGGCGGCGGCTTGCAGCCTCTATCGCAGGCCATTCTGCTGGAGTCGTTCCCTCCGGAAAAGCGCGGCCAAGCCATGGCTTTCTGGGCTCTCGGCATTGTGGTGGCGCCCATGCTCGGTCCAGTAGCTGGCGGCTGGCTTACCGACAACTACAGTTGGCGCTGGGTTTTCTACATCAATGTCCCGATCGGAATCCTGGCCATTCTGCTGACCCAGGCCTTCGTATTTGATCCTCCCTATTTGCGCAAGGAATCGAAGGGAATCGATTACTGGGGGATTGGCCTGCTGGTGGTGGGGATGGGCTCGCTGCAGATCATGCTCGACAAAGGCCAGGAAGACGATTGGTTCGGTTCGCAATTTATTGTCACTCTGGCTGTGCTGGCGTCCATCGGTCTCGGCGGTCTGATCATCCGCGAACTCAAAGCCGAGCATCCGATTATCGATCTCAGCGTCTTCCGCTACCGCTCGTATGCTATCGGCACATTTATTATGACGATTGTCGGGTTCGTGCTCTATGGCAGCACGGTTTTGCTGCCGCTTCTGATGCAGGAACTGCTTGGCTATACGGCTACTCATGCGGGCATTACGAATCTACCTCGCGGCCTGGCATCATTCATGTTCATGCCGTTGGTTGGGTATCTCACGGGAAAAGTAGATGCCCGAAAACTGCTAGGCGCGGGGTTTCTGATTACGGCCCTGGCAATGTACCGAATTTCATTATTCAGCCTGGGCGTGGCTTCCTCGAATTTCTGGGTGCCGCTCCTTCTCCAAGGTGCAGGACTGGGCTTGATCTTTGTGCCTCTGACTACAGTCACCAACGATCCCATACCCCGGGAAAGAATGGGCAACGCCACCAGCATCTTTAATCTGATGCGCAATGTGGGCGCCAGCATCGGCATTTCGACGGTGGAAACGATGCAGGTGAGGAGAACACAAACGCACATCAACATTTTGGGAAATCATGTCAACCCAGCGAATCCGCTGGCTCGTCAGACCATCGACGGCCTGCGTGGGCTTTTCATGGCCCAAGGCAAGGACGCGGCAACAGCAACCCGCCAGGCTCATGGAGCAGTCTGGGCAATGGTGCAGCAGCAGGCGGCAATGCTCTCCTACAACGACACGTTCCGGCTTCTGGCGGCGATGTTCGTGCTGATGCTTCCGCTACTCTTCCTGATGCGCAAGGCGAAGAAGGGTAAAGCGGTGATGGCGCATTGACGGCCAGATCATCGAGTGAAAAAAAAGCTAAGACAAATTAATCTTTTGCCGTCACTTGATCCTTAATCTTGTCATATTCCTGCTGCGAGATGACGCGCCGGCTGACCAGTTCGGAGGTGCTGCTATAAGGTCGCCCATCGATGATGCGCTCTGCCCCCTCAGTGCTCATTCCCGGTAGACTCTGCAATTGCTCTTTGCTGGCTTTGTTTACATCCAGGGGCTGGTTGCGACTCCATCCTTCTTTGACGCCGTCAGCTAGCGCTTTCGCGTCCTGCTTGATCTCTGACGTGGCTTGCGCGGTTTTCTCGCGCACCTCATCGGGGCTGGATTTTTGCTGGGTGCATGCGGCTAACAGCAGAAGCAAAACGAGTGCAAATGCGGCAATTATTTTCACCACCCTACGATGCACGCGGAGGCTGCGAGGTTGGTCTCGGGTCCTTCGGATCCTCCGTGAGTACAACGCGCAATTCACCGCTCGGGTCTGGCCTCAATACCGAAATCGATTTGCAATCTTCCACAATCCAATCGGCGCCGGCATCTTTGAGTTCCGACTCCAAAGCTGTGGTTCGGCAAGCGATTACGCGAGCTCCGGCAACCTTGCCCGCGCGAATGCCTACAGGGGCATCTTCCACCACGACACAATCCCTCGCCGGAACTCCTAGCAACGACGCCCCTTTGAGGTAGGGTTCGGGATCCGGTTTTCCATTCTTCACGTCATCGCATGTGACCAACCGCTCGGGAATGCGCAGCCCTGCCGCTTGCAGACGGGTTGTCGCTAGAGCGCGGGTGCACGAGGTCACGATCGTCCATCGGTCTACAGGAAGAGCGTTCAGCAGTTCACTGGCTCCGGGCAAAGGCACTACGCCATTCAAGTCTGAAAGCTCTCCGCTCTCCACCTCGCGGTTCTCCAACTCATAATCCGCGCGCGGAAGGTAGTCGCGTATGGTCGAAATACTCGGACGTCCATGCGCTGTACGCACCACCTCGGCCGGATCGAAACCGTGCGCGATGGCCCACCGGCTCCAAACGCGGATGACGGCGGGAGTGGAGTCGATCAGCACGCCATCCAGGTCGAAAAGAAAGGCTCGGCAAGCGATCTGAGTCATGCACCACGATAACAAAGAGTCCGTGCTATTGAGGTTCCTGAGTAAGCTCGGGGTTCGGCATCGGCCCGGCTTCCAGCTCCTGATGCCGTTTTTCGCGGGCGGCGTTGGACATTTGCGTGAATGTTTGCATCTCGGCCTTCGCCTCCTGGGTGCGTCCCAGATGCTGCAGAATTTGCCCCCGTAAGTAGTGGGTGCCGGGGCTGTCGGGATCCAATTTGAGGGTTGCGTCAGCCTCGGTCAGCGCTTCCGCATATCTGTTCTCCCGCTGATAAACTCTGGCGAGTTGAAAATGAGAGCTGGCGAGTTGCGGATCGAGATGCAACGCCTCGCGAAACATTTTTTCCGCTTCCCGGTCTTGCTGCTGAAGGTAATACACCTGTCCCAGTTGGTCATAGTCGTAGCTGATATCCGGCTCGATGGCGATGTCTTTGAGGAATTCCGCTTTGGCTCGTTCGAGATCCTGTTTCTTCAGATAAGCCATTCCGAGATTGAAGTGAACGAAAGGAAGCGCCGAATCTCCCTTGGCCGCAAGTCCGAGTTCGGTGATGGCGTCGTCGTATTCCTCGCGGTTGAGGTGCGCTTTGCCCATCAGAAGATGAAACTCAGGAGAGTTTTGGCCGGCCTCGATCAAGTGAGTCAAGGATCGCTGCTCCAGGTCGGCACGCCCGGCCTTGTTGGCGGCGATGCCCAGCACATACAAATAGTTCAACTGGCCGGAAGCTTGTGACCAGAGCGGCTCGAGGGTGGTTGCCGCATCGGCATAACGCTCGACAAAGAAATAACACAGCCCCAGCAAGTAGCGGGCCTGGAACGAGTCTGGCGCATCGTGCACGACCGACTCGAAGGGAGGAATCGCTTTTCGAAAATCGTTCTGGCGATAGTAGACCAGCCCGATGTTCAGCCGCACGCCGGCAATTTGCGGCGCCAGATGTTCGGCCTGGCGCAACATCTCCAGTGCGTGCGGCCACTGTTTGCGCCGCATGTAGATCACACCCAGATTCGCATAGGCGCCCGCAACCTGAGGATTAATCGCAAGTACAGCTCGAAAGGCATGATCGGCCTCATCCAGTTTCCCGCTCTTCAGCGCGGCCTCTCCCTGCTGAAAAAGCTGCTGAGGATCAGCATTCGGCGGGGGCAGCGGCTGAGTGCGGCCAACCTGCCAACAAGCCAGCCCCAGGAAAATCAGCAACAATCGCATCGTCGAGCTTGACACTGGTTCCACTCTCTGCTGTAGTGTCCGCCAGCAGCAGCATGAATTCAAGCCACCATCATTGACGACCATGCGGCCGAAGCGCGAAAAAACCGAAACGAAGAGCGCGACAGTCACGATTCGGGACGTGGCAAAAGAGAGCGGTTTTTCGTCTACCACCGTCTCCATCGTGCTGAACAATGCGCCGCTGGCGCGCTACATTCCGGCTGTCACCAAGAAGCGAATTGAGCAAACTGCCAAGAACCTGGGGTACCGCCCAAATCTTTTTGCTCGCTCGCTGCGCAGCAAGCGGAGTCACACGGTTGGAGTCATGGTATTCGACATGACCGATCCTTACTGCACGCTGGTGCTGCGCGGGATTGAGAACACTCTGTATCAGTCCTCGTATCTTCCCATTCTCACCGACGTTCACAACGAACGCAGCCGCTTCGAACGTTACCTGGAGATGCTGCTGGATCGTCGCGTCGAGGCGCTCATCGTGGTTGCGAACTGGCTGTTCGTGGACATCGATGTTCTGGCGGATCTGGAAAAGAGCAGCATTCCCACTGCCATGATCGGGCGCGACCTGCGGACTGATTCCATCAGCTCCGTAATGGTTGACAATGAACTTGGAGCTCACGCCGCTCTCGAGCATCTGCACTCGCTGGGACACCGCAAGATCGCCTTCATCCGTGGCCCCAAGACTCTGGCGGATAGTGCTCCACGCTGGCAGGGCATTCGCTCTTTCGCCAAGTCCAGCGGGCTGGAACTCGATCCGCGGCTGATTCTCGACCTGCCGGAATCGCGAGACCCGATTTCAAGCTTTGAAGCGGGCTACAAATTAACCGAGGATTTGCTCAAACAGAGAAGGCCGTTTACCGCCTTAATGGCCTTCGACGACATGACCGCGTTTGGGGCGATACGCGCACTCGCGAAAGCTGGTCTGCGCGTTCCTGACCACTGCTCGGTCATCGGTTTTGACGACGTCGCTGCTTCCAGCTTGTACACTCCCTCCCTGAGCACAGTGCGTCAGCCGATGGAAGCGATGGGCGCGATGGCGGTCAGCATCATCGTCGAGGGAATCAATGCGGTTCAGGAGAAGCGGGAAGTGCCCGCGGTCCACCGAAAATTAGCGCCGGAACTTGCGGTGCGCGAATCGACCCGAAGCTTATCGTAAGTTGCATTCACTGTGCTCAGGCCGTCCCGTCTGGCATTTTTTCCCTTGACATGGGGGAGGAGCTACCGCACTATTAACACGTTTTAATAACCCGGTTTGACGCTTTGTGATTGCTCACAGGGAATGGCCAATTTCAGCGGGCGTTAACGCGATCGGATTGGTGGATTCAGTGGGCGATTTGCAAATACACAAGATAAAGCGTTACAGTTCGAGCGTGGGGTAAGGGCTGGGGTTCAGGGGTGAGGCCTGGCTCTGTTTTCCATTTATGTTTCAAGTATTAGGGAGTTGACGATGAAATCCCGTCTGCTGTGGTTTTGCCTCCTCGTGTTCGCGTTCTTTCTTCCAGGTGCGCTTTTCGCGCAGGATACGGCTTCGATCACCGGCACCGTCACCGACCCCTCAGGAGCGGCTGTCACTGACGCTCAGGTTACGCTTACCAGTACCGAACATGGCATCACTCGCACCACCACTACGAACGGTAGCGGCGATTACCTGTTCGCTTCTCTTCCCATCGGTTCCTACGACCTCGCGGTGAGTGAGACGGGATTCAGGAAATACCAAGTCAAGGGCGTGATTCTGCGCGTCGCGGAAAAGACCCGCGTCAACGTCGTGCTGCAAGTGGGCGCCATCAATACAGAGGTGGTCGTGCAGGGCGCCGAAGTAGCCCAGGTCGAAACTCAATCCTCCGACCTTGGCGGCACGGTCACTGGCAAAGAGATTACACAGCTTGAACTGAACGGCCGCAACTTCACCCAACTCATCACGCTGGTGCCGGGAGTGAGTAACCAGACGGGGCAGGATGAAGGCGCAGTCGGCGTTTCGGGGAATGTTTCCTTCAGCGTAAACGGCGGCCGCACCGAATATAACAACTGGGAATTGGACGGCGGCGA
>Ga0074044_10001500_pt1 | contig 21027 bp, 14 predicted proteins | sample BogForMeECP23OM1_FD_94443 | JGI IMG/M metagenome (GOLD analysis project Ga0074044, IMG submission 94443) | Bog forest soil microbial communities from Calvert Island, British Columbia, Canada - Bog Forest MetaG ECP23OM1 | ecosystem: Environmental > Terrestrial > Soil > Wetlands ...
CCGCGACTGTCGCGCCGATCGAGCGGAACTTTCGCAGCGGGACCACTTGCGTCCCATAGGCTTTCGCCGCCTCGTAGTCCTTTTTGCTGACGGAGGCCATGTTGTGCGGACCGAGTGTCGTGATGCCTTTTACGTGCGCCATCTCCGAGGCGCGGCGCATCGGGCTGCCATGGCCCCAGGTGATGCCGTTACGAGCGTCGATGAAGTCGAAATGCGCATCGAGGTGCACGATGTGAATCGGCTTCTCGTTCGAGTAGGCCGCGATCGTCGCCATGGTAATGGCGTGGTCGCCACCAAGAATGTACGGCATCGTCTTGGCGTCGAGGAGCGCTCGGACTGCCAGTTCGGCGTTCGCCAGGCTGCGCTTGGTGTCGGCGTAGATGACGTCGCTGTCGCCGGCGTCGACGATCTTCACTTCTTCTGCGGTGAGATAAGTCACCTCGTCCTCGAAATCGAAGACGCCCTCCGGCCCGAAACCGTGGAACATCGACATCTCGCGGATGGCGCGAGGGCCGAAACGCGTTCCGACGCGATAGCTCGAAGCCGTATCAATCGGCACGCCGAGGACGGCGACGTCGGCGCCGTCGAGCTTGTCCCAGTCCGTGCAGGCGGGCTGACTCGCAAAGGTTGCCAAGCCCACGAATGGGAGATCCATCCGCTCCGGCATGTTCCGGCTTGTTGACTCCGTTGTCATCGGAATTCCCTTTCCCGGGGCGGCGAGACGCAGTTTGACCGGCCCCGATCGTGTGTTGACGCATTCAGCAGATTTCGTCGGTTACTTCTTCGCGCGCGTAGGCGCGGCGGACCGAAGGGAGGGCCGTCGCCTTGTCGAGCAGCTTGGCGATGTTCGGACGTGATCGAGGCGGGACGGTCATGGGGCGGGCCCAACGGGCGAGCATGACTAGGTAAAGGTCGGCAGCGCCCAGCCGATCGCCCAGGAAGAATGGACCATTCGCTTTTAGATGCTGTTCGATGACGTCCAGGTACGCGCCAGCGCGCGCCTCGGCGCCGCGCCGGACAACGTCGGTCGCGGCGGCCTCAACGCCTGTTAGGCGGTCCGGATATTGCCAGATCATTAGCTCTTCCTGCAGCGAGTTCGTCAGGAAGATCAGCCACTGGTAGAACTTGGCTCGTTCCAGCGTCCCCACCTCGGGCGCCAGGCCAGCCTCGGGATGCTGATCAACCAGATGAAGAACAATCGCTGCGGCCTCGAACAAGGCGAGTCCCTTGTCAACTAAAGTAGGAATGCGGCCATTGGGATTGATCTTCAGGTACTCTTTTGACTTCTGACCATTACTCGCACGATCGACAAGTACTAGCTCGTAATCTTGCTCGAGCTATTCAAGCACCATATGGGGCGCTGCATTAGCGTTGCTGGGGAAATAGTGAAGCTGATACATTGTTATTACCCGTGTTCGTGTTTCGACTGGCCAAATATAAGCTTCTCGCTGCTCAGCCACAACGAGAGAAGTCCGTCGATCTTGGCCAAAGGCCCGTCGATCCTGGCCGACTCCGCTTTCCGAGGTCTTGCTGGAGAAAGGCGTTCGCTTGCCTACACGAGCGACGGCTGGCTCAGTCCTGGTCAGCGAATGGGCCAGAAGCTGACCCCACTCGCCAAGTCGAGTCGATTTTCCTCCGGTCTCGGGCGCCCGGGGGACGTGTGGGTTAGATCACTCAGCAGCTTGATCGAGCTTGAGGCCAAGTGCAGCAGCGACGCCTGCGCCGTAAGCCGGATCGGCTTTGGCGCAGTTGGCGATGTGGCGCAGCTTGATTTCAAGTCGGGCATTCATCCATGGCGCGGGCGGTGTTTTCGAACGGAACCCGCTGCCGCTGGGGGGCTCAGGCCCCTATACCAAGGTACACTCTGGCCGCTCATCAGGACGCAGTGTTCGGATGGGCAGGCGCCGTGAATTGAAAGACCGAGCCGCGGGGCACATTGGCGGTCGCCCACAGTAGTCCGCCATGCGCTTCGATGATCGAGCGGCAGATCGACAGCCCCATCCGGTAGCTTTGGTCGTGTAGAAGGCGTCGAACAGGCGCTCCAGATTTTCTGGCGCCAGTCCCGGACCCGTGTCCCGCACCGCGACCAGCACGCCGTCCGGCTAGGCTTTCTCGGTGCTCAGCAGAAGTTCTCGGGGCGCTTCGTTCGTTCCGCTCATCGCCTTGATGGCGTTGACGATCAGGTTGAGGATCACCTGCTGCAGTTGCACCCGGTCGGCTTCGATGACCGGCAGGCTCTCCGCGAGTTGGATCCGGACTGAGACGCCGTTCTTTGCCGCTTCGCCATAGGTCAGGGCGATGATCTCGAGGATCGCGTCGTTGATCGCCCCGCCGTCCTTCCGCGGAGGCGTTTCTTGATCAGCGCGCGGATCCGGCCAATGACCTCACCCGCTCGATTGCCGTTATCCAGAATACGGCCGAGCGCGTGTCTGGCCTCCTCGAGATCCGGCCGTTGAGGTCTATTTCACGCCCTTGATGCTGACCAGATAATTGAGGATTGCGTCGACGTCGTTGGGGTCGATCGGCGCCTTGTAGGCCGTGCGCATCAAGGTGACCTGCGCCTCCCATTGCGCCTTCGTCATAGCCGGCTGATTGAGCACCATGTCGGCCGAGTGGCAGGCGAGGCAATTGTTGTTGATTGCGTCCGAGCCAGGCCCGTTCGGGAACATATCGCCGGCGGGCAGATCGAATTTGACGGACTTCAACGACAATTCGCCCTCGGCCTGCGCACAAAACGGCGCAAAGGCAACGCCCGCGATGAGACCGATCGGCAGCAGAGCGCGCCCCATGGTTCCTCCTCAGGCGACCACGACGGCGGTCTGCTCGATGACGTTGCGCATGAACCCACCCGGATTCCAGTTGGGCGTGTCAGGTTGCGTCTCGCCGCTGGTGCTGGCGCACCGGACCATCAGCACTTGCTCTCCCGCGGCCGGCGGGGTGAAGGAGATCTGCCACTTGCGGAAGCTGTACTTGCCTTCGTCCTTGCCAAGCTGCGCCGGCTGCCAATCCTTGCCACCGTCGCTGGAGAAATCGACCCGCGACACGCCGGAATCGCCGCCGAACGCGATGCCGCGCGCCAGCGTCGGGGCGCCGGCCCGCAGCTTGTCGCCCGGATTTATGTTGGTAATGAACGACCGGGGCACCATCCGGCTGATCGGCACGACCTTGAAGCCGGTCTCCCCGGGCTTGACACTCGCGTGCGGCGTGTCCGGGATCGTGTAGGCCGTCTTCATCCAGTAGTTCGTATCCGGCCGGTCCAGCACCTCGATGTCGTTGAGCATCTTGACCCAATAGGTCGAATACCAGCCCGGCACGATCAGGCGGAGCGGGAAACCGTTGAGCAACGGCAGCTGATCGCCATTCATCGCATAGGCAAGCATGACCTCGCCGTCGCGGGCATGATCGATGTCGAGCGACTTCATGAAGTCCGGCGCATCCGCGACGGCCGGCTCGTCCATGCCGTCGAAGCGAACTTGAATGGCGCCGGCCTTCACGCCCGCGCGATCGAGCACGTCCTTGAGACGCACGCCGGTCCAGCGGGCGTTTCCCATGGCGCCATTCGACCATTCCCCGCCGGGGACACGCGGCTGGAAGTAGCCGCGCGAGTTGCCTGAGCACTGATTAACCGCAACCAGCTCCACCCGGGCCAGGGCGAGGATGTCATCGAGCGATAGCGACAAGGTCTGATTGACATGCCCGTGCACCGTCAACCGGAAGGTATCGACATTGATCGAGGTCGGAATGACCTCCCAATGCCAGCGCACGTAAAACCGATCGTTCGGCGTGAACACCGATTGATCGAACACTTCGAAGGGCGTTTCGAGCAGCGGCGGTCGGCTGCGCTGCAGGATCAGCGCCCCCTTCTGGGGAAAGGCTGTGGTCATCGGCCGCTCGTCCGGCCCGCCCGGTAGGAGAAGTTTAACCACCGTGTCGGCCAACGCGGGCGCCGAGGTCAGCGCCAAGCTCGCAGCCCCGGCCCCACCGAGAAACTGCCGTCGGCATGAGAGCAAGCGCGAACGGAACGCCTCTTCCCTGACCATAGCCGCGTCTCAGACTGACTTCAAACTCTTGTCGGAACGTACCCGTCTACCGAGAACTAACTTTATCAGGATTTGATCAGTGCTACAAGCCGGCGCGACAGCCGGCGCGCACCATCGGCCTGGAATGGCGGCGGAACTGGGCGCTAAAATCCGAGTTCCGGCGCAACGCGAGTTTGTGCAATTTCAGGCCCTCTGGTACCAGCTCTCCGTCTCGATCCGCATCGGCTTGAGCATGCGTGCCACCGCGTTGTACCAGGCGACGGCCATGACGATGTCCATCGTCTCGCGCAGGCTGAGCTGCTGCCTCAACGCCGACCAGGTGTCGTCGGAAACGTCGATTTTTTCGGTCGCCTCGCGGGCGTACCGGATGATCGCGCGTTCCTTCTCGTCGAATTCCGGAGAAGCCTCGGCATGCTCGAGCTGCTCGAGCTGGGCGCAGCGAACCCCTGCCTTGAGGGCAATATTCCAATGGTGGCCGAACTCGTAGTCGCATCGGGTGACCAAACCGACGGTGACGATGCTGAGCTCACGCAGCCGCTGCTCGATGGCCGCGCCGGTTTTCATTTCCTTGGTGAAATCCAGCATCGGCCCCAGCAGGTTCGGGATGTTGCCGACAGCGAGAAAGATATTCGGCGCCGGGTCGCCGCGCTCTTGGAGCATGCGATCGTAAGCCGAACGGTAGGCCTCGGGATACGCTTCCCGAGAGGGATAGGGTACGCGCGCCATGGGGCTGTCCTTTGTTCGACGCTGATGGAAAGCCCCGCCCTCCGGCTGGAAGACAGGGCGTTCATCCGGGCTATTCGGCGATCTGGAGATACTTCTCCAGTGTCAACGGGCTGCCGCCGCCTGGAGGAGCCGTGACCTTGGCGCCTATGAAAGGCGAGCAACGCGAGAACCAGGACTCGCGTGGTGGAAGGCCCCATGCCTCCGTAACGCGCTCGGTCGTCACAACGTCCCAGACGTGGGGTTCATCGTCCCCATCCATATAGACGATGGGCGGCAGCAGCAGCTCACAGCGATGGCCGTCGGGATCGAGGAAATACACATAACAGGAATGGCCGACGCTATGCTTGCCCGGCCCATATTCTACATTGTGGCCCCAGCCAAGTTCCCCCATCGTATCGCAGGCACGGAGCATCGCCTGGATGTCGGGAATGATGTAGGCGAAGTGATGAACTGCCGGCCCTGCCCGCTCCAAGAAGACCAGATCGTAGGGCGTGTCCTTCATTTGCAGGAACACGCCGATCGGATGACCGCCGGCTGTAATGTAGTCGGAAATTCGGCAGCCGATTGATGTGTAAAACTGAGCTGCCTTCTCGATCTCTAAAACGGTTAACTGATAGTGATCGAAACGCCGCGCCTGCGCGCCCTTATGCTTCAGCACGTCCATGTCGAGGCGTGGTTTGCGATCCATTGCGGCGCAGATTTCGAGCGGCGTGCCGCACACGTCGATTGCGTGCAGCGTTCGGCCCTGAAACGGGCGCTCGACCCATTCGCAAGGAAGCTCATGCCGCTCGAAGGCGTGCTTGCATTTGTGTAGAGACTCTTCGTCAAACACGCGCAGGCCGACGCGCTCATAGCCCGGCACGCCGGTCGTGCGCTTGATGACAAGGCTGTGGTGTGCGCGCTCCTCGAGGCCACGCAGATAGAGCGTGTCCTTGTCCGAATCGCTGACCACGAGGCCGAGGACCTCGGTATAGAACTCTTCCGATTTCTTAAGGTCGCGCGACGTGAAGACGTTGTGGCTGGCGTGGCTGAAGCGGAACGGCGACTTGGTGTTGGTCTGTGGCGCTTGCATTGGTGTTTTCCTCCTTAAGCTGTTTTCATGAGGTCTTGGGTTCGAAGCCCACGGCGCCGACAATTTGCGAAATTTCGCCGTGGGCGCGTTCGAGGGCGCGGACGCGTTCTTCCGGCGAGATGTTGACGCCTTCGGCGATGACGAACGTGACATCCGTCAAGCCGACCAGGCCCAGGATTTCCTTCAGATAGGGCAGCTGGAAATCGCGGTGATTCTGTTTGCCATCCGTGTAGTTTCCGCCGCGCGAAATGACGACGATCACCCGCTTGCGGGGATCGAGAAGCCCGACCGGGCCGGCCGGCGTGTACCGAAACGTGCGGCGAGACTGGCACACGCGGTCCAGCCAAGCCTTCAACTGGGTGGTCACCGTGTAATTGTACATCGGCGAGCCAATGACGATCACGTCGGCGGCCTGCAGCTCTGCGATGAGCGTGTTGGCGAGCGCCCGCTCTTGAAGCTGGAGCGGCGTCAGGTCCTCGTCCTTTTGGTAGCGGACGATGTCGATAGTCTCGGCGCCGGCGTGGGCTGGCGGGTCGAGCGCGACATCGCGGCGCGTGAGCGTCGCACTCGGAACGCTTTCGAGGATGCCGGCGACGACCTGCTCGGTCAGTTCGCGCGAAACCGAGCGTCCCACAAGCGGGCTCGAGTCAATGTGGAGGATGTTCATGGCTGAGAGACGCCCTTGCCGCGTTGCCCGCCGGAGCGACTGCTTGCATCCTTCGACACGAAAGGTTCGATCGCGTTGACGACCTTGCCACGTTCAATCGGGACGCAGCTTGCCGGGAAATCCTGCTGGAATATCGCGCCGCGGTCCTTGGCCTCGGAAATGAAACGGTCGAGACCGCGCATTGCGCCGGTTGGCAGATCATGCAACGCGACAAGCGCATGCGACTCGGCGAAGCTCAGGTCGAGGGCGCGCCGAACCCAGTCTTGGGGGCGCGCCCAGTCCTCGGGAATGACATTCCAGAGCACGCAAGTGTAGGCGTTCTCGAGCAGGTAATTGAGGGCTTCGCGGTTGAAGAGGCTCCGATCGAGTTTCCCGCCGCCGCCGAACGGCCGGAAAAGGCGCCGCGGGTGGGCGAGATCTCCGATCAACGCCTCCGTCCGTCCGATCTCGGCGACGGCGACGCCCGGTTCGGCGCTCATGCCCAGCGGCACAAGGTGGTTAAAGGTGTGATTGCCGATCCAATGGCCTTCGGCGTGAGCGCGTTCTGCAAGATTGCGCCGTTCGAGCATCTTCTCTCCCAGCACGAAGAAGGTTGATTGGACGCGATGCCGTCCCAGCGTTTCGAGCACCTGCGGAGTAACATCCGGATCAGGGCCGTTGTCGAATGTGAGTGTGATCGTATTCATTGGGATCTGCTTCGGTACAAAATGTTCATAGTCTATCGCGAGTCAGTCGATGCGCGCTAGTTTCAGGGATATGCCGCAGGCTTGTGCCCACTAAACCTTCGATCGCGTGCGCTACAGGCTTTCTTGCTTTTCAAGATACGGTCATTAGGATTTATTGACTAGGGGCAGTTTGTCGAATAGATTATTTCCAAACAGTCGATAATCGAAGATGACGGCGCCGCCGAACCAAGCCTTGAACCAGGCCAGCATCCTGTCTCTCCGCTCGTTTGTCGCCGTCGTAGAGACCCAAAGCTTTGCCGCCGCCGCGCGGCAACTTCGCGTCGCCCCGTCGACGGTCACCAAGCACGTTCAATTGATCGAAGAGGCGGCCAAGGTTCCCCTTGTCCATCGCACCACCCGCCGCACCAGCGTGACGGAAGTCGGCGAGCGCTTTTACGAGCACTGTCTCGCGATCCTCGGCCACATCGACAGCGCCTCGATGGAGATCGGCGCCGAGAAGCAGATCATCGGTCACCTGCGAGTGAGGACGCCGCCCTCTTTCGCCGCGGGTCTGCTCGGGCGGCGTCTGCGCGAATTCATGATGGCGAATCCGGCGATCTCGATCGACGTGAACGTGACCAGCGACATAGAAGACCTCATTCGGGATCGAATTGATGTGGCCATCGCCTTGAGCGAAGAGCCGCAGTCGAAGCTGCCCCATTTTTGGCTCGCCAGTTGCGGGCTTTCCTTGTGCGCTTCGCCCGATTACTTGGCGCGCCGCGGCGCTCCGGAAACGCCCGACGATTTGAACCGACACGAGTGTCTGACGTCTCGCTTCTCGGATCTGGCGGTGATCTGGAAATTGGGCCGCGAAGGCGTTTGGCAATCGATCAATCCGCAATTCAAGCTTCTGTCCGACAATGGGGAGCTGCTGCGACAGGCATGCCTCGGCGGCGCCGGCGTCAGCGCCTTCTACGAGTTTCACGTTCAGGAGGACCTCCGGTCCGGTCGGCTCGTTCGCGTGCTTCCCGAGTTCGAGCTTCAGCCGCGCGACATTTTTGCGATCATCCCGGACAAGAAAATCATCCGGCCGCAGGCGAAGGTTTTTATCGATTTCGTGCGCCGCCTGCTGGAAGAACCAATGAGCGGCTGCTCGCCCGGGAAGAGGGAGCCGTCTGCGGTGAAAGCGCGGGTGGGTTCGGTTTGACGGGAATTGCGGGAAATCGGGCCGGCCTCAAAGGTGATTCTGGCCTAAGTTAAAAACGTCCCGGTCGTGTTGTGGGGGCGAAGAATGCTGGGGCCGCAGGGCGCCTCATGGGAAGGGCTCTCTGCTCCCTGCGCTCGAAATCCGCTGTTCCGGCGAATTTCCCCGCTGTTCCGCCTGCAGCGGCGATTTTCCGTCAATACCTTGAACTTGCAATAATTTTGGCGGGAGAAGCTGCGGCGGACGCGGCCCCGTTTGGCGAAATCCGCTGTTTTTGCCGCTGTTACCAGCAAATCCGGCCGGCTGGATCAGCCCGTCGGCGCACCCATCGGCCGCTCGCCGCGCTTTGCAAACCGCCTCGTGGGTCAGCCAGCAGGGCCCTCTGGTATAAGCTTCCATAACCCCGCGACGGCCGCGATGCGCCAGACGGAAGCGCGCCGGTCACATCAGCCCGGCGAGCAATCCGGACGCCGATGACCGCACGAGGCGTTTCTCCGCCTCCCAAGAGTCCGCGTGGTCGACGTCTGCGAGGAACTGCAAGGCGCCGCCCGCGAGAACGGCGACCGGAAGACCGTCGCGATAGACGACGCGATTGCCGACGAGCGCGGGGAGGCGGGCGCCTGGGGTCAGAACGCCGACGAGATTGAGCGGATCGGCTCCGGACAGCGACACCCATTGGTCCGCGGCCGGCCGGCGGCGGATCTCGCGCAGTAGGCCGATCGCTTCCGGCGCCGCGAATTGCTCGCCCGAGAAGCCGGCGACGAACCGGCCGCCGCGAATCTCTCCGCGGCTTTCCAGCCGCCTGTAGATGCGCAGCAGGTCGCGCCACGGCGGCAGCCATGGCGCCTCCCGCGCCAAGAGCCGCCAGAACACCACGCCGTAGCGGCGAAGGAACGCGCGGGCGACGTGCTCGACCGCGCCGTCGCGGGATCGATCGTCGCCCTCCGGCCGCAAGCGGCGGACGAGCGCCCAACGGCCGCCGCTCTCGATGTTGAAGGGAAGGACGCGGCCGCGCCGCTTGGCGCCGGCAAGCGGGTTCCGCTTGCCCGAGGGCGTCAGAAGGGCGCGCAATCCGGCAAAACTGTCCGAGGTCACGAGCCCGAGCGCGACCAGTTCGCCGAGCGCCTCTTCGACCTGGGCGCGCAGCATATGGGCCCAATCGGCGATCTCGTCGAAAAACAGGGCGCCATGGGCGGCAAGGCAATCGAGCACGGCCTGGGCGCGCGGGCTCGGCGGAGCCGAGGCGTAGGGTGGCGCAAGCGACGTCCAGACCGGGATGCGCTGCCGGTCGAGCAAGGCGATCGGCGTCGCCGGGACGGGGGCCATGGATCGGACGCGCTCGGCGGGCGGAGGCGGGGTCAACCGCGTCCAGGCGATCCGGCCCGCCTGGCATTCGGCGTCGAGCCAGGAAGTCTGATAGCCCTTGAGCCGCGCCGACAGGATCTCCGTCTCCCACGCCTTAGCGGGCGCCTCGAACCCCTCGAGCATCGAGAGGACCGGCAAGAGCGCGTCGTGTCCCTCCATGCGCGTCTCTTCGTCGACGCGCTGCCAGGCGAACAGGAAGCGGAGGAAATCGCGCGCCGCGACCGGCTCGATCTCCGAGCGTAGACGATGAATCGTATAGCGGTGGATGCGGGCTAGGAGCCGCCGGTCGCACCATTGATCGTCGTTGACGCCGGGCTCATAGCGACCTTTCATGATCGCTCCGTCCGCTTCGAGCGCGGCAAGCGCCGGGCTCGCCGCCTCGGGCTCGAGCCCCAAGGGCGCTGCGAGTGCAGTTTGCGTGACGGGTCCGAGCCCCTCCAGCCGGCCGCGCAAAATTTCGGCCAGCGCCTGCTCGCGCGTCCAAGGCTTTCCAACCTGATCAACCGGGGCGGCGATCTCCGGCTCGAGCCGCGCATTCGGCCATAGCGCGCGGAACTGGTTCAGCCGCTCGGCTGGAATCCACAGGGTCGCCTGCGGTCCGATCAGGCGAGCGACGCGCTTTTCCTCAGCGAGAGCCGCCAGCCAGTCGCCCCAGAGCGGCGTCGTCCGCGCTTCCTCCTTCGTCAGACATCCGAGCCAGAGCAGCGCGTCATGCAGTTCCTCGGCGTTGACAGGGTCCGGCCAGGCTTCGGAACGAACTCTGACAATCGCCTCCGGATCGAGACGGCCAAGGTCGGAGGCGCTCTGCGGATCCTGCCAGCGGCGGGACATCACCGCCTGGGTCCGCCGCTCCTCCAAGGGCGCGTCATCGAGATACGCGTAAGGGCGGGCCGACAGCGCCTCGAGCGCGAGCGGCGACGGCTGGGTCAGGTCGCGACAGACGACGCGGACCGCGCCCGATTCGATCCGGGCGAGCAGCCACTCCAGGCCCTCGATGTCCATCGCCTCGTGCAGGCAGTCGGACACCGCCTGCCTTACCAGAGGATGGTCCGGGATTTCGCGGTCGCCGGCGAGATTTTCCGCGCAGGCGATCTGGTCGGGGAAGACCGCCGCGACCAGGTCTTCCGCCTGCATCCGCAGGAGCTGGGGCGGAACCCTCTTGCCGCCGCGGAACCGCGGCAGCGCGAGCGAGACGCCGGCCGTCCAGCGCCAGCGCGAGGCGAACATCGGCGCATCCAGCATGGCCTGGATCAGGAGCGCCCGGACGCTGCGCGAATTCAGGTAGCGCGCGACGTCGCCGAGCTCGAAGCTGTGCGCCGTCGTCAGCGACAAGACGATGTTGTCCTCGGTCGCCGCCGCCTGCAGCTCGAAATTGAACTTGCGGCAAAATCGCTTGCGCAAAGCGAGGCCCCAGGCGCGATTAAGGCGGCTGCCGAACGGAGAGTGGATGACGAGCTGCATGCCGCCCGCCTCGTCGAAGAAACGTTCGAGGACAATAAGGTCCTGCGTCGGCAACGAGCCGAGCGCCGCGGCGGCGGCGGCGAGGTATTCGACGAGCTGCTCCGCACCGGGCGCGCCGACGCCGATCTCGTCCAGCCGCCGCCTGACCGAATCGCCGGACGGATCGGAGCGCAGACGCTTTTCGAGTTCCTCGCGCAGGCGGGAGACGGAGAGCGAAAGCGCGTCCGTCCGGCCCGGCGCCTCGCCGAGCCAGAACGGAATGTTCGGCGGCTGGCCCTTCGCATCCTCGACCCGGACGATCCCGCGCTCGACCCGCTGGATGCGATAGGAGGCGTTGCCGAGCTGGAATATGTCGCCCGCCATGCTCTCGACGGCGAAATCCTCGTTGACGGTCCCGATGATGGCGTTCTCGGGCTCGAGCAGCACCTGGTAGTCGGCGGTGTCGGGGATCGTCCCGCCGGAGGTCAGCGCCGTCGTTCGCGCGCCTCTGCGGCCTCGCAGGATGCCGTTGACGGCGTCGCGGTGGATGAGCGCGCCGCGCCGGCCGTGGCGCGTCGCGAAGCCTTCCGCCAGCATCCGCACGACGACGTCGAAATCCTCCCGCGTGAGCTTGCGGAAAGGCCAGGCGCGCCGCAGAAGGTTGAACAGCTCTGGTTCCGGCCAGTCCTGCGCGGCGGTCTCGGCGACGATCTGCTGCGCGAGCACGTCGAGCGGCCGGTCGGGAATGGTCAGCCGGTCGAGTTCGCCGCGATGGACGCTGTCGAGCAGCGCCGCGCACTCGACGAGATCGTCGCGCGACAGCGAAAACAGGCGCCCCTTGGGCGTCCCGTCGACCGCGTGGCCGGATCGGCCGGCCCGCTGCAGGAAGGTCGCGATCGATCGGGGCGAACCGAGCTGGCAAACCAGCTCAACCTCGCCGATGTCGATCCCGAGCTCGAGCGAGGCAGTCGCCACCATGGCCCGGAGTTCGCCCCGCTTCAGCCGCTGCTCGGCCGCAAGCCGACGTTCCTTGGCCATGCTGCCGTGATGCGCGGTGACCGCCTCCTCGCCGAGACGCTCCGACAGTTCGCGGGCGACCCGCTCGGCCATGCGGCGCGTATTGACAAAGACGAGCGTCGTGCGATGGCTCTCGATCAGCTCGGCGAGGCGGCCATAGACCTGGGTCCACACTTCGTTGGACATCACCGCCTCGAGCGGGGAGTCGGGCGTCTCGATGCGCAGGTCGCGCGGACGCTGATGTCCGGCGTCGATGATCGCGACGTCCGCCGCCGGCGCGCCGTCCGGAGCAGCGCCCGCCAGAAGGCTGGCGACGGCGCCGATCGGGTTCTGCGTCGCCGAAAGCCCGATGCGCAGCAGCCGGTCGCCGCACAGGGCGGAGAGGCGCTCCAGCGACAGGGCGAGGTGCGCGCCGCGTTTGTTCGGCGCCAGCGCATGGATCTCGTCGACGATCACGGAGCGGGTAGTCGCCAGCATCTTGCGGCCCGACTCCGAGCCCAGGAGGACGTAAAGCGATTCCGGCGTCGTCACGACGATGTGCGGCGGCCTGCGATGCATGCGCGCGCGTTCGGCCGCGCCGGTGTCGCCTGTTCGCACCCAGGTGCGGATGTCGACGTCGGGCAGGCCGCGCAGCCGCAGTTCGCTTCGGATGCCCTCGAGAGGCGCGTCCAGATTGCGGTGGATGTCGTTCGACAGCGCCTTGAGCGGCGAAACATAGACGACCTGGGTCGCGTTGGTCAGGCTTCCTTCAAGGCCCTGGCGCACGAGGTCGTCGAGCGCGGCCATGAAGGCCGACAGGGTCTTGCCGGAGCCGGTCGGCGCGGCGATCAGCGTGTGGCGGCCGGCCTTGATCGCGGGCCAGGCGCCAGCCTGAGCCGCAGTCGGGGCGCGGAAGGTTTTTGCGAACCAGGCCGCGACCGCGGGGTGAAACAGCTCCTGCAAATCGGCGGGCGATGATCGAACGACGGGCGCGCCGCGCGGCGGACCTGCGTCGCCGGCCCGCGCTTCCAAAGTCATCGGCGAGAGAGAGGGAGGCGACACGAACCTTCGTCCCCGTGCCGGCTTGGACGCTTTCCGCTCTTGCAATCGATCAGTCTCAGCAAACTCAGCCTCGTGAATTTATGGTATTTTCATATGGGCACTGCGGCAGGAATTGGTAAGGCGAGCCGCCGACCCCCGGCTTGAATAGCTGTTCTTATAATGTTCCATATCGGGTAACCTGTCCAGGATGGACGAGGCGCGGATTCGCAAGATCATTCATATCGACATGGACGCCTTCTACGCGTCGGTCGAGCAGCGCGACGATCCGGCGCTCAAGGGCAGGCCGGTCGCGGTCGGCCATCCCGGCCGCCGCGGCGTGGTGGCGGCGGCGAGTTACGAGGCGCGCCGCTTCGGCGTGCGCTCGGCGATGCCTTCGACGACCGCGATGCGGAAATGCCTCGAGCTCGTGTTCGTCCCGCCGCGGTTCGACGTCTACCGCTCGGTGTCGCGGCAGATCCATGCGATTTTCAGAGACTATACGCCGCTGGTCGAGCCGCTTTCTCTCGATGAGGCCTATCTCGACGTGACCGACAACCTCAAGGGCCTCCCGACCGCCTGGGCGACCGCCAAGGAAATCAGGGCGCGCATCCGCGACGAAACCGTGCTCACCGCATCGGCCGGAGTGTCTTATAACAAGCTGCTCGCGAAGCTGGCGTCCGACCATCGCAAGCCGAATGGTCAGTTCGCGATCATGCCCGAGGAAGGGGAAGCCTTCGTGGCCGCCCTTCCGGTGGCGAAGCTTCACGGGGTCGGCCCCGTGACCGCGGCCAAGATGCGCGCGCTCGGCATCGAGACGGGGGCGGACCTGCGCCGGCAGAGCCTCGCCTTCCTGCAGGAGCGTTTCGGCAAGGCGGGGAGCTGGTATTTCGGCGTTGCCCGCGGTCTTGACGATCGCCCGGTCCAACCCAACCGCGAGCGAAAGTCGTCGGGATCGGAGACGACCTTTCTCGAAGATCTCACCGACCCGGCTCGGATCGAGGCGGGCGTCCTGGCGATGGCTGACGACGTCTGGGCCTGGTGCGAAAAGACCGGCGCGCGCGGACGCACCGTGACGGTCAAGATCAAATGGGCCGACTTCGAGCAATCGACCCGCAGCCGCTCGTTGGAAGCGCCGGTCGAAGCGAAGGAGAGGCTCTACGAGGTCGCGATCGATCTCGTCCGGTCTGTTTTCCCGCCTCGGAAGGGCGTGCGTCTCGTCGGCGTGACGCTGGCGAATTTTCGGCCGCGCGAGACGGACCTCGGAGAAGAGCTGCCGCTCGCATTCGATGCGCCGCGGTTCGCCGAACGGGCGCGCTGGTCAGGGCCGGCGTGAGAAAGAGCGATGTCCGCTCTGGCGTTCCCCGCTTGAAAAACTGAAGGACGAGACCATGCAGACACGGGCTTTTGGCCGGACTGGCCGCAGAGTGAGCGAGATCGGCTTCGGCGCATGGGCGATCGGCGGAAGCTGGGGAGCGGTCGACGACCGCGACGCCGTCGCTGCGCTGAATGCAGCGCTCTACACGTGTACGGAGACGGCCGTTCGGAACGGTGGTGATCGCTGCGGCGCGGCGCCCACGACCGCCGGCGAGCGACAATTTAACGCTTGCAAACAACTTGTTTACGGGCCTATCGTCATTCCCGAGAGGAAACTTGGGGAGTGCTGGATGAGCTGTGTCGGCAGCGCGGGATTTCGCGGCGATTTGCAAGTCGCGCCGCCCACGGGAGGTCCGGCGCTCCGGATCCTGCGACAAACGCGCAATGGCCTGCATGCTCCGCAACATCGCGAAGTATGATCGATATTCACCCGGGGGCAGGAACGACCGCAATCATCGCGAAGGCATGATGCAACCTCGCCAAGCGGCAGGCGCTCGCGCCTGACGGACAGGTCGGCCGAAGACGGCTGGCCGGGCGGGCGCGCGTCGCAGTCGGGCGTAGGGGAGCTTGGTCCTGACGAGCGTATGATCGAGACGAAGAGAGATGCCGACGAGCGTGTGATCGAGGCGAAGAGAGATGCCGAGAGACAGACGGCCAGCGCGCAGACGCTCGACGCTGGTCTCGTGGGGCTCGTCCTGATCGCCAATTACTATCGCATCGCCGCCGATCCGGCGCAACTGCGCCATCAGCTGGCGCTGACGGGCCGTCTGGCGACGGCGGACGATGTCGTTCGGGCGGCCAATCTCCTGCGGATGAAGTCGCGCATCATTCGCGGCATCGACTCAAAGCGCATCGGCGCCATTCCCTATCCTGCGATCATCGAGCTCAAGGATGGCGGTTTCGCGGTCCTTGCGGTCGCCGCCGACAAAGGGAGGGTCCGCCTGGTCGATCCCCTGGCGCGCACGGTCAGGGAGATGACGCTCAAGGAGGCCGAAGCGCTCTCGTCAGGATTGGCGGTCCTGGTCGGACGACGGCTTGGCGGCGCGGGGATCGATCCCGACACCTTCGGGTTCCGCTGGTTCTGGCCGTCGATCCTGCGCTATCGAAAACCGCTGACGCACGTGCTGGCCGCCTCGCTGTTCGTGCAGATGTTCGGGCTGGCGACCCCGATCTTCTTCCAGCTCGTGGTCGACAAGGTGCTCGTCCATAAGGGGATGTCGACGCTTGTCGTCCTCGTCATCGGCATGGTGACGCTCGGGCTGTTCGAGACGATCCTGCAGTTCCTGCGCGCCTATACGCTGAGCCACACCACAAACCGAATCGACGTCGAACTCGGGCGGCGGCTCTTCCACCATCTCTTCCGGCTGCCCCTGGCCTATTTCGAGACCCGGCCGGCCGGGCAGACGGTCGCGCGCATGCGCGAGCTCGAGACGATCCGCGGCTTTCTGACGGGCCAGGGCCTGACCTCGCTCCTCGATCTCGTCTTCACCCTGGTCTTCATCGCGGTGATGTTCGTCTATTCAGTGAATCTCACGCTCGTCGTCCTGATCTCGATCCCGATCTATGTGGTCATCGCCGGCGCGATCCGGCCGGTGCTGCGCGAGCAGATCAAGGAGAGATTCAACAGCGGCGCGCGCTCGCAGCAGTTCCTGGTCGAATCGATTGTCGGGGCGCAGACGCTGAAGGCTGCCAGCGTCGAGCCGATGATGCAGGAGCAGTGGGAAGAGCGGCTCGCCGCCTACGTGCGCAACTCGTTCGACGCTGGCGTCACCGGGGCGCTCGGGCAGAATCTGATCCAGTACGTCAGCAAGGTTACGACGGCGCTGATCCTGTTCTTCGGCGCCCAGTCGGTGATCGCCGGCTCGATGTCGGTCGGCGAGCTCATCGCCTTCAACATGATCGCGAGCCAGGTGGTCCAGCCGATCCTGCGCCTGTCGCAATTGTTTCAGGACTTTCAGCAGGTGCAGGTTTCGGTCGCTCGGCTCGGCGACATCCTCAATTCGCCGCCCGAACCCGTGCCGCAGAATCTTCTTACTCTGCCGCCGCCGCGAGGCGCGATCGAATTCCGGCACGTGACGATGCGCTACCGTCCGGACGCGGCGGATGTCCTACGCAAACTGTCGCTGTCGATCGGGGCCGGCGAGGTGGTCGGCATCGTCGGTCCTTCCGGATCGGGCAAGTCGACGCTGACCAAGCTGATCCAGCGGCTCTACAGTCCGCAGACCGGCCAGGTGATGATCGACGGCGTCGACGTCGCCCAGCTCGATCCCGGCTGGCTGCGCCGGCAGACCGGCGTGGTGTTGCAGGAGAACATCCTGTTCAACCGGACGATCCACGAGAACATCGCGCTCGGCGACCCGGCGATGCCGCGCGTGATGGTGATGCAAGCGGCGAAGCTCGCCGGCGCGGACGAGTTCATCGCCCAGCTGCCTCAGGGCTACGACACGATGGTCGAGGAGCGAGGGGCCAATCTTTCGGGCGGCCAGCGCCAGCGCGTCACCATCGCGCGCGCCCTCGCCACCAATCCGCGGGTCCTGATCCTCGACGAGGCGACCTCCGCGCTCGATTACGAAAGCGAACGCATTGTTCAGGAGAACACGCGCTCGATCGTGCGCGGCCGCACCGTCATTATCATCGCCCATCGGCTGGCGGCAATCCGCCCCTGCACCAAGATCTTCGGCATGATCCAGGGTGAGGTCGTCGAAGCGGGCACGCACGATGAGCTGATGAGGCATGGCGGGCTCTATGCCCGGCTGTGGGCGCTGCAGTCCGATCAGGCGAGGGCGCCGGCATGAACGAACGCGCCGCGCTTCCGGCCACAACGCCGCCGCGTCCGCCTGAGCCGCGCACGCCGGACGCGGTCTCCGGACGGGACCGCGAGTTCCTGCCCGCCGCGCTCGAAATTTTGGAGACGCCGCCTCCGCCCGTGCCGATCGCGATGATGGCGACGATTTGCGCTTTCGCACTTGTCGCCTTGGCGTGGTCCTATTTCGGCCGGCTCGACGTTCACGCCGTCGCGCCCGGCAAGATCGAGACGGCCGGCTATTCCAAGGTGATCGAGCCGCTCGATCCCGGCAAGGTGGCAGCGATCCATGTTGAGGCCGGCCAGGCGGTCAAGGCCGGCGATCTTCTCTTCGAGCTCGATCCGGCCGAAGCCAACGCCGACGCGCGGAGCGCCGCGGACGCGATGAACGCCGGCCTCGCCGAGATCGCCCGCCGACGCTATGCGATCGACGCGGTGCGGGCGGCGCAAGCCGAAGAAATACGGGGCGACCGCGACGCCGCCGCATCCGAACTGAGCGCACCCGAGACGGCCGGCGTCTCGCAATCCGCCGGCAGTCCGGTCGAACAGCTCGCCGGCCAGCCCGACCTGAGGATTGCCTGGGACCAGCCTGTACCCGAGGCGTTCCGCCTGCGCGAGGAGGCGGTCCTGCGCGCCGACCTCGTCCAACTCGCGGATTCCTTGAAGGCGCTCGACAAGCAGATGGCGCAGAAGCTCGCGACGCGAAAGCGACTCGACATGAGCATCGCCTACCAGCACACGTTGATGGACACGCTGAACCAGCGCGTCGCGACGCGACAGCAGGCGATCGACCGCAACGTCGGCACCAAGATCAACCTCTACGACGCCAAGGAGGAGCTGGAGAAATCGCAGTCGCAGCTCGCGTCCGACGAGGGCCAGCTGATCGAGACCGACGCGGCGCTCAGGGAATTGCAGAGCGAGAGGGCGAAGACGGTTTCACAGTTCATCGCCGACAATCAAAACAAGCTCGCAGACGCCTCGCGCAAGGCCGACGAGGCGCGACAGGCGCTCGTGAAGGCGGAGGCGCGGCTCGCCCGCACCCGACTCACCGCGCCGATCGACGGGGTCGTCCAGCAGACGGCGGTCACCACGGTCGGGCAGGTCGTCACGACCGGGCAGCAGCTCGCCGTCATCACGCCGGCCGGCGGCAAGCTGCAAGTCGAGGCGCTCGTCGCCAATCTCGACATCGGCTTCGTCAAGCCAGGGCAGGTGGCGGTGGTCAAGGTCGACGCCTTCCCGTTCACCCGCTTTGGCGTCCTACATGGCAAGGTCGTCAAGATCGCCTCCGGCGCGATCGACGAAGCGGACGCCAAGCGCGCGCTCGCCAACGCGGCCGCTTCGGCCAATGTCGCCCAGACGCAAGCGCCCGCGCCCGGCCAGCCAGAAAGCTTCGTCTTCCCCGTCACCGTCGCGCTCGACGAGAGCGCGATGAAGATCGACGGCTCGATCATCGCGCTCACCCCGGGCATGACGGTCACCATCGAAATCAAGACCGACTCGCGCCGGGTGATCGACTACCTCCTGTCACCCCTCGCCAGGATCGCCTCGGAGGCGGCGCGGGAGCGGTAGAGGGATCTGCCGCCCATGCCATTTCTGGTCTCACATGCGGCAACAAACGCCGCCGAACCGAGCAGGCGGCTCACCGGCGTCCTGAGTATTACCCAAGTCGTCCGCGCACAGTCGCTTGCTCTTCCACGCATCGAGCCGATAATGGCGGGCCGGCCGCACAGCCGACCCCTCGCGAGGCCATCATGCGGAATGCGTTGCTTGCTGGCGCACTCGGCGTCGCAGTCTCTGTCGCCTCGGCGCAGGCTGACCAATCCGTGTTGACCTACCACGGCGCGCTCGATCGCGCCGGGCGATACGTCGTGCCCGGCCTAACCTATGAGCGCGCGCGGGGCTTGCATCTCGATCCTTCGTTCCACCCCGCTTTTCAGGGCCATGTCTATGCGCAGCCGCTCCTCTGGCGCCGGCCGGGTTCGGGGCAGGGCGTACTGATCGTCGCGACGGAGGAAGACGAAGTCTTCGCGTTCGACGCGAAGAGCGGCGCGCAAATCTGGAAGCGCTCGCTTGGCGGGCCCGTTCCGGGCTCCGTGCTCCCCTGCGGCAATATTTCACCGCTCGGCGTGACGGGCGCGCCGGTCATCGACGAGGCGTGCGGCACGATCTATCTTGATGCCGCAGTCATGCGCGCCAATGCGCCGCGCCACGAAATCTACGCCCTTTCGCTCGCTGACGGATCGGTCGAGCCCGGATGGCCGGTCGATGTCGCAACGGCGCTCGGCGGCAGGTTCACGCCCGCGCTGGAGAACCAGCGCGGCGCGCTGGCGCTGTTGGCAGACAAGGTGTTCGTTCCCTTCAGCGGGCACTGGGGCGACTGCGGCGCCTATCACGGGTTCGTTGTCGGCCTTTCCACTGGCGAGCCGCGGCAGGCCGCGAGCTTCGAAACGCGCGCGCGAGGCGGCGGCATATGGGGGCAGGGCGGCGTCAGCAGTGATGGAAAGTCGCTGTTCGCGGCGACCGGCAACACGTTTGGCGCAAGCCAATGGAGCGACGGCGAAGCCGTGCTGCGCTTCGGGTCCGATCTCGCTCCCCCGCACGAAGCCCGCGACTTTTTCGCCCCGACAGACTGGCGCGACCTCGATCGTTACGACCTCGACCTCGGCGGAACCGCGGCGACCCCGCTCGACGTCGCGAACGCAAGCGGGACCAGGAAGCTGATCTTCGAGATCGGCAAGAGCGGCGAGGCCTACCTTCTCGACCGCGACAACCTCGGCGGCATTGGCGGCGCGCTCACGAGCGCGCGCGTGACCACCAATATCGAGATCGCGTCGCCGGCGGTGTGGAGCGCCGACGGCGGAGCTTTTGTCGCGCTGCAGGGAGTCGGCGCGCATTGTCCGCCCGACAAGGCGGGGGAAGGACTGATCGCGCTAAAAATTCGCACGGACCCCGCGCCGGCGATGGAAACCGCCTGGTGTGGCGCCGTCGTCGGCAACGGCTCGCCGATCGTCACGACCACGGACGGCCGCTCGGATCCGATCGTGTTGATCGTCGGCGCCGAGGGCGACAACAGGCTGCACGCATTCCGCGGCGATGACGGCAAGCCGCTCGCCTCGCCGCCGGAGCAATTGCGCGGTCTGCACCATTTCCAGACCCTCATCGCCAGCGACGACAGGCTGTACGTCGCCGCCGACGGGACGGTCTATGCATTCGCGTTCTGAGCGACCTCTGCGGGGCGCGGCCAAGTCTTGGCGGAACCCCTCACCCGTCGGGCTACCGCATTCACGCATCTCAAGTCGCCGGGGCTCCATCCCGAGCTTGCGGGGAAGCGAACTCGGATGGGTAATCAAGAGGGGGCTTCGCGCCCTGATTCTCCCTGATACTCCCTGATAACAGGCGGAAAACAGGGAGAATTGGCGGTTTTTTGCGGGAGAATCAATTTGAATAACAAGAGGTTGGGCAAAGTTTGGCGGCGCACGGCGCACGCGGAACAGGACGATAACAGGGAGACAATTTCGCCGTAACAGGGAGATAATTCGCCGTAACAGGGAGAAACAGGTGGAGGGGACGCGCAAAACATGGAGATTGAGCTCCGGCGCCAGATGCGCCCTCAAATCCCGCGTTTGAAGCCGCA
>Ga0074044_10001501_pt1 | contig 21019 bp, 17 predicted proteins | sample BogForMeECP23OM1_FD_94443 | JGI IMG/M metagenome (GOLD analysis project Ga0074044, IMG submission 94443) | Bog forest soil microbial communities from Calvert Island, British Columbia, Canada - Bog Forest MetaG ECP23OM1 | ecosystem: Environmental > Terrestrial > Soil > Wetlands ...
CTTCTCGCCGATTCGCAAGGTCAACTTCACCGTGACCAACGCGCGCGTCGGCCAGCGCACCGACTACGATCGGCTCGCGCTCGAGATTTGGACCGACGGCTCGATCAACCCGCGCGAGGCGCTGACCTACGCCGCGCGGGTGATGCGCGACCAGATGACGATTTTCGCGGGCGTCGAGGAAGAGGCGCAAGCTCCCGCCGGCCCCGGCGAAGGCGGCGAGGCCCATCCCACGATGAGCGAGCTGCTCTATCGGCCCGTCGAAGGCCTGCCGATTTCGGTGCGTGCGTTCAACGGCCTGCAGAACGCCGACATCAAGTATATCGGCGAGCTGGTGCAGCGCACCGAGCAGGACATGCTCAAGATCAAAAACTTCGGGCGCAAATCCCTCAACGAGATCAAGGAAGTCCTCGCCGACATGGGGCTGTCGCTCGGGATGCGGCTGGAGAATCTGCCGCCGCGCGGCGAGCTCGACCGCATGTGGGAAGAGCAGGAACGCCGTGAATCGGCATAAAGTCCGCCGTGAATCGGCACGTTGCGGTTTGGAGTAACTGATGCGTCATCTTAACTCGGGCCGCAAGCTCAACCGCACCTCGGCGCATCGCAAGGCGCTGTTCAAAAACATGGTGCTTGCGCTCATTCGTCATGAACGAATCCGGACCACCGATCCCAAGGCCAAGGAACTGCGCCGTATCGCGGACCGGATGGTCACGCTCGGCAAGCAGAACGATCTCGCGGCGCGCCGCCGCGCGTTTGCGTTCATGCAATCGCATGAAGCGGTCAAGAAGCTGTTCGATGAGATCGCGCCGCGCTTCAAAGATCGCAACGGCGGCTACACGCGGGTGATCAAATTCGGTCATCGGCGCGGCGACGCCGCGATGCTGTCGGTCATCGAGTTCACCGGCAGCGAGGAGCAGACCAAGGCGAAGAAGCCGCGCAAGCGCTCGGCTAAGAAGGAAGGCTCTCCCGCCGAGAAGCCTCGTCGTGCTGCGGCCGCCGGCTGACCCAAACTCGAACGTCGCGATTGGAGAAACAAAGGCACGAAGATAGTCCCTTCGTGCCTTTTTTTCTGGGTGTGGTCCGAGCGCCTACTCGATGCTCTCCAGCAGCTTGGCGCGGATCGCCATGTGCGCGCTCTTGAGCCCGGCTAGGATTCCGTCCTCGAAGTTCCACTCGCCGCTCGCCATCAGGTCGGCAAAATCGTTCGGATTGCGGATGTCCTCGGCAGTCAGCCCGGGATGAATCGCGCGCGCCATCGTCAGCACCTTGCTCTCCTGCTGCGCGATCACTTCGAGCATCAGGCGGTCGATTAGCGCCAATGTTTCCCGCGTCGCCACTGGCGAATCGTAACGCAGCGAGCACCTTCTTGGCGAGTGCGCGCTTTGATAATGTTGACTCACAGGCGGCAAATATAATGTCCAACGAACTCGTTGCTCCCGATAAATTTTTTCTGAACCGCTTCGGCATGAACCACGGTGCCCTCGAGCGAATCCTCGGCAGCGCTCTCGAACGCAAGGCCGACTACGCCGATCTCTACTTCGAGTACCGCAGCGCCGAGGGGCTCGGGCTGGAAGAGTCGATGGTGAATCACACCAGCAAGAGCGTGAGCCACGGCGTCGGCGTGCGAGTGTGCGCCGAGGATCGCACCGGCTACGCATATTCCGACGAAGTCACCATCGACCGGATGCGCCTGGCGGCCGAGGCTGCGCGCGCGATCGCGGATCAGCGCGGCACCGCGCCTGCCGCGGTGCAGGTCGGCGCTCCGGTCGCGCGTCATGCGCTGTACGATCTCGACAGCACGCCGCTCGAGGTTCCCGTGGATGAGCGCGCCAGGCTGCTGAGCGAGATCGATCGCGTCGTGCGCGCTTCCGATTCGCGCGTGAAAAACGTGATGGCGTCGTTCGCCTGCGAGCGCAAGATCGTGATGGTCGTGAACAGCGACGGGCAAGTCGCCGCGGACGTGCAGCCGCTCTGCCGGCTCAACGTCACGGTGATCGCCGACGACGGCAAGGGCCGGCAGATGGGCTCCTACGGCGGCGGCGGGCGCGTCGAATGGAACTACTTCATCGAAAACGACCGCTGGCGCGAATACGCGCTCGAAGCCGCGCGGCAGGCGATCGTGAATCTCGACGCCGTCGATGCGCCGGCAGGCGAGATGGTTGTCGTGCTCGGCCCGGGATGGCCCGGGATTCTGCTTCATGAAGCGATTGGCCACGGGCTGGAAGGCGACTTCAACCGCAAGGGCGTGTCGGCCTTCGCGAATCGAATCGGCCAGAAGGTCGCGAGCGAACTTTGCACGGTGATCGACGACGGCACCATCCCCAATCGGCGCGGCAGCCTGAACGTTGATGACGAAGGCACGCCCACTTCGCGCACCGTGCTGATCGAAAAGGGAATCCTGCGCGGCTATCTCCAGGATCGCATGAACGCGCGGCTCATGAAGATGGCGCCCACCGGCAACGGCCGGCGCGAGAGCTTTGCGCATTCGCCGATGCCCCGAATGACCAACACCTTCATGCTCAACGGCGAATCCACGCCCGAGGAAATAATAAAGTCGGTCCAGCACGGCCTGTACGCAGTCAGCTTCGGCGGCGGACAGGTCGATATCACCAACGGCAAATTTGTGTTCTCCGCGAGCGAGGCCTACCTGATCGAGGACGGCCGGGTGACGCGCCCCGTCAAAGGCGCCACGCTTATCGGCAATGGCCCCGACGTATTGACTCGCGTCTCGATGGTCGGCAACAACCTCGCGCTCGACGCCGGCGTCGGGACCTGCGGCAAGGACGGCCAATCGGTGCCGGTGGGCGTGGGTCTGCCGACGATTCGAATCGACGGCATAACGGTCGGCGGCACGCGCGCCTGACAATGACGACGGGAATAATCTGATGGCGACAGTTGATATTGAACTCGCCGGTTGGGCGCTCGACGAGGCCCGGCGCAACGGCGCCAGCGCCGCGGAAGTCCTGTGCGTCACCGCGGAGTCTCTCGCCGCCGGCGTGCGCCTGGGCGAAGTCGAGAAACTCAAGAGCTCCCGCGAACGGCGGCTGGGGCTGCGCGTCTTTTGCGAACAGTCCTCCGCGACTTCATCGACGGCTGAGCTGGAGCGCGATTCGCTCGGCGATTTCGTCGCCGACACTGTCCAGCTTGCGCGCCTGTCGGCCGCCGATCCGTGGGCGGGATTGCCCGACCCTTCGATGCATCCGAAGTCGTTGCCCGAGCTTTCGCTGGCGGATCCCGACAGCGGAATAGTGACCGCCGATCGCGCACTCGAGATCGCCCGCATCGCGGAGACCGCGGCGCTGAAATTCGATCCGTGCATGAAGAACTCCGAGGGCGCCGAATTCAGCTCCGGGCGTTACCAGGTTTTGTTCGTCAACAGCCAGGGTTTTTCAGGCGAGTATTCCGGCACCTCGTACTCTCTGGTTGTGGCGCCGATCGCGCAAGACGGCGAGACGATGCAGCAGGGATTCTGGTACACCTCCAACCGCCGCTTCGGAAAACTCGAAGACGCGGAGTCGGTGGGAATAACCGCGGCCAAACGCGCGATCCGCCGGCTCGGCGCGCGCAAGATCAAGACGACGCGCGCGCCGATCGTCTTCGATCCCGACATGGCCGCGGGCTTGATTCGATCGATCGCCGGCGCCGCTTCGGGGCCCTCCTTGTATAAGGGAGCGTCATTTCTGCTGGGACAGTTGGGCAAATCGATTGCCGCCCCCGGCGTGACTATCATCGACGACGCGCTGATCCGCGGCGGGCTCGGCTCCAAGCCCTTCGACGGCGAGGGGCTGCCGACCTCCCGCAAGAACCTGGTGGACAAGGGCGTGCTCGCGACCTACCTGCTCGACTGCTACTCGGCGCGCAAGCTCGGTCTTGCTCCCACCGGCAACGCCGCGCGTTCGGTTGGCGAGGCCCCCAGCGTCTCGACCGGCAATTTGTATCTCGAGCCCGGGCTCTACACGCCCGCGCAGATAATCGGCTCGGTGAAAGAGGGACTGTACCTGACCGAGACCATCGGTTTCGGCGTGAACCTGGTCACCGGCGACTATTCGCGGGGTGCGGGCGGAATCTGGATTGAGAACGGCGAGCTCGCCTATCCGGTGAATGAAATCACCATCGCGGGCAACCTGAAAGAGATGATGGCGGGCGTCGAGATGATCGGCAACGACCTCAACTGGCGCTCATCCACCGCCGCGCCCACCATCAAGATTGCCGAGATGACGATCGCCGGCGCCTGAGCGCGGACCGTTTATCCCCGCGGTGTGGTCTGCGCTTGACGCCGCCGCGCGCCTGAGCTAACTTTTTGTAGGGTTTAATTACACACCGGCCGTCAAGCTGCTGCATCCGCAGGGGAGATGCCTATGAATCTTCAGGTTTCGGCGCAAGCCCAGGAAAGGCTGCTATCCAGGCTCTCATCGATGGGACTGCCGCGATCGGCGGCGACCGCGCTCCTCGAGCGGCACATGCTGGTGCGCTATCCCAGGGGCGCGGAGCTGTTTTCGATGGGCTCGCCGGCTGATGTCGTTTTTGCCGTGCTGACCGGTCTCGTCAAGGTTCAGAGCTCGCGTGCCGGCAGCGACCCCGTGCTGGTCGAGCTCGCCGGTCCCGGCGATCTGGTTGGGTACGCCGACTTTGCCGACGCGGACGGCGGACGCTCGCAGTTGTTTGAGGCGGCCGCACTGACCAACACCAGCGTTGCTCTGTTCACGCGTCATCAGATTTCTGAAGTGCTCAAGAGCCTCGAGCCCGAAGCGTTGCTGCGGATTACCGAAGCGATCAATTCGATGTGGTCGTCGGTCGTTTACCGCTATGCGACGTTCCTGGGAATGTCGCTGCGCAAGCGGCTCGAGATCGTTCTGGGCGAGCTGGCGGAGCGATTTGGCGTGCCCGATTCGCGCGGCACGCTGCTGCTTCCCGAACTCGCGCAGGAGGAACTCGCGGAGATGATCGGCAGTTCACGCCCGATGGTCAGCAAGCTGCTGACTGAAATGACCGAGCGCGGCTCGCTGATCCGCGAGGGCCGGCGCCATATCGTTATCGCCGCACCGAAGCCGGCCGGCGCCAGTGCCGCCGCGACCGCGGCGCCGCGCGAACCCCGCCTGCATCCGGCGTTCGAGCCGGCGCCGGCGGCCACGCGCCGGGTGCGCGCGGATCGGCGCACGGCGCGCGCGAGCGTGGCGCCGATTGTGAACATCTAGCCGGGCCGCTCTGCGCGGCATTTCCACGCGCAGGTTTTCCCCCTTCCGCGAAGACCGTTGGACAGAGATCCGCGGCGGGCGTCGCCGCGACGCCCGCCGCCAATTTCGCTTTGCGCCCGGCGGGAAAGTGGTTACTTTTATTTTCGAGGGAAACCGACCGTCGCATGAACGCCAACCGATTCACCGAAAAACTCCAGGAGGCGCTCGGCCGCGCGCAGAATGCCGCGCTCACCGCGCACAACCAGGCTGTCGATGTCGAGCACTTGCTGGCGTCGCTGCTCGAAGACAACGAAGGCCTGGCCTCGTCGATCCTGAAGCTCACCGGCGTCGATCGCGACGCGGTGAGCCGCAAGCTCAGCGCCGAACTCGCCAGGATTCCGCAAGTAACCGGTGGCGGCGCCGACAGCGGCCAGGTTTACGCCTCGCAGCGGCTGGGCCGGGTGCTCGCGCGCGCCGAGCGGGAGGCAGGCAAGCTCAAGGACGAGTACGTTTCGGTCGAGCACGTCTTGATCGCGATGCTCGATGAACCGGGCGCCGCTTCGAAAATTCTGCGCGAGGCAGGTTTGACGCACGACAAGCTGATGGCGGTGCTCCAGAAGGTGCGCGGCAGTCAGCGCGTCACTTCTTCGAACCCCGAGGCGACCTACCAGTCGCTGGAAAAATACGGCCGCGACCTGACCCAGCTCGCCTCGGCCGGCAAACTCGATCCCGTGATAGGACGCGATGAAGAAATTCGCCGCGTGATCCAGGTCCTGTCGCGCCGAACCAAGAACAACCCGGTGCTGATCGGCGAGCCGGGCGTCGGCAAGACCGCAATTGTCGAGGGTCTCGCGCGCCGCATCGTCGCCGGCGATGTGCCCGAGAGCCTCAAGAATCGCCGGCTGGTTGCGCTCGACATGGGCGCGCTGATCGCGGGCGCCAAGTTCCGCGGCGAGTTCGAGGAACGTCTCAAGGCCGTATTGAAGGAAGTGCAGGAAGCCGCCGGCGAGGTAATTCTGTTCATCGACGAGTTGCACACCGTCGTCGGCGCGGGCGCGGCTGAAGGTGCGATGGATGCGTCGAACCTGCTCAAGCCCATGCTGGCGCGTGGCGAACTGCATTGCATCGGTGCGACCACGCTCGACGAATACCGCAAGTATATCGAGAAAGACGCGGCTCTCGAGCGGCGCTTTCAGCCGGTCATGGTCGAGGAGCCCAGCGCCGAGGATACCATCTCGATTCTGCGCGGACTCAAGGAACGTTACGAAGTCCATCACGGAATTCGAATCAAGGACTCCGCGCTGGTGGCCGCCGCGGTGCTCTCGAAACGCTACATCACCGACAGATTCCTGCCCGACAAGGCGATCGACCTGGTCGATGAAGCGGCCGCCAAGCTGCGCACCGAGAAGGAATCGATGCCGGTCGAGATCGACGAGGTCAATCGGCGCGTGATGCAGTTGGAAATCGAGCGCGAAGCGCTCAAGCGCGAATCCGATCAGGCATCGCGGGATCGGCTGCAGAAACTCGAGAAGGAACTCGCCGAGATTGAGGGCAAGCGCGCTACCCTGCGGGCGCAGTGGGAAACTGAAACGGGCGGTCTCGAGAAGCTCGCAAAAATCAAAGCCGAGATCGAACAAACCAAGCTCGCCATCGAAAAAGCCAAGCGCGAGTACGACCTCAACAAGGTCGCCGAGCTGCAATACGGCAAGCTCGCGTCACTCCAGAAAGAGCTGGGCGCCGAAGAGGAGAAGCTGATCCAGGAGAACGCCGGCGGCAAGCGATTGATCAAGGAAGAAGTGGACGAGGACGACATCGCAGAAGTGGTCGCGCGATGGACCGGAATTCCGGTGTCGCGCCTGCTCGAAGGCGAGGTGCAGAAGCTCGCGCATCTCGAGGACCATCTGCACAAACGCGTCATCGGGCAGGACGAAGCGGTCACTGCCGTTTCCGACGCGGTAATCCGCGCCCGCTCCGGCCTCAAAGATCCCAACCGCCCGATCGGATCGTTCATTTTTCTCGGCCCCACCGGCGTCGGCAAGACCGAACTCGCGCGCGCGCTGGCTGAGTTCCTGTTCGACAGCGAAGCCGCGATGATCCGAATCGATATGTCCGAGTACATGGAGAAGCACACTGTCTCGCGGCTGGTCGGCGCACCTCCGGGCTACGTCGGCTTCGAGGAGGGCGGGCAACTGACGGAAGCCGTGCGCCGCCGTCCGTACTCGGTAATCCTGTTCGACGAGATCGAAAAAGCGCACGCCGACGTATTCAACGTCCTGCTGCAATTGCTCGACGACGGCCGGCTAACCGACGGTCACGGACGCACCGTTGATTTCCGCAATACGGTCGTGATCATGACGTCGAATATCGCCAGCCAGATTATTCTCGGCTTCAAGGGACAGGACTATGAGAAGATGAAGACGCAGGCGCTCGAGGTCCTGCGGCAGAGTTTCCGGCCCGAGTTTCTCAACCGCGTCGACGAGGTCGTCGTGTTCCATCCGCTGACCCGCGACGAGCTGCGCCAGATTGTCGATGTCCAGCTCGTGCGTCTGCGCCAGCGGCTCGAGGAGCGCAAGATCGAGTTCGAGTTGACCGACAAAGCGCGCAATTATATGGCCGAGCATGGCTACGATCCGTCCTATGGGGCGCGTCCGCTGAAGCGACTCATCCAGCGCGAGCTGGAGACGGCGCTGGGGAGGAAATTGCTCTCGGGCGAGATTCGCGACGGTTCACGGGTCACGGTCGATGCCGGCGCTCGAGGTCTGGAGTTCTCCAGCAAGCCCTTGGCCAGTGCGGCCTAAGTAGAGCCGGGAGATTTTCAGGAGCATGGTTGGCCGGCCTGCAAGGACGATTCGCGCCGGGGAACTGATGTTCGCGGTTGCGATTGCGGTCGCGGCGTTGCCGGCGCCGGCTACTTGTTTCCCGTGGAGTATAGATATGTACCGCGGACCGGAGGTTCAGCCGTTCGCGGAAGCGCCGCGCGTCACCCCGGCCGACACGATCCCTGTGCATGGCGGAGAACCGCCGATGAGCCTCGAGCAGGCGGCGGTCAAGATGCACAACCCCTTGCAGGCGACACCGGAAAATCTCGCCAAGGGTAAAGAGCAGTTCAATACGTACTGCGCGCCGTGTCACGGAGAATTGGGGCAGGGTAACGGCCCCGTCGCGCACATCCTGGCGAAGCCGCCGAAAAGTCTGGTCGCTGGAGTGAACAAGGATCTCTCCGATGGCTACATCTACGGCGCAATTCGCGACGGGGTTCGGTCGATGCCCTCCTACGCCGAAGAAATGCCGGCCGAGCCGCGCTGGCAGGTCGTGATGTACCTCCGATCGATGCAGAGGGCGGCCGCAAAGGCCAAAGTCGCCGGCAACTGACCTTGGCGGCCGTCCGTCACGTCAGATAGGTCTTGATCACATCGATCAGATCCTGCGCGGCCTTCGCCTGGGCTGAGGTCGGATGATCGTCGGGATCGACAAGGTGGAGCTTGATGTGACTCTCCATCACTTCCGCCATGAGGCTGTCGAGAGCGCCTCTGCCTGCCGCGAGGGTATGCATGATGACGGTGCAATCGAGTTCTTTGTCGAGCGCACCTTCGGCCGCGTCGAGCTGGCCGCGAATGCGCCGGACGCGATTGATGAGCTTTTGCTTGTCCCTGATGGTGTGAGCCATTGACTGCGCGCCCCGGGTTCCTTATAGCATACCCCGGTAGGTATAATACAGTACCTGGGTGGGTATTGCTGCCGGCAAGGGTATCAGCCGAATCGAGTGGCGGCAAGGTTGCCGGGATTCGCAACGCTTTCGGTCGTCGATTCAAACCGGTTTAATTGATTGTCGATTGCAGATGTTGCGTGGCTTGTGTAAGCGATTCGGGCTACGGCGATGGAACCTTTCCGGGCCGGGGCGACGTATTGGAATTGGAATGGGCGACGTGGATGAGGAGTTCCGATGCCAGCGATAAAGATCGGCGGTGCTCTGATGCTTGCGATCGCGACAGTTGGGTTTGCCGCCTCGCCGGCGCGCGCCGCGGACGCCCCGCTTTCTGAGGCGCAGCTCGTCGAAATCGCAATCGAGGCGAATCCCCAGGTCAAGTCGGCGCGCTACCGATGGGACTCGGCGCTCCACTCGATCAAGCAGACCGTCGCGCCGAACGATCCCATTTTTACTTACACCAACAGCGACAGCCCGAAGAATCCGATCGGCCGCGCGTCTTTGCGGCAATTCAACTTCACCGAGACGTTTCAATTTCCGGGCAAGGCGCTCCATCAGCGCGACCAGGCGGTGCGTTCCGCCGAGATTGCGCATCTCATGCTGGTGGCGACGGTTCGCGACGTCCGGGCCGCGACCGAGACCGGCTATTTTCAGTTGGTGCTCGACCAGGCCCTGAGCGACGTCAACGCCGAGAACGTCCGGAACCTCGACCAGGTGGTCCGAGTCACCGAGACGGCCTACGCGGCCTCGGCGGTGCCGCAGACTGACGTTATCAGCTCCGAGTTCAACCTCGCCGCGGCGCGCCAGCTTCAACGCCAGTACGTAACGGCGGTTGCAAACGATGAGACGGCTCTGAATCTGCAACTCTATCGGCCGGTGGGCTCGCCATTGCAGGTCGATCGAACGCTCAAGCTGGAAGCGCTGACCACGCCGCTCGATGCGCTTGTCGATCGTGCCTACGCAATCCGGCAGGAAATCATCGAAGCGGCGCTCGCTGAGCGCAACGCGAACACGGCGCTCTATCTTGCGAAGATGGAATACCTGCCGGACTTTACCGCGGGCGTTCAGTACGACGACTACCTGGTGCCGAGCTTCGCCCCAAGACTGAGTCAGACGCGCGATTGGGTGGGAGTCATCGGTTTCAACTTGCCGGTCTTTTTCTGGATGAAGCAGGACGAGGACGTTGTGCGCGCAAAGGCGAATCTGCAAGCGGCGCGCTCCGATCAGGCCCTGATTAAAATCCAGACCGCGGCCGCGGTCGCCACGTTGTTCCGCAGCGCGCAGTACGCCTATGAAACCGCCATCCTGTATCGCGATTCGCTGATTCCGCTGGCGCGGCAGAATTTTCGGGTCGCGCTGACCGCCTACCAGTCTGGTAAAATCGATTTTGTGACGCTCTCGACCGTACTGCAGAGCGAGTTCTCGGCGCGCGTGAGTTACCTGCAGGCGGCTAATCAATTCCTGGCCGGAGAAGTCTCGCTCGAGCAGGCGATTGGAGCGCCGTTGCATCAATGAACCGAGGCAGCATTAAAATTCTCGCGGTTGCCGCGCTGGCAGCCGCCATAGGTGGCGCGATTTCACTCGCCGGCTGCCGCAGCGATTTGGCCGGCAGGGCAGCCCCAGTCCCTGAAGCAACGCCGGCGGTGCACCTGGTTCGTCAGCAGGGCGTCGAGCTGATCCAGTTCGACGCCAGCGAGATTCCGGGCCTGGTGATGGAGGAGGTGCGCAACGTCGAACTGCCTGGCCTGCTGGAAACGTCCGGGCAGATCACTTACGACGATCGCAGAGTCTCGACGATCGTTTCGCGCGTGCAGGGGCGAATCGAGGAGACGCGCGTGTCACTGTGGGACAACGTTCAGCGCGGCGAAAAAATCCTTGCACTCTACAGTCCCGACTTCATGACTGCGGAAGCCGAGTATCTGCAGGCGCACGAGTCTTCACCTCTGATCTCGGCGCCGGGAGTCGGCGCTTCGACGGATTTTGCCGGCGCGCTGTCGCTGGCTGCCAAACGCAAACTGCAGTTTCTCGGGATGAGCGATGCCGACATCAAGGCTATCAAGGCGCCCGATCCCACAGTGTGGATGCGCGCGCCGATCAGCGGCACCGTCGTGGACAACAAGGCGCAGCGCGGGGCGGCGGTCAATCCGGGCGACGTGCTGTTCTCGCTCGGCACGCTCAACGACGTCTGGATCACCGGCGATCTCTACGAGGACGATCTGGCGCGCGTGCGGCTTGGCCAGGAGCTGTCGGCAGTAACCACCGCTTTTCCCGATGAAGTGTTCAAGGGTGTGATCGCGCGCATCAGTCCGAATGTCGATCCCACGACGCACACGCTGCAGATACGCTGCGAAGTGAAAAATCCCGGCGGCAAGCTCAAACCGCAGATGCTCGCAAAGGTGACGATCGTCACGCGGCCCGGCGAGGCGCTGGTGATCCGCCAGGACGCGCTGGTATTCGACATTGACAACTACTACGCATTCGTCGAGGTCAGTCCCGGCACGTTCGAGCATCGCAAGGTCTCGATCGCGTCGTGGAGCAAAGCCGGCTACGCGCGCGTGGTCTCCGGGCTCAAGGCGGGGGACCGCGTGGTCAGCGGCGAGACCCTGCAGATAAACGCGCTTTGGCACCAGGCGCACGGGGAAAGCTCATAGCTCGGCCGCTCAACAAGAATCTTTTGGTCAACCGATGATTCAATCGCTGATGGCGCTGGCGTTGCGCGAACGAATAGTCGTAGTCGGCATCGCGCTGATGCTGCTGCTGGCCGGTCTCTATTCGTTTTCGCAACTCGACATCGAGGCATATCCGGATCCGGTTCAACCGCTGATCGAGGTTCTGACGCTGCCCAACGGCCTGAGCGCCGAAGAAGTTGAAAAGCTGGTCACGGTGCCGACCGAATACGGCCTGGGCGGGATGCGCAATCTGGAGGCGATGCGCTCGATTTCGCTCTACGGGCTCTCGGATATTCGCTGCTACTTCTCCTGGGACAGTGATTACTACTGGGACCGCATCGAGACGATCAACCGGCTGTCGTTTCTCACGTTGCCGCAGGGCGTGACGCCCGGAATCTCGCCGGACAATCCCGTCGGCGAAATTTACCGCTACACGGTCGAGAGTCCCGATCACGACATCACTAACGAGAAGACGATCGAGGACTGGGTGCTGGAAAAGCAGATCCGCACAGTGCCGGGGGTGGAGGACGTTTCGGGATTCGGCGGATTGACGAAACAGTTCCAGGTCGAAGTCGATCCGCACAAGCTGAACTACTACCAGATTCCGCTATCGACTTTGATCGCAGCGCTGCAGAACTCGAACACCAATTCCGGCGGCAACTATATGGGCGTCGGCGAGCAGGCGTTCGACGTCCGCGGGCTCGGATTTTTCCGCGGCCTCGACGACATCCGCAACGTGGTGCTCAACGCCAGCAAGTCCACCCCGATCAAAATTTCCAATGTCGCCGACGTCGAAGTTGGCTACGCACCGCGGCTCGGAATTGTCGGCAAGGACAATCAGAACGAGGTCGTCACCGGCATCGTGCTGATGCGCAAGTACGGCAACACGCTGGAAACGCTCAAGGGCGTCGAGGCGAAGGTCCGCGACCTCAATACCTCGGGCATCCTGCCCAAGGGCTACAAGGTCGTGCCGTATTACGACCGCACGAAACTGGTCGAGACCACGCTTCACACGGTGGTCGAGAATCTTACGATCGGGATGGCGCTGGTGTTTATGGTGCTGGTTTTCTTTCTTGGCAACCTGCGCGCCGCGATCATCGCCGCGGTGAACATCCCGCTGGCGCTGTGCGGGGCGTTCACGCTGATGCATGTGTCGAATACGCCCGCCAATCTGATTTCGCTGGGGGCGATCGACTTCGGCATCATCATCGATACCACCGTCATCGTGATGGAAAACATCGAGCGGCACCTGACCGCGCCCGAACGCCAGCACGAAAGTTATCGGCTTCGAATCCTGGCCGCGGCGCAGGAAGTAGGCGGCCCGATGTTCTTCTCGACGCTGATTTTCGTGATCGCCTTTCTGCCGCTGTTCACGATGCGCGGCGTCGAGGGCGCGATTTTCTCACCGATGTCGCACACCTATGCGTTTGCGCTGGCAACCGCGATTCTGCTGGCCGTCACGTTGTCGCCGGTGCTGTCTTCGTATTTCTTTGCCAAGGGGATGCGAACGATTCACAACCCAATCTGGACGGCGATCGCCGCCTTTTATCACGATATGTTCGAGCGGGTCCTGCGCTGGCCGCGGCTGACGTTGACCGCAATTGTCCTGATGGTGGTCGGCGTGCTGTCGATGTTCCCGCTGCTGGGCGGGCAGTTTTTGCCCAAGCTCGAGGAGGGAAATATCTGGGCGCACGCGACCATGCCGCTGACGATCTCGCTCGAACATGCCGCCAAGTTGTGCAATCACATGCGCTCGGTGTTCGAGAGCTTCCCGGAGGTCACCTCGGTTGTGTCGCAGCTCGGCCGCCCCGACGACGGCACCGAGACGACCGGATTTTTCAATATCGAATTCTCCGTCGATCTCAAGCCCGACTCTGAATGGCCTGCGGGGGTGGACAAGGAAAAGCTCGTCAAAATGATCGACGACAAGCTGACCCAGACGTTTCCGGGTGTAAGCTTCAGCTACTCGCAAAATATCGAAGACAACATCGACGAAGCGATCTCGGGGGTGAAAGCCGGCGAAAACGCGATCAAGGTTTTTGGGCCTGACCTGGCCACTGATGAACGAATCGCCAACGGTATCAGGGAAACGCTCGGCGGGGTTCCCGGCGTCGTCGATGAAGTGGTGCTGCGCTCGATGGGCCAGCCGAATTTGCAAATCACACCGGACCGCACCGCTTGTGCGCGCTACGGGCTGAACGTCGGCGATATCGGCGCGATTGTGCAGGCGGCGATCGGCGGGCAGGCCGTCACGCAAGTGCTCGACGGGGACAGGCGCTTCGACCTGGTGGTGCGCTGGAAGCCGCAGTACCGCGAGAGCCTGGATGCGGTGCGGCAGATTCGCGTCAACCTGCCGTCCGGCGGTCAGATTCCGCTCGACCAGGTCGCCAAAATCGAAACCGCCGAAGGCGCGTCGTTCATTTACCGTGAGGCGCTGCAGCGCTACGTGCCGGTCAGGTTTTCGGTCCGCAATCGCGACTTGCAGAGCACCATAGTGGAGGCCAAGGGGCGCATTGCGAAGGAAGTCTATCTTCCCGAGAACGTGCACCTGGAATGGTCGGGCGAGTACGGCGAACTGCAGGCTGCCAATCGTCGTTTCGCGGTCGTCGTACCGTTCGCGCTGTTGCTCATCGCCGGTGTTCTGTACGCCGCGACTCAATCGCTCATCGACACCTTCGTTATCATGGCGCAGATTCCGGTCGCGTGTCTGGGCGGAGTTCTCGCTCTGATCATCACCGGCACACCCTTCAGCGTGTCGGCTGGCGTGGGCTTCATTTCGATTTTCGGAATCGCGGTGATGGACGGCATCCTGCTAAGCTTCTACATCCGCCGGCTTTGGGAGCAGGGTAACCCATTCGTTGAGTCCATCATCACCGGCTCCGACCGCCGCCTGCGCGCCACGATGATGACCGACTTGGTTGACGCATTCGGACTGCTGCCGGCCGCGATCTCGACGCGAATCGGCGCTCAGACGCAGCAGCCACTTGCGATCGTCGTGATCGGCGGCGCGCTTGCGATCATGTTGTTGACGCGAATTCTGCAGCCGGTGTTGATCTACCTGTGCCATCGCCGCCTGCGCCTCGACGATCAGAACCGGGGGCGCATAACGGCCCCGGTCGACGTTGATCTTCCGGACTGATACCGCGAAAGCGAATTTCGCGCATGCGCCAAGCCTCGCGGCGCACCGCTAACCGTGGTAAACGGGCGCAAGGAGGATCCGAGCGATGGAATTCGAGATGCTCGCGAGCGGCTACGGCCTGCTCGAAGCGCCGCGTGTTGACGATCTCGGCCGTCTATATTTCAGCGACATTCCCAACGGCGGCGTTTTCCGGCGCAATCCGGGAGGCAACGTCGAAACGCTGATTCCCAAGCGCAAGGGCGTCGGCGGAATGATCTTCAACAAAAGCGGCGGGCTCGTACTCACCGGCCGCGGCTTGATTCATTGGGATGAGAAGACGGGCAAGAGCCGCGATCTGTTCGCCGCGTGGGAAGGCAAGCCGGTCAGCATGAACGATCTGACGACCGACGATCACGGCAGCATCTACACCGGCACGATCAACTTCGATCCGCTCAGCAACAACAAGCCGATTCCGGGGAGTCTGTTCCGCATCGATCCGCCCGGGCGCGCGGTGAAGTTGTGGGACGGAATCGAGGTCAGCAACGGGCTCGGCCTGAGCCCCGACAGAAAACATCTCTTTCACTCGGATTCCACCACTGGCGCGGTGTGGGTTTACGACGTGACGCACGAGCGCGGCGTCAAGGACCGGCGCATCTTTGCGAAAATGCCCGCGGGGTGGCCGGACGGGCTGGCGGTCGATGCGCAAGGCGGGGTGTGGGTTGCAGCAGTGCGGGTCGGCGAGGTGGTCCACTTCTCGAAGGATGGGACGGTAGTCAAGCGAGTCAAACTACCCGCGACGATGGTGACCAGCCTGGTGTTCGGCGGGCGCGACTTGCGCGATCTCTACGTCGTGACGGCGGACAACACCGACGATCCAAGTCGCAAGGGCACGATTTTTCGCGGGCGCGCCGACGTTCCCGGCCTGCCGGTGCCGAAGGCGAACTTCTAGCTTTCGACCGCGGCGCGGGCTGCGAGCGGATCGCTCGACGGCTGCTCGCGCGATCCAGCCAGCAGTGCGCCGGCAGCGACCGTCAACACGAATGCGCCGACTCGCATCGCGGCGGCCATCGAACCAGGAGGCAAGCGCTCGCCGAACACGAGCATCCCGCCAACGATCGGTGCGATGTTCGACAACGCGCCCGACAGCGGCATCGCGATTATCGCGCGCGCGGAATGAAAGGAGTTCTGCAACGTGACAATCCCGAAGATGTTGGCGATGAGCACGCCGTACACGTAGGGATTGGAGACGATTCGAAACGCGAATGAAGAGGCGGCGGCGTTGAACTCGAGCGTCATGGCCTTGGTGAACAAGGCGCCCACGCCGAAGGCGACGCCGGAGAGAATCGCGAGTGCGGTGCCGTTGACGTTCAACCGCTCGATGGCCATAGGGGCCAACCCGGCGAGCGTCAGCAAAGCGGTGAAGATCAGCAGCGCGCTAGGTTCAAAGTCGCCTTCGATCTCGCCGCCGTTAAGCGACAGCGTGAGCATCAGCATGCCGGAGACGATGGCGCCGATGCCGACCCATTCGCGGGCACTGGCGCGCTCGCCAAGAATTACCACCGATGCGATTACGAATAGCGCGATTCCACCCTGCATCATCACGGCGAGCATCGACACCGGCGCCCTCGACACGGCAAAGACGTAGCAGGCCCAGCCCGCGGTCTGCACGCCGAGTCCACCGATCCACATGGGGTCGCGAATCCAGGCGAAGATCGCGCCGATCGCAGTCGCGCCGGCCGCCACGGGCAGATGCGCCGAGCGGCTCTTCATCATCAGCAGGCCGAGCGCCATCAGTACGCTGGCGACGATCGCGAGGGACAGGTAGAGGATCACGCGTTCAGCTCCTCACTTCGCGCATCGCACCGCCGCGGATCACTTTGAACTGGCGGCCCGCCCAGGTCACCTTGTTGCTGAGGAGGCTGGCAAACCAGACGCCGGTCACTATCAGGTCCTTGAAAGGAACCATCCACAATTCGGTCAGCATCTCGGGCATCTTGAGAACGCGGGCGACGATTGCGGCCGACATCGCGAGCCGCGTCGCAACCACCAATGCCAATGCCGCAAAAGCCGCGGCGCTGCCGCGCGAGACCGCCAGCAGCATCAGCGCCCAGAACGGGCCGTGCATCAGGATGGTCGCGATGCTGATCGGGCGCACGGTGCGATAGGTGCGCGCCCAGCGGAGTTGATGATGCCAAAATTCGGCGAAACTTTTTTCCTCGCAGGTCAGCGTGACCAGCGACGCGGACAGCTTAATCTCGTAGCCCTGCGCATTTGTGAAGTTGCCCAGGTAGAAATCGTCGGCGAGCATATCCTTGACGGCGCGGAAGCCGCCGGCGGCCTCGAGCACGCGGCGCTTGATGGCGATCGTCGCGCCAAGCGCATAATGCATCGGCTCGATCATTTCGGCGAGCAGAATCTGCGGCAGAAAATCGGTGTTGACGTAAAGCGCCTCCAGCCGCGACGCGAACGAGCCGCTGGGGCGCGCGCGATACGCGCAGGTCACGATGCCGATTTTGTCGTCAGAGATCAGTTCGCCGACAATCCGCCGGAGGTAGTCGCGGTTGACAGACACATCGGCGTCGCTCAGCACGAAGACGTCCGCCTTTTCAGCGCGATCCGCCATCTTGACCAGCTTCGCGATCTTGTGATTGCTGCAGTCGGGCTCTTCGCCAACCACCAGGGTGATGTTCGCGTACTGGTAGCGTTGACGCAGCGCGACCGGAATTTCCGCGGCGGCATCCTCGTAGTTTTCGACGCCGAAATAAAAATCGACGCGCGGGTACGCGATTTCCAGAAAGCTGACCAGGTTAGCCGCCAGCGAATTGCTGCTCCCATGCAATGGCTTCAGCACTGTCACGCGCGGTGGAATCTTGGGCAGCGGGAGCAAGGGAGAGGTGGTGCGCTTTACAAATCTGATCGCGGCGACGGTAGCAGCAGCATAGTACAACAGCGACACGCACACGGCCGCGGCAGGTAAAGCCATCAAGATTGTCATCGAATGATTCGCGCGGCGCTCTGACCCGGCACGACCGATGGCGCCACAGACATCACGCTGCGGACCTCGCGCCGGTCCTTTACCCGCGGCTGAATTCAGCCGGTCAGGCCGATGCCTGCTGCGCGGTCTGTTGCCGCCGCTGGCGCATGGTCGAAAGAAATTGGCGCCCCTCGTTCAGCATCCGCCTGGTCTCTTCCATCGACGTCATCATCTTCTTGACCGATTTGAAGATGTACTTCGGGCGGAAGTAGAAGCTGCGATAAAAGCGCTCGACTGCGCCGTAAATCTCTTCATTGGTCAGGCCAGGATAGGTGATCGTGCACTTCTGATAGCCGGATTCGTCGAGCAGCGGATCGACCGCAAGGAATCCATTCTTCGTTACGTAGTCGAACAGTTCGGTGCCCGGGTACGGCGATGCAAGCGACACCTGAATGGTCTCGCAATCCATCTCGCGCGCGAACCGCATCGACTCCGCGATCGTGTCCTTGTTCTCGCCCGGAAGTCCCAGGATAAATGTGCCGTGAATCAGTATCCCCAGCTCGTGGCAATCCTTGGTGAAGCGCCGAGCGCGTTCGAGGCCGACGCCCTTCTTGATGTTCTTCAAAATCTGCGCGTTGCCCGATTCGTAACCGACCACGAACAGCCTGAGGCCGCCCTCTTTCATGATCCGGAGCGTTTCATAGTCAACGTTGGCGCGTGAATTGGTGGACCAGGTGATTCCCAACGGCTTCAGCAACTGCGCGATTTTGCGCGCGCGGGCCGGGTCGGCGGTGAAGGTGTCGTCGTCGAAGAACAGTTCCTTCATCTTCGGGAACTTCGACCTCATCGCCGCGACTTCCTCGTACACGTTCTCCGGGCTCCGCACGCGATAGCGATGCCCCTGGGTGACCTGCGGCCACAGGCAGAACGTGCATCGCGCCGGGCATCCGCGCCCGGTGTACATCGACACGTACGGATATTGGCAGTACGGACTATTGTACTTCAGGTAGTCGAGGTTCTTTTCATAGACCTCAGTCACGAACGGCAACAGGTCAAGTTCTTCGTCGGTGAGCGCCGGACGATCGGGATTGTGATGCAGCCCGCCGTTTTTCTGATAGCTGATTCCGCCAATCGTGCTCCAGTCGCGGCCCTCCGCCACTTCCCGCATCGAGTAGTCGAATTCCTTGCGCGCGGCGATATCGATCGCCGGCGACAGGTTGAGCGTCTCATCCGGTCGCGCCGTGGGATGCCCCCCGACCATCGCGATGATCGCATTCGGATTCGCCGCCTTGATCGCTTCCGCTGTGCGCGCGTCCATCCGCAGCGACGGCGTCGAGGTGTGAATGACCACGAGGTCGTAGTTCTTTGCCTCGTTGACTGTCATCTCAACGGTGTAGTTGTGCGGCGGCGCGTCGAGCAGGCGGGCGCCCGGGATCATTCCCGCCGGATATGCCAGCCACGTCGGGTACCAGAACGACCAGACCTCGCGCGTCGCCTGGTATCGTGAACCGGCGCCCCCGTCAAAGTCATCATACGAAGGCGGATTCAGGAAAAGCGTCTTCAATACATCCATATTTTAAGTATGCCCCACAGCCTGTCCGATTGGTTAGTCAGCGACTATACAAACCGCGACCACCGAAGGCAAGAATGCGCCCGCTATCCCTTCTGCGCGACGATGATCATCCGCCGCGTGCCGATCGCATACACCTCGCCGTCGAATCCGCCGAACACCGCCGTCACGCGCATGCCCGCGCGGTGAAGCAGGCGCGTCATCTCCGTAAGTGTGTAGAGCCGGATGATATGCCCGATCGACTCGCGCCGCCCGCCCTTCGGATCGACCACGATGAAATGCACGTGCATGCGGCTGGCAGCCAGATCCAGGTCGCGCCGTTCGACGTACAGAGTTCCGTCTGCGCCCATATGCCAATCGTTCTGGATATAGTTATCGATCGCCCATTCGCGGTTCAGCATGTCCAGCAGCAGCCGCCCGCCGGCTTTCAGAGCCTTGGCCGCCGATTCCAGCACTTTGAAATCTTCGGCTTCGGACTCCAGGTAGCCGAACGAGGAGTACATGTTGACGATTGCGTCGAACTTGTCTTCGAACGGGATCTTGCGCATGTCGGCGGCCACGGTTTCGATTGTGACCTTTTTCGTTTGAGCCGCCTGCTTCGCAAGTTCCAGATACTCGGGATTCAGATCCAGACTAGTTACTCGCAATCCACGTTTCGCGAACTGCACCGAATGCCGCCCCTGGCCACAGCACAGGTCGAGGATCGACGCGCCGGGCTTCAGCGCGAGTGCGCTCGCAACGAAAGCACTTTCTTTTTCAGCGCGCTCTTCGGTGAACACGTGGCCGTACACGTTAAGGTAGTCGTCGCGAAAAAAGTCCACGTACCAGGAAGAGCGTTGCGATGCCATCTCGTTCCCTCTCAAGCTGTGCGGCAAGCCGTGCGAATGGATTGATAGTTGAAGTTGACGCGCCAAGCTAACACGCATAGAACGCATGAAGATCGCATAACCCGCCCACAAGATCGAGTCTCTACGATCTTGTGGCCCTGCTGCTTTCTATGGTGCTACGCTCTTGCGCGAAGAGAGAGAGTCAGCGTGGAAAAGATTTCAGTACTGGCAAGCGGCGGTCTGGACAGTTCGGTTCTAATCGCGAAATTGGCAGCCGACGCCGAAGTGTACCCGATCTACGTGCGATGCGGTTTCGCGTGGGAAGAGATGGAGCTCAATGGCCTGCGATCCTTCCTCGCCGCGCTCCACAACCCGAACGTGATGCCATTAACCGTGCTCTTCGCCCCGACTGCGGTCCTGTACGGCGACCACTGGAGCGTGACGGGGGCGCGCGTTCCCGGCGCGGACGAGCCCGACGAGAACACCTACCTGCCGGGTCGCAACATTCTGCTGATTTCGCTGGCGGCGATCTGGGGCAGCACGCACGGCGTTTCACGCATCGCGATCGGGTCGCTGGGCGGCAACCCTTTTTCCGATGCTACCCCCGAGTTCTTCGCGAGCTTCGCCAGCGCGCTAAGCATGGGACTCGGACACCAAGTGCTCGTCGAGGCGCCGCTGAGAGGTTTCCATAAGGACGACCTCATCAGAACGTTCAAAGACTTGCCGCTTGAGTTGAGCTTGACCTGCATGGCTCCTGAAGGCACTCGGCACTGCGGGCAATGCAACAAATGCCGCGAGCGTCAGCTCGGGTTTCGCAACGCGGGCGTCGTCGATCGCACGGTGTACGCCGGTTAACGGTGTCTTAAGGATGGATTCAGCAAAGCCGCGCAAAAGTCATAAGTGGAGATTCTCGGTCGTAGCTCTCCTGCTACTGGGAACCAGTGTCCTCGGAGCCTGTACCTCCCATCCTGCTACTGACACAAA
>Ga0074044_10001502_pt1 | contig 21009 bp, 16 predicted proteins | sample BogForMeECP23OM1_FD_94443 | JGI IMG/M metagenome (GOLD analysis project Ga0074044, IMG submission 94443) | Bog forest soil microbial communities from Calvert Island, British Columbia, Canada - Bog Forest MetaG ECP23OM1 | ecosystem: Environmental > Terrestrial > Soil > Wetlands ...
CCGCCACCAGCCGCGGTGCCGACCACCGCGGCGCCATCCGCCCCTCGATGCCACTTCGCTGAACCCAATCCTCATGATCTCTTCTGTCAATCGCCTCTGCACAGCAACCTGTGCAGAGCTTCCTTAGCGGGCGGGGCCGGGTTCTTCACCGGAGCGACGGGCACCGTCACTAACAATTATAAGTGCAATTTCCTCTATTATTTCAATGAAGGGTTTCCCCCGACCACACCCCCGCTCGCAGGACAGACGGGGTATTTTGGGCAATTCACGGGCACCGCAACCGGAACCATCACACCATAGTAGCAGTCCAGAAAGAGTCGAGACGGTACCGGGTTTGCCGGTTTAAGGAGCGTCCGAAATGGACGCTCCTTTTTTTCTCCTTGAACGGGCCGGGAGCTTCCCGCGTGAGCCCAATACCTGAGCGCCGCCGAACCCAGATACCAGCACGCAAACGCGAGCGCGGCAGCGTCTCTTCGACTGGCGCCATTCACTTCGAGGGATGGATGGCGCGCCCTGAGGGACTTGAACCCCCGACCTGATGATCCGTAGTCATCCGCTCTAATCCACTGAGCTAAGGGCGCGTCGGAACCTTAGAAATTTTCACATCGCAGCCCCGCGAGCAAGCCGCACCCGGACTGCGGCGGCGTATTTAGCTCCGCACTCGAGCGTGGGAAGCCGCAAAACCGCGGCTGACCGTCGTCCGCTGCCCCAACCTTCTAACAGGCGCGCAGCGCCGCATCCGGATACTGGGTGCAGGGCTCAGCCCTGCTCACCCCTGGCCGTGGCGACGGCAGCGCAGCATTAAGCCGTTGGCAGGGGCCGCGCCCGCCAACGGCGGGCGGCCTTAATACTGGGTGCAGGGCTCAGCCCTGCTGCGCCGCGGGAATCCAGACGGATACCGTCGTGCCTTCATGCACCTTGCTCTCGATCCGCAGCGCGCCATGATGCAACTGCACGATGTGCTTGACGATCGCCAGGCCCAGGCCCGTGCCGCCGAGCTCGCGCGAGCGGGCGCGATCGACGCGATAGAATCGCTCCGTCAGGCGCGGGATATCGGCGGCCGGAATACCCTCGCCGGTATCCGCAACCACCAGCGCAACGCCTGGCTTTGCGTTTGCTCCGTTGGCGCCGGCGGCGGCGCGAGCCTCGAGCGTGACGCGGCCCTCGCGCGGAGTGTACTTGATCGCGTTGTCGATCAGATTGAGCATCACCTGATGCAGGCGGTCGCGATCGCCGGCCAGCTTCGGCAATCCGGTCGGACAATTCACTTCCAGCCGCAGGCCGTGGCGTCCCGCCTGCTCCTGCATCAACTCCGCCGCCTCGGACAGCACGCGCAACGGCTCCAGTTGTTCGATCTTGAGCGGAGTCAGCCCGCGCTCCAAATCTGAAAGCGAGACCAGGTCGTCGAGCAAACGCGCCAGCCGGCGCGCCTGCCGCTCGATTATCCCGAGAAAGCGCGTCGAGGTCTCGCGATCGTCCACGCCTTGAATGAGGGTTTCGGCGTAGCCGTACAGCGCACTGAGCGGAGTGCGCAGCTCGTGAGTGAGGTTCGAAATGAAGTCGGCGCGCAGAGTCTCGTAGGACTTGAGCTGGGTGATGTCGTGGAAGACGAACACCCAGGCCGCGCCGCGCGAGGTCCGAATCTGCGCGGCACTGGCGCTCACGTAAAGCGGCGCCGGATTCTGGATCATGATTTCCGCGCTCATGACGTTGTTGCCCGCCGATCGCATCGAGCGGCCGGCAAACTCCTGCAGTCGCGGGTCGCGGCATAGCTCGACGAACGGCCGCTCGCGATAGTCGGTGTCGGCTCCCAGAGCGAAGATGCGCCGGGCCGAGCCGTTGAGCAGAACCACCTCCCCGCGCGCGCCGGTCACGACCACTGCCTCGGTCATGCTGCGCAGGATCGCTTCGAACTCATCGCGCTGCTCGGCAAGCGAGTCCACATCGGCGACGATCGCGTCGGCCGCGTCGAGCAAGTGACGCTCCGCCCGGCCCATCGCGTAGCTTCCGTCGGACAGCAGATGCGGTGGCGGACGCCTGTCCTGCAGCGCGCCGGCAACGGCGTCCAGTCGATCTGCGCGGCGCGACAGCGAGCGTGCGATCGCGGCGGCGGGAATCGCGCCGAGCCCGAGCCCGAGCACGATTACGACCGCGACCCACACAGCCGACGCCGCGCCGGTGGCCGCAAGCACCACCAGGAATATAGCTGCCGGTGCGAGGCCGATTCCTATCGCTGCGATCAGGCCGGCGGTCGGTGATCTATCCAAGCGCTTCGGGGTTGAAGCGATATCCGACGCTTCGCACCGTGAGGATCAATTCCGGATTGGCGTCGTCGCGCTCGATATGCTGGCGCAGGCGGCGCACGTGCACGTCGACGGTCCGCGGTTCGACAAACGTGTCGCGGCCCCACACCATGTCGAGCAATTGTTCGCGCGTGTACACCCGCATCGGATGCTGCACGAAGAATTTGAGCAGTTCGAACTCGCGCAGCGCGAGCTCCCTGCGCCGCGCATCCACGAACACCTGGTAGGTGCCGAAGTCCATTCGCAGCCGCCCCTTTTCATACGCGCCGCCGCCGGAGTCCGGCTCCGAGAGCGGATTGGCTCGCCGCAGCAGCGCCTTCACGCGCGCCACCAGCTCGCGCGGACTGAACGGCTTGACCACGTAATCATCGGCGCCCATCTCCAGGCCGAGCACCTTGTCCACCTCGGTACCCTTGGCGGTGACGATCAGAATCGGAAGATGCGCGGTGTCGCGCTCGGCGCGCATCTGGCGGCAGACCTGCAGCCCCGGCATCCCCGGCAGCATCAGATCGAGCACCATCAGGTCGGGCACGCGGCGCTTGACCCGGTCGAGCGCCTGCGCCCCGTCGGCCGCTTCCTCGACGACGAAACCCTCCTGCGCGAGGTTGTAGCGGATCAGTTCACGAATATCGGCATCGTCTTCGACGATCAGCACGCGGTAGCGAACTCCGCGCTGCGCCTCGGCGACCGCGTTCGTGGCCTGGCTCGTTTGATTCATCCCTTCATCCCCTCCACCTTGCCAATCCAGTTGACCGCTTCCTGGTTTCGTCGTGACGGATCATTTTGCCCTTGACCATGAACGTCACCATTTCGGCGATGTTGGTCGCGTGATCGGCGATTCGCTCGAGATACTTGGAAATGAAAAGCAACCGGGTCGCGGACCCGATGGTATGCGGATCCTCGGCCATGTAGCTGAGCAGCTCGCGATAGACCTGGTAGTTGAGCAGATCGACCTCGTCGTCGCGCGCGATCACCTGGTCGGCGAGGTCGGTGTCGTCGCGCATGAACGCATCGATACTGTCCTTGACCATCGACTGCGCGATCTCCGCCATCCGCGGCAAGTCGATGTACGGCTTGAGCTGCGGAACTTCGTTCAGTTCGAGCGCGCGCTCGCAGATGTTGACCGCGTTGTCGCCGATTCGTTCGAGGTCGGTCGTGATCTTAAGTCCGGTGGTGATGAAGCGCAGGTCGCTGGCGGTGGGCTGATGCAGCGCGAGCAGCCGGATACATTGCTCGTCGTTATCGTTGTCCATCCGGTTTACTTCTTCGTCGCGCTGGATCACCTCGCGCGCATGCTCGCTGTCGCGATTAACCAATGCATCGACCGCCTCGGCGATTTGACGCTCGACCAATCCGCCCATCTTGAGCAGACCCGCGCGCAAGCCGCGCAAGTCCTCTTCGTACTGCCTGTTGGTATGCTGCGGCTGGGTGGTGTCCATTTTACTCTTCCCCGATATCAGCCGAACCGCCCGGTGATATAGTCTTCAGTCTCGCGCCGGGCGGGGTTCGTGAATATCTGCTTGGTCTCGCCGTATTCGACCAGGTCGCCGGTGTACATGAAGGCCGTCATGTCAGAGCAGCGGGCGGCTTGCTGCATGTTGTGGGTCACAATGACGATAGTGTACGCCGACTTCAATTCCAGCAATAGTTCTTCGATGCGCGCGGTCGAGATCGGATCGAGTGCGGAGCAGGGCTCGTCCATCAACAGCACCTCGGGCTGAACCGCGAGCGCGCGCGCCACGCACAGGCGCTGCTGCTGTCCGCCCGACAAGCTGGCGCCCGGCCGCCGCAGGCGATCTTTCACTTCTTCCCAAAGCGCCGCCTGGCGCAGGCTTCGCTCGATTACCTGGTCGCGCTCGGCGCGGCTCACCTGCACCCCGTTAAGCGTCAGCCCCGCCGCGACGTTGTCCTCGATCGACATGGTGGGAAAGGGAGTCGGCTTCTGGAAGACCATCCCTATTCGCCGCCGCACCTGCACCGGATCGACCTCGTCGCCGTAGATATTATTTCCGTCGAGCAGCACCTCGCCGGTCGCGGTCGCGCCCGGCACCACCTCGTGCATCCGGTTGAGGCATCGCACCAGCGTCGATTTGCCGCATCCCGACGGCCCGATGATCGCGGAGATGCGGTTTTCGTCGAAGGAAAGGCTGACATCGTGCAGCGCGCGATTCTTGTGGAAGTACGCGTTGAGATTTTTGACGACCAGCTTCTCAGCCATGGCTACCTTGGCGCTTTCGCCGCCCCGCCCGTCACCCATCGCACGCCCAACTCGAGCGCCAGAATTATCCCCGTCAGCACCAGCGCGCCCGCCCACGCCTGCCGCTGCCAGTCGGCAAAGGGCGAAATCGCATAAGTGTAAACCTGAACCGTCAGCGTGTTGATCGGATGAAACAGCGAAGTTGACCAGAACCGGTTGCCGAACGCCGTAAACAGCAGCGGCGCCGTCTCGCCCGAGACTCTCGCCACCGCCAGGATCACGCCCGTGGTGATTCCCGACAGCGCCGTGCGCGCGACCACCGACAGCATCGTGCGCCAGTTCGGCACGCCCAGCGCCAGCGACGCCTCGCGCAGTTCGGGCGGCACCAGCAGCACCATCTCTTCGGTGGTGCGCGTGACCAGCGGAATCATGATCGCCGCGAGCGCGACCGCGCCCGCCAGCGTCGAGAACCCGCCAAACGGCCGCACGATCACTGCGTAGGCAAAGATTCCGACCACGATCGACGGCACACCCATCAGGACGTCCGCCGAGAACCGCACCCAGTTGGTGAACTGGCTCGCGCGATTGGCCGCCAGATAGAGTCCCGCGCCGACCCCGATCGGCACCCCTATAAGGCACGCGATCCCCACCACTTCGAGCGTGCCGACGATCGCGTTGGCCATCCCGCCGCCCTTTTCGCCCACCGGCGCCGGCATGTGCGTGAAGAACGCCCAGTTCAGACTCGCGACCCCCTTGGTCAGCAGATAGCCCAGCACCAGGAACAGCGGGATCAGCGTCAAGATAGTCGCGCCAAACGCGATCGCCATCATCGAATCGCTCTTGAACTTGCGATAGCGATAGCTGGTCTCGCCGTGAAGAGTGCTGACGCCGGCAGCCATTACTTGCCCGTCTCCCGATAGCGGCGCTGCTGCACGGCGAGCACCAGCGCGCGCGCCACGACGTTGAGCACGATGCCGAGAATCAGCAGCACCAGTCCCAGTTCGATTAGCGCCGCCACATACATATCGGAGGTAGCTTCGGCGAATTCGTTGGCGATTACGCTGGCGAGAGTCGCCGCCGGCTTGAACAGCGACGCGGAAATCCGCGCCGAGTTGCCGATTACCATCGCGACCGCGATCGTCTCGCCGAGCGCGCGGCCCAGCCCCAGGATGATCGCGCCGATGACGCCGGTCATGCCGTACGGGATTACCGCCGTGGTCACCATCTCCCACTTGGTCGCGCCGAGCGCGAGCGCGGCCTCGCGTTGCGTATGCGGAACGACGCGGAAGACGTCGGTGCAGACCGACGAAATGTACGGGATGATCATGATCGCGAGAATTATTCCCGCCGAAAGCATCCCGACCGCCACCTTGGGCCCTTGGAAGAACGGCAGCCAGCCGAACCAATGCGCCAGCGGCGGCTCGACATAGTCGCGAATCCACGGACCCATCACGAACACCGCCCACAGGCCGTACACGACGCTGGGAATTGCGGCCAGCAGATCGACCAGGAAGCCCAGCCGATGGCTCAGCCAGTCGGGCGCCATCTCGCTCAGGCACAGCGCCACGCCCAGGCTCAGCGGCACCGCGACCGCCAGCGCGATCAACGATGAAACGAAAGTCCCGTAGATAAACGGCAGCGCGCCGTATTGTTCATTAACCGGATCCCATTCTGCGCTGATAAAAAAATGCAGACCGAACGCCCGAATCGCTGGAAAGCTGTCGGCAATCAGCGCAACCGCAAGTCCGAACAGCAGCGCGAGAATCGACAGCGCAAGAATAAATGTCGCGGTATTGAAAATTCGATCGCCGAACAGACGCGCGTGCACGGGCGCCCGCGTGCGCTCATGCCGGACCGCCGGGATGCTGTCGGCCATCGAACCTTCTAATTCGGACAAGCGAACTCTTCCTTCAGAATTTGCTGACTCGTTCACATCGGAAACCGGCCGATGCGTCGCGGGCCGCACTGACCGCTATCGCAATCATACGCGTCAAATGTTGCGGGAATGTTACGGAGGCTGAAAATCGCAGTTAACCCGCGAATCTTCGGCGAAACCCGCAGGGGGTGACCCCTGGCCGTTCGCACGGCTGGCCAGTATTAAGAAACCGCGCGCCCGCGAAAGTGGCCGCGCGCGACAACGGAGCGCGCCCTTAACACTGGGTGCAGGGGTCACCCCTGCACCCAATGTTAAAACAAAGATGTGGACGTCTTGTGGCGGTGCTGATTGGCTGCACCCTTACCTACCGGCCGCCAAGCGGTCGGCCTCGGCTTTCCCCCTTCACCTGTTCTAACAGGGACGAAGTCCCGCATCTTTCTCCTTACTAAGGTGCAGGGGCTGGCCCCTGCCCAAGGAAGTGTGAAACCCACGGCGGGTTTCACATTCAATTTTTCCCTATCCGCTCCACTCCGCCCATGTATCGCCGCAAGACCTCGGGAATCGTCACGCTGCCGTCCTCGTTCTGGTAGTTCTCCAGCACCGCGATCAGAGTCCGCGGCAGCGCCAGCCCTGAACCATTTAATGTATGCACCAGCTCGGGCTTGCCGCCCTTGGTTTTGAAACGAATCTTGGCGCGGCGCGCCTGAAAATCCGTGCAATTGGAAACCGAACTGACCTCGAGCCATTCGGCGCATCCCGGCGCCCACATTTCCAGGTCGTAAGTGAGCGCGCTGGCGAAACTTAAGTCCGCGGTGCACAGCTCGACCACGCGAAACGGAATTTTCAGCTGCCGGCAAATCTCCGACGCATCTTCCACCATCTTGTGAAATTCATCGTCCGACGTTTCCGGCCGAACCAGCTTGACCATCTCGACCTTGTCGAACTGATGCCCGCGCTTGATGCCGCGGACGTCCCGGCCGGCCGACATCTTCTCGCGCCGAAAGCACGGCGTGTATGCGGTCAGATAAATCGGCAAGCTGTTTTCGTCGAGAGTTTCATCGCGATGGAGGCTGGTCAGGGGAACCTCGGCGGTCGGGATGAACCAGAAGTCATCCTCTATATCGCGGTACATCGTATCCGCGTTCTTTGGGAAATGCCCGGTGCTGGTGACAGTCTCAGTATTCACCATCAACGGCGGGATTATCTCGAGGTATCCCTGCTCCTGCTTGACGTCGAGCATCCACGCGATCAGCGCCCGCTCGAGCCTCGCGCCCGCGCCGCTCAAGACATAGAAACGCGTGCCCGAGAGTTTTACTCCGCGATCGAAATCGATAATTCCGAGATTCTCGCCGATTTCCCAATGCGGGATCGGCTTGAACGCGGTGAACTCGATCGGCGTTCCCTCGGTTTTGATTACGCGGTTGTCGGCCTCGCTCGTGCCGACGACGACATACGGCCGCGGGAGGTTGGGGAGAGTAAGTGCCAGCTCCTCGACCGTCTTCTCTGCGAGCGCCAGCTGCACGGCCAATTTCAACGAGGGGTTGATGGTAGTCGCTATAGCAGCCGGATCCGTGACAAGCTTGGTCAGCTTCTCTTCATCGGCTTCCTCTGAGCGGATCTTGGCGATCTCGGCCGCGCGTTCGTCAGGCGGGAGCTTGCCGACTTCCCTCGCGCGCCGCTTGCGATCGGCTCGGATTTGGTCGAGTTCGCCTTGAAGCTTTCGACGCTTGCGGTCAGCTTCGAGGATTCGATCGACTTCAGCGGGATCGACGCCGCGCTTGGTGAGCTCGCCCTTTACGAAATCGGGGCGTTCACGAATCAGCTTGATATCCAGCATTCAGAATGCGTTCCTCAAGAGTTCAATTTCCAGCCGCTTGCCCGGCGCGTCAACCGCGATGATGTCGAAGCGCATCTCGATTTCGTCCGCGCGATAGCGCGCCGCAAAGACTTCCGCCGCGCGCCGCATCCGCGTTTGCTTGCGCTCATCGACGGCCTCTTCGGGCGCACCCGCCGCGCGCGAGCGCCGCGTCTTTACCTCGACGAAGACCAGGGTCTCGCCGTCGATCGCGACCAGGTCTATTTCCGCTCCGGCGGCGCGAAAATTCCTCGCCACGATCCGGTAGCCATTGCGCCGCAGATACTTTTCAGCAGCGCGCTCGCCCCGCCGCCCAAGCGAGACCTGTCCTCGAAGACCCGCCAACCACGCCACCGCCCGCGCAGGGCGTTGAAAAACCGCGTCAATTATCGGTATCGATTTCAGGCGCTTCAACACCGTACAGGGGTCACCCCCTGCTTCCTTAACACTGGGTGCAGGGGTCATTCCTGCGGCGCGGCTTCATCTTATCCAACGCACCCCCGTCCTCGCGAGATCACCCCCAGGAGACCGTTGCATAACTCACTCAGGACCGGACCGACCGGAGACATGGGTAACACTTTATCGCAGTTTGGCGGGAAGGAGAGCTAGGGGGAGGCGGACCGCTACGCGCGGGGTATTTCACTGGTCGCGGCAGCGATAGCGCAGGATAAGCGCGAGATACGCGCGGCGCGTCTCTCGCTCTCGCGCCATGAACCTGAGAGTTAAGGCGCGGCCTCGCGACTTGGCGATTAACAGTGGGTGCAGGGGTCACCCCTGCGGCCCTGACATGGATCGCGCGGAATGTTACGATTTGCGTGGAATCGCCATGGCCGGAACCAAGATAACCCTCGAGCAGGTGCGCCACGTCGCGCGGCTGGCGCGCTTGGAATGGTCGCCGGAACAGGAAGAGCGCCTGCGCGCCGACATGGACGAAATGCTTGCCTACGTTGATAAATTGAACGAACTCGACACCAAAGAGGTCGCGCCGACGACGCAGGTCGGCGAGGCTGGCATGCCGATGCGCGACGACGAAGTGACCAACCGGCCCGACGCCGATGCGATGCTCGCCAACGCGCCTTCGCGCGAGCGCGGTTACTTCAAAGTGCCGAAAATAATCGAGTAGAAGTTTAGTCGAAAAGACCCCCCGCATGGCATCGGAACTGAACAAACTCACAATCGCCGAGGCATCGTCCAAGCTCCGCGCGCGCGAGATCACCGCGACGCAGCTCACGCGCGCTTGCCTCGACCGCATCGCCGCGGCCGAGCCCACGCTCCACGCGTTCATCACGGTGTGCGAGCAGGAGGCTCTCGCGCAGGCGCGGGCGGCTGACGCTCGGCTCGGCGCGGGCAACGCGCCGGCGCTGTGCGGCATCCCGCTCGGCATCAAGGATATCTACGCGACCAGGGGCATTCGCACGACCTGCGCGTCGCGAATCCTGGAGACGTTCGTGCCGCCGTTTGACGCGACCGTGATCGAGCGCTTGCGCGCGGACGGCGCGATTTTTGTCGGCAAGACGAACATGGATGAATTCGCGATGGGCTCGTCGACGGAGAACTCCGCCTTCGGGCCGACTCTGAATCCGCACGATACCAGCCGCGTCGCCGGCGGCTCGTCGGGCGGATCTGCGGCCGCGGTCGCGGCGCACGAATGCCTGGGTTCCCTCGGCACCGACACCGGCGGATCGATTCGCGAACCGGCGTCGTTCTGCGGCGTGGTCGGAATCAAGCCGACCTACAGCCGCGTCAGCCGCTACGGCGTCGTCGCATACGCGTCGTCGCTCGATCAGGTCGGTCCGTTTGCGCGATCGGTGCGCGACGCCGCGATAATCCTGCGCACTCTTGCCGGCAAGGACGCGCGCGATTCGACTTGCTCGGCGCGTCCGGTGCCCGACTACGAACGCGCGCTGACGGGCGACGTCAAGGGACTCCGAATCGGCGTGCCCAGGGAATTTTTCGTCGAAGGGATGCAACCCGAGGTCGAGCAGTCGGTGCGCTCCGCGCTCCAGCACTACGAATCTCTGGGCGCCGCGACGGTCGAAATCTCGCTGCCGCACACCGGCTACGCGATCGCGGCGTATTACCTGGTCGCGACCGCGGAGGCGAGTGCGAATCTCGCCCGCTACGACGGCATCCGCTTCGGTCTGCGCGTCAACGCCGAGGATAACATCGCGCTGTATGAAACGACGCGGGCGCATGGATTCGGCGCCGAGGTCAAGCGCCGGATCATGCTCGGCACCTTCGCGCTCTCGGCGGGCTACTACGACGCCTACTATCTGAAGGCGCAAAAGGTGCGCACGCTGATTCGGATCGACTTCGAGCGCGCGTTCGAAAAGTGCGATTTGATCGTCACCCCGGTTGCGCCGACGACCGCATTCAAGATCGGCGAGAAGATGGACGACCCGCTCACGATGTACCTGTCGGACATCTTTACGATTTCGGTGAACCTGGCCGGTCTGCCCGGGATGTCGATACCGTGCGGCCACGATTCGGCAAATCTGCCGATCGGGATGCAATTGATCGCACCGCCCTTCGCCGAGGAGACAATCCTGCGCGCGGGCGACGCCTTCGAGCGCACGGGAGCATTCAAGCCGCGCCGAGCCGCGGTCTGACGGACACTTGCAATGAATCGGGATGCATACGAAGCGGTGATTGGACTTGAAGTCCATACCCATCTTCTGACCCGCTCGAAACTTTTCTGCGGATGCTCGACGACTTTCGGCGCGGGGCCGAATGAAAACGTCTGTCCGGTGTGCATGGGGATGCCGGGGGTGCTGCCGGTCCTCAACCGCCGCGCGGTGGAACTTGCGATTCGAACCGGACTGGCGGCGCATTGCGCAATCGCGCCCTATTCTATTTTCGATCGAAAGAGCTATTTCTATCCCGACCTGCCCAAGGGTTATCAGATTACTCAATACGAAACTCCTATTTGCAAGGGTGGCTATATCGACTTGCCGGCAACTGAGAATGGCGAGCCGCGCCGGATCCGGCTCACGCGAATCCATTTAGAGGAAGACGCGGGCAAGAATATCCACGGCGAGAATTATAGTCTGGTGGATTTCAACCGCTCGGGGGTGCCCCTGATCGAGATCGTAAGCGAGCCCGACCTGCGCTCGGCCGAGGATGCGGGCGCGTACTTGCGCCAACTGCGCGCGATACTTCGGTACGTCGATGCGTCCGACGGCAAGATGGAGGAAGGCAGCTTCCGCTGCGATTGTAACGTGTCGGTCCGCCAGCGCGGCGCAAAAGAATACAGCGTCAGGACCGAAATCAAAAATCTCAACTCTTTCCGTTTCGTTGAAGACGCCATTGAGTATGAGGTCGGACGCCAAATAGCTATTGTCGAGGAAGGCGGCAAAGTCGCGCAGGAGACTCATCTCTGGGATCCCGCGCGCAAGCAAACGCGCCCGATGCGCTCGAAAGAGTATGCGAATGACTATCGCTACTTCCCCGAGCCGGACCTGCCGCCGCTGATCGTGCCGGCCGAAATGGAAGAAAAGGTACGCGAATCGATGCCCGAGCTGCCGGCGGACCGGAAAGCACGCTACGTGCGCGAACTCGAACTTACGGAGTACGAGGCGGGTGTGCTGATCGCCGATCGCGACGTCGCCGACTACTTCGAAGCCACGCTGCCGGGCATCAGGAATCGCAAGAGCGCCGCGAACTGGGTAATGACCGAGGTGCTGCGGGTCGCTCGCGACTCGGGCGAATCGTTCGTCGATGCGGTTCCGCCGGCACCCGAGGTCGGCGCGCTGCTGCGGATGGTCGAAGAGCAGAAAATCAGCCTGAATGCCGCGAAGACCGCGTTTGCCGCGATGGTAAAATCCGGGAAAGGCGCGGAGGCGACAATCGCCGAGCTGGGGCTCGCGCAAGTATCGGATGAAAGCGCGATCGCGGCGGCATGCGACAAGGTGCTGGCGGCAGAGCCGGAAAAAGTCGCCGAGTATCGCGCGGGGCGCGACAAGCTATTCGGATTTTTCGTCGGCGCCGTGATGAAAGCGATGGGCGGAAAGGCAAATCCGAAAGTGATCAATGACATCCTTCGCGCGAAACTCGCCGCCTGACGAAGCTGCAGCAAACAAACCGTAAGATCATCCCTTGGGCAGGCCGAGCGTGCGCTCGCCGATAATGTTGCGCTGGATTTCGCTGGTGCCGCCGGCGATGGTGTATTGGCGCGCGCTGAGCACGCGGTTCAGCCATCGCGGAGAATCGGCGACGACGGCGGTGGGCTCGCCGACGAGGCCGTAGGCGCCGAGCAGTTCGGTCGAGAAGCGGGCGATGCGCACGCCGAGTTCGGAGCCGAACAACTTGAGCATCGAGCCCTCGGGTCCGGGCGGCAATCCGCGCAGTTGGCGCGTGAGCGAGCGCAGGCGCGTGTAGCGCGCGGCCTCGCATTCGATGATGAATTGCGCGAGCTGCTGGCGCACCCATTGTTGTTCCCACGCGGGCTTGCCGCCGATGGGTACGATCCTGGCGAGTTCCGCGAGGCGGCGGACCTGGGAGCCATGGCCGCCACCGCCGGCGCCAGCGCGCTCGTAGCTGAGCGTCGTCATCGCGACTTTCCATCCTTCGTTGAGCGGCCCGACCAGGTTTTCCTTCGGTACTTGTGCGTTGTCGAAAAAGACCTCGTTGAAATGCGCGTGCCCGTTCATCAGGACGAGCGGCCGCACGGTGATACCCGGGCTTTTCATGTCAAGCAGCAAGTAGCTGATGCCACGATGCTTGGGCGCCTCGGGATCGGTGCGCGCGAGCATGAACATCCAGTCCGCATATTGCGCGCCCGAGGTCCAGACTTTCTGGCCGTTGACGAGAAAATAGTCGCCCATGTCGGCCGCGCGGGTCGATAAGCCGGCGAGATCGGAACCGGCGCCCGGCTCCGAGTAGCCCTGGCACCAGATGTCGTCGGCGCGGAGGATTCGCGGGATGAAGCGTTTCTTCTGCGCCTCCGTCCCCCAATTCATCAGCGTGGGACCGCACAGACCGAGCCCGAAATATCCGGGCAGCACGGGCGCGCGCGCGCGGGAATATTCCTCGTCCCAGATGACCTGTTCGATGAGGCTGGCGGCGTGACCGCCATACTCCCTGGGCCACGACAGACCGGCGTACCCGGCGCCGTGGAGCCTGGCCTGCCACGTGCGGCGGCGTTCGAAGACGTCGCGATTGGGCGCGACACGTTCGTCCTGGGCGTCGTCAACGCACAGGTCCTTGGGCAGATTCGCGTCGAGCCAGGCGCGGACCTTGTGGCGGAACGCTTGCTGTTCGGGAGTAAATTCGAAATCCATTTTGGGACCTAACCTTTGATCGTATTACCATGAGGGAAGGGGAACAATCGTATTGCAATTACTCAGTTGAAGCCGAAGGCGCGGGCGGCATTGTCCCACAGGATCTTTTTCTTGCTCGAAAATGGAATCGACTGTTCCAGGAGCGCATCGATACCCCAGGGGAAAGTGCCGTCGGGATGCGGATAGTCAGTATCCCACAGGAAGTTGTTGTCGCCGACGATATCGAGCGCCGCTTTCAAGGTCGGTTCGTCACCGCGGAAAGCGACGAAGAAGTTGCTTTTGAAATACTCAGTCGGGCGTTTGGTCAGATACTCATGCTCCGAGTTGCCGCTGAAATCCCAGTGCTGTTCCATCCGCTGCAGCCAGTATGGAACCCATCCGCCGTCGGCCTCGACCTGGACGACGCGGAGCCTCGGGAATTTTTCGATAACGCCGTACCAGATGAGGCCCGCCATCGCAGCCATCGCCTCGAACGGATGCGACAGGATGTGGCCGGTGACATGGGTGTCCATGCGATCGCCGAACGATTCCACGGACGCCGAGCCCGAATCGTGGGTGGAAATCGGGCGTCCCAATTTTTCGACTTCGGCCCATAGCGGGAGGTAGTCCGCATGGAAGATTGCCCTGCCGCGGACTGGATTGGGACGCACGTAAAAGCTGATGGCGCCGTTGTCCGCGGCGCGATTCGCTTCCTTGATCGATTCGCCCACGTCCTGCATGGGCAGAATGGCGGCCCATTTCACGCGGTCGCTGGTCTTAGAGCAGTAGTCGGCGCTCCAATCGTTGTAGGCGCGGCAGCACGCCGCGAGCAGTTGCGGATCGCGAAATTCACGGCCCAGCATCTGGCCGGCGGCGGTCGGATAGACAATCTGGACGTCAACGCCCTGCTCGTCCATGTCGAGGATGCGGCTCTCGGGGCTGAAACCGAGCTTGGCGGCGCGCTCGAAACGCTTCATCGCCTTGCGGACCGCGCCCAGAAAGGCGGGCGCCGCCATCGGATATTTGCCCTTTTCGCGGGTGAATGGTTCTCCTTCGACGAGAAATGTGCGGCGGCCGGACTCGGGCGCAATACCCATTTTGGGCGCCGCGGATTTGTAGCGGTCGTCGATGTAGCGTTCGAATACATAGTCGGGTTCCATCAAATGAGTATCGACGTCGGCAATCTTAAATCCGTCCTTCATGGTAATTCTCCAAATACCTTTTTCCGCGCGCCGATTAGCCAATGGCTAATCGGCGGGGATAATCAGCGCCTTGACTCCACGGCCCTCGCGCAGGAGGTCGAACACCTCGAGTCCGTAAGGAATAGAATAGCGATGCGCAACCATTGCTTTCAATGCGAGGGGCCTCCAGGTTCCTTTTTCATTACGACTTCGCGGCAGCTCGCGTCAGAGAGGAATATTCACCGGCCGGCGAAGGCTACTGCCAATGGCGCAGCGGAGCGCCGCGATAGCGCATCCGCGGACGAATGAGGCGGTTGTCGGCGTATTGTTCGAGCGCGTGCGCGATCCATCCCGAGGCGCGGCCGATCGCGAAAATTGCGGCCGGCATCGAGCGCTGAAATCCGAGCATGCGGACGCATACGGTCAGATAGAAATCGAGATTGGGGCGCAGCCGTTCGCGTTTCCATACCGCGGCTTCGACTTTCAGCGCGGTCTCGAACAGGCGGTGGCCGCGGCGCTTGGCGATCGCTTGCGCGACCTGCCGCAGCAGGGTGGCGCGCGGATCGCCATCGGGATAAATGGCATGGCCGAAGCCGGGTGCAAGCCGATGGTCGCGGGTGAAGACCGCAAGACAGTCTTCCACGCGCGCGCCGGATTCGAGCTCGGCGAACATCGCTTCGATTCGATCGCACGCGCCGCCGTGAATAGGTCCGGACAACGAGCACAGCGCCGAGAGCACGGAGGCGAAGAGATCGGCGCCCGTGCTCGCGACGACGCGGGCGGCGAAAGTGGAAGCGTTGAGTTCGTGCTCGGCGCACGCGATCAGCACGCGATCGAGCGCCGCGACCTCCCAGTCGGAGGCGATGGAAGCCGTCACCCATCCGAGCAGCCGTCCGGCCATGCCGGGGCCGCCGGGCGATCCGAGTGCAGGAGGCTGGGCGAGTGCGAGCGGAAGTTGGCTGATGATCAGCTTGGCGCGATCGATTCGAGTGCGCGGCGGGTGACGACGATCCCACGCCGCGAGACTCGGCATCACGGCCGCGAGTCTCAGCAACGGGGGCGCATCGTCACCGACCGCGGCGAGGGCATCGGCAACGGAGGCCGGCATCTGGGCGCCGTGGATCTCCGCCCGCAGAGCCGCGATTTCCTCGGCGACGGGGCGCTCGCCGCTCCATAGCAAGAGGCAAACTTCCTCAAACGATGCGTGCGCGACGACTTCTTCGATCGGATAGCCACGATAGGCGAGCTTGCCCTCATTTATCGAACTGACGGCCGACTCGGCGACGATAACGCCGGGCCCGCCATCGTCGATGCTGCTGGGTTGCGCGACGGTGACCCACGTCGATGCGGCGGGCAGGCTTCGGCTGCGCCGACCGCGCTCGCTGGAAACGACGCCGCGCAGCGCTTCGATATCGGCGCGCCGATAGAGCGCCTGGCGGCCGACCCGGCGGCGGTAACTCTTGAGCCAACCGCGGCTGACGTAGGCGTAGAGAGTGCCGAGCTTGACGCCGAGCTGATGGGCCGCTTCGTTCGCGGTGATCATCGCTGCGGGTTCGGAATTGCGAGTCGCCACACCGAGAATCACGCCATGCGCGGAGGGCGCGCGTCAAGAGGGATCAACTTGCGTCCAGATGTGGCTAGTTATATACAGTCAAGTTCACCGGAGGAACGGCGCATGAGCTCAGCGAAAGTGCGATTCAAGGAGTTGACCGCCGATTTTGGCAAGACCGCCAGCGACTATGGACGTCATCGCGCCGGCTTCCCCGACGAATTTTTCGAGCGGTTGAAGGCGTTGGCAATCCTGAGAGCGGGAATGCGCGCGCTCGACCTGGGAACGGGCACGGGGACGATCGCGCGCGGGCTGGCGCTGCGGGGATGCGAAGTCACCGGGCTCGATCGATCGGCACCGCTGATGGAGCAGGCGGCGGAGCTGGACCGAGGCGCGGGCGCCGTCGTGAAGTACGTGAATGCGGCCGCGGAGGAGACGGGGCGGCCGGCGGCGGAGTTCGAGCTCGTGACGGCGGGACAATGCTGGCATTGGTTCGATCGTCCGCCCGCAGCCGCGGAGGCGCGGCGGGTGTTGAAGCCGGGTGGCCGGCTCGTGATCGCGCATTTCGACTGGATCCCGCTGCCCGGCAACATGACCGAGGCGACGGAGAAGCTAATCGAGAAACACAATCCGAAATGGAAATTCGGCGGCGGACTGGGAATCTATCCGCAGTGGCCGCGCGACATGGCGGTCGCGGGCTTTGTAAATATCGAAACGTTTTCGTTCGACCTCGATGCGATCTATACGCATGAAGCATGGCGCGGGAGGATTCGCGCGAGCGCGGGGGTCGGGGCAAGCCTTGCGCCGCAGCGAGTTGCAGCATTCGACGACGAGTTGCGCGCAATGCTGGCAGAGCGGTATCCCGAGGATCCGATGCGCGTGATGCATCGCGTGTTCGCGGCTATTGGCGTAGCGCCATAGCCCATGGCCGGCGACAATGCCGACTCCGTTGCGCGGCTGCTTTGCGCGGATGTGAGTGAGCATCACACGTAGTCAGGTGGGGCGACGACTTCGGCCAGCGCGATCGAGCCGGCGGCGATGGCGGGAACGTAGTAGGCCTCAGGCGAGCCCCATACGGTGGCCGGATGCGGCCGCGATCCGACTGCGAGCGGATGCTCGAACACATCCGCGATGTTCGCGTTGATGCGCAGACAGTTGGGGGCGAGCGGCCCGGCGATTTGGCCGTCGCGAACCAGGTAGGAGTCGCCGGTGACGGTGCAGGTGAAATCGCCGGCGCGCTGGCCGTTGATTGGATAGGTGTACCAGATGCGTCCGACATAAATTCCGTCGCCGACGGCGCGCACGAGTTCGCGGTCTGTGACTCCGCCGCGCACGCGCATCACGACGTTGGTGCCCGCCGCGCCGGGACTCGCGTCGAAGCGCCGGCCGCCGCCTTCGCCGAGCCGGTAACCGCTCAGCGGGGGGAAGTCGAGTTTCGCGGGGGCGCCTGCGCCGAGCTTTTCGGCGCGATGCTCGTCGCTGAGCAGGCGGTGGGTATCATAGAAATTTGAGAGCAAGCCGACGAGCTTGCCGTCGCGGATCAATTCGACACGGCGCGTGGGAATTCCTTCGCAGGTGATTCGACGGCGTATCGCGCCCGCGCCAAAGGCCGGGTCGTCAGCGAGGCTCAAGCGGGAATCCATCACGGGCGCGCCGAATTTTGCGTGATAGGCGGAACTGGCGGCGTGAAACGCAGCGGTGGTGAGCGAGCCCATCACCATGTAGTTGAGAATCTCGGCGACCGGCTGCGGTCCAAGCGCGACGCGAAATTTTCCCGACGCGGGCCGGGCGCCGTGAGAGAGAGCAAGAGCGCGGCGGACAGCGTCGCGGCCCAGCACGCGGGCGGCGCGGCGCATCGCAGCGGCGGAATCGCCGAGCGCGCCGGCAGTACCCTTGGCGTCGAGCGATTCGACTATCGAGGTGACGGAAGCGTTGAAATGCGCGCTCTCGTCGATCCGGACTTCAGCGAAATTCGAATTGAAGATCGCGATTCGATCACGAATCACGGATACGTCGCCACCGATGATGAGACCGGGGTGTTCAATTCGAGGCGCGCCGGAGCGATCGTTCGCGGACCGCTTCGCGAACGCAGCCAGCGCGCCGTCCAGCGCGTCCCACGCGGCAGCAGCGATCGCGCCGTCCCCCACTCTCGCCAGATCGCTTTTTTCAGCCAACGCAGGCTTGCGGCCGAGCGAGACCGACGGGAACCCGGGGAAATGCGGATCGACGACGGCGGCGCTGCGCGCACGGCGGAGCGCGTCGCGGACGGAGTCGGAGGTGAGATCGCCGGCTTCGGTTGCGGCACCGACTTCGTGCGGATCACGGCGCATCACGATTCGCAACTGGAATCCGTCGGCATGAAGCGACTTAAATTCCTCGAGGCCGCGGCTCGGAATGTCGGAGGTGTAGTTGAGGCGGGCGATTCGATGCTCGGCGGTGGCGGAATAAATCTCGTAGCTCGCGAGGTCTTGCTCGCGCGCTAGAATCCGCGCCGCTTCGCGGGTGAAGGACTTGAGGTCGGCGAGCGTGCGCATCAGTTGCCTTTAAGGCGTGCGCGTGAGCGCAGCGTCGGCCCGCCGTTGGACATCCGCTTGACTTGCATCGGCTGTCCCTTGCCGCAGTTGGGAATCGCGATGAGCCGCAGGTCGTTGCCGACCGCGTCCACATTTGTGAAGAAGCTTTTCGAGTCGGCGATCACGCTGCCGGAACGATAGAGCCGCCCGATTCGTCCGTGATCGATTTCATAAACGCGGCGTGCGGAGATTCGGAAGTTCTCGCGCGACTCGGAGATCGAGGGAATTTGATGGCCGCAGACGTAGTAGCCGTGCTCGACGTCCGCGATAATTTTTTCTGGCGGCGTTTCACCGGGGAGGAAGAAGGTGTTGGACATTCTGATCAGCGGCACATGCCATCCTTCGCTCGCACGGGCCGAGCCGTTGGGCTCCGCGCCGAGCACGGCGGCGGTTGCGCGCGAATTAAGGAAGCCGCTGAAGATGCCGCGGTCGATGTGCATCACGCGCCGACCGCGCGTGCCTTCGTGGTCGTAGCGGTAGTGGCCGTAACCGTCGAGGCTCGGATCGGAGCAGGCGGAAAGCAGCGGCGATGCGACGGTCTTGCCCAACTGGTTGTCGGCGAGCGAGCGCAGGAACCAGCTGCGGCCGGCGTAAGCCGCTTCCATCTTGAGCGCGCGATCGGCTTCGCATGGATGGCCGATGACCTCGTGCGAGACGAGCGCGTTGAAATGCGGGTCGGTAACGATCACGACTTCGCCATCGGGCGGCTTGAGGATCGGTGCGGCGGCAAGCTCCCGCGCCTCGGTGGCAAGGTTGACGCAAAACCGCGCGAGGTCCGGATTCGGCATCAACTCGCCGCGCCATCCGTCGCTCAGGCACTCGAGCCCGCGCTGCTGGCCGATGGAGTCGTAGCTTTCCTGGTGGCCGCCGCCGATTTGTGCGACGACGTAGCAGTCGCCCTGCGAAAACGCGCACGCCTGGGACACGACGGTGCCGGCGGTATCGATGAAGATTTCGCGGCGCAACTCGGTCATCGCGGCGACGACCTGGTAGGCGATCGCGTCGCCGCGTGCGGCGACCTCGTGCGACGCCTGGAGCGAGATTTTCTTGAGCTCGTCGGTCGAGAGCGAGCGCGGATCCTGGCGAAAGCTCGCGTCGATGTCGTCGCGAACTTTTTCGCGCCGTGGAATTTGCGCAACGAGGAGGCCCTTCGCCGCGTCGCCGAGGTGTGCGATGAGATCGGCTTTTTTGCGGGCGCTGAAACGCGCGCGATCGTAGGCCTCGCCGAGTCCGCGCCGGAGTTCGGCGACGATTTTGGCCGGCCGGCGCGCCAGCGCGCCAATCTCGGCGCCGGTCTGGCCGTGACCGACCGGGCCCGTTCTGTCGGCGACATGAACCGAGACCGCGTACGCAGCGCTCTCGCTCTCAGAGCCATCGCGCGGTTCACCGCCGACAGCGGCACCGGCGCGATTGAAAACGACTTCGAAGCGAAGATCGGCGTACGCGACGCCGCGCTTCGAGCGTGCGAAGTGCGCGAGGATGCCCTCGCCCTCGCGGCGCAGGTATTCGATCGCTTCGAACAAGTCGCCGCGACCGATCAAGGCAGCCGCAGCCTCAGATGATGCCTTCGCGCTTGAGCTCTTCGAGCTGGCCGGCGCCGAGTCCGAGCAACTCGCCATAGACGTCAGCGTTGTGCTGACCCAGCAGGGGCGCGGCGGTAACTTCGACGGGCGAATCTTCGAGGCGCACCGGGCATCCCGGCATCGTGAAGTCGCCGCGCACGGGATGCTTGACGGTGACGATCATGCCGCGCTGCTTGAGATGGGGATCGCCCAGCAACTCGACGCTGTCGAGCACGGCGCCGCATGGGACGCCGGCCTCGCCGAGGATGCGCATCACCTCGAACTTGGTGTGACGGCCGGTCCATTCGTTGATGATCGCGGTCAGCGCCTCGACGTTTTGCGCGCGGTTTCGTCCCGTACGGAAACGCTCGTCGGTTGCGAGTTCGGAGCGGTCGATCACTTGCCACAGGCTCGCGACCATCTCGGGCGAGGTGCACAGGATGTAGCAATAGTCGTTGTCGCCGCCGGGCGCGCATTTGTAGATGTCGCCGGGACCACCGCCGCCGATGCGATTGCCGACGCGCGGCGCGGGTTTGTGGGTGACGTAGGTACCCATCATGGGAACGCGCACGAAGTTCAGCACCGCTTCCTGCATCGAGACTTCGACTTTCTGTCCCTTGCCGGTGCGTTCGCGCTGGATGTACGCGGCGAGCAC
>Ga0074044_10001503_pt1 | contig 21008 bp, 16 predicted proteins | sample BogForMeECP23OM1_FD_94443 | JGI IMG/M metagenome (GOLD analysis project Ga0074044, IMG submission 94443) | Bog forest soil microbial communities from Calvert Island, British Columbia, Canada - Bog Forest MetaG ECP23OM1 | ecosystem: Environmental > Terrestrial > Soil > Wetlands ...
ACGCATGGGTCTGCAGCAGCGTGCCGTATTTGCGGGAGAGCTTGGCGAGGCCGAGTATCAATTCGTCGGAAGCATTGTTGAGTCCGCGAAACGACGCGCTGGCGCCGAGCCGAGGATTGCCGGATTTGGCGTAACGCTCCAGCACCCTTTCGGCGCGCTCAAGCGCCACTGCTGTCGACTCGATCATGCGCTCGGGGAGGATACCCAGAACAGATTTTGTCAGATCGAACGACGAGCGCGATACGATGCAGCGGATGCCGGTCGACATCACGCCTTCGACGGATGCCTCCGGATGATAATTGCCGGGATCGATGAAGCAGGTCACGCCGTGCTTGAGCAGCTCGGCTGCGGCAAGCGTTGCCGACACGCGAACGTCATCGCCGTCGAGCGCCGCTTCGTAGGGATACATGCGCTCGAACAGGAACGACTGCGCGTTGGCTTCGTCCGCCAGCCCCCGCGACAACTGGAACGAAGCATGCAAGTGGCAATCGACCAGCCCTGGCGTCGCCACCGTATGCCGGCCGCCGACGTTGCGCCGGCCGGAAAAGTTTTTGGCAATGTCATTCGATTTGCCAACGGCGACGATCTTGCCCTCGTGCACGGCAATGGCCGCATCGCGGATGATGCGGCGACCGGGATCGACGGTGATCAACCAGTCGATGTCGGCGATCAGCAGGTCGACGGTCTGCACGCGTTCTCCGCCTATTTGCTTTCTCCGACATAGGTCAGCTCGTCGGCGATTTTCAGTTCGATGAGCACGTTATCGTCGGTCGAGTCCTCGCACAGCATGGAGCGGTGGCCGATGCCCTTGGGAATGAACAGCATGTCGCCCGGGTGCATGATCTTGACGCCCATCTCGGTCTCCCACTTGAGCGCGCCCTTGACGCAGAAAATGATCTCGTGGGCGTCGATATTGCGATGCCAGAAGCCCATGTCGTGCTTGCGGCGCTTGGAAACGTCGACCTTGACCCGATCCGATGTATAAAGCCGCAGCGGCGTGCCGTCCGCTTTGTCGATATTCGTCGGCGAGAACTTTTCGTCGAAAATATTGAACAAGCGGAAAATTTCCGCGTATTCCAGCACGCCGGCATTAATCACCGGAGGTTCGTTGTGGGCGAGCACGACATTCTTGCCGTTGATGGTGACGAGTTCGCGGTAGACCGGTTTGGCGGGTTGTTGGGCGCCCTGCTGGGTTTGCTGCTTGTTCATGACTTGCTCCTGGGTTCGCTCGATTGGCGATGGCCCGCCGCCTCAAGCAGCGCGGACACGATACCTGCATAGCCGGTACAGCGGCACAGATGTCCGCTCAAGACCTCGCGGATCTCCGCCTCGGACGGCCGCGGATTGCGCTCGAGGTAATCAGTGAAAGACATGAGAATGCCCGGGGTGCAGAAACCGCACTGCAAGGCGTGATGGTTCTGGAAGGCCTGCTGCAGCGGATTGAGCGTGCCGTCCGGGCCCGCCAGCGATTCCGCGGTCCGCACGTCGCATCCCTCGGCCTGCACGGCGAACGTCAGGCACGAGCGCACGGCGGCGCCATCGATCAGGACCGTGCAGCAGCCGCACACGCCATGCTCGCAGCCGACATGGGTGCCGGTCGCGCCGAGACCATGGCGGAGAAAGTCGCTGAGCAGCAGGCGCGGCTCGGCTTCCGCCGCCGCTGCACGGCCATTGAGCGTCAGTCTGATCCTGACGCGCTGATCCTTGGCTATGCGGCGCATCGTATCGCCTCGTCGATCACGACCGGCCCGAGCCGACGCAACAGGTCGCGCCGCATGGCAGCGGAGGCATGAAGGTCTTCGTAGCCTTGAAGTTCCAAAGCCATGCCGTCGATCGTATCGCGCGCCGCCGAACCGTCGGCGGTCGCAATGTGCCGCACCACCGGTCTGCCCGACATGCCGCCGACGCCGAGCCGGACCGCGGCTTTGTCTTCGACCAGGGCCGCCACGGCGATGATGGCGAAGTCGCCGTGCCGCCGCGCCACTTCGCGGAAGGCAACGCCGCGACCGGACATGACCGGAAAGCGCACCGCGGTGATCAACTCGTCCGGTTCGCGGGCTGTCGTCAGCATGTCCTTCTGGAACGCGGCGGCGGCGAGCACGCGGGTTCCGCGCTGCGAGCGCAGCACGACCTCGCCGGCGAGCACGGCGAGCGAGAGCGCAATTTCAGAACTGGGGTCGGCATGGGCGACCGAGCCGCAGACGGTGCCCTTGTTGCGGGTCTGGAAATGGCCGACGAACGGCAAGGCGGCGGCAAGCAGCGGCAGCTTGTCGGCGAGCCGAGGCCACGCCAATAGGCGGTTTTGCGTGACCGCCGCGCCGACCTCGATCCTGTCGCCGAGATCATAAATCTCATCGAGCGCCGCGATGCGCGTGATGTCGACGAGGACAGCCGGATCGGCCAGACGCAGATTGAGCATAGCCACGAGCGACTGCCCGCCGGCGAGAACCCGCGCCTCCTCGCCATGCTCGGCGAGCACCGCGACCGCCTCGTCCACGGAATCCGGGCGGACATAATCGAACGGACGCGGCTTCATCCACCGCCCCCTTCCAGCAGCGCGTGGATGCGCCGCGGCGACGCCGGCACCGGCACGTCCTTGACGCCGAGCGCATCGGCGATGGCATTGGCGATGCAGACCGGAACGCTCATGCAATTGCCTTCCGCCAGGCCCTTTGCCCCCAGCGGAGTGAGCGGCGACGGCGTCTCCTGGTGCAGCATTTCGACCGCCGGGATTTCGCTGACCGTGGGAACCAGGTAGTCGGCGAAAGTGCCGGTCAGGAATGCGCCTTCGTCGTTGTAAGTGAATTCCTCATATAGCGCCGCCGCAATGCCCTGCGCGAATGCGCCGCGCATCTGGCCGTCGGCGATCATCGGATTGAGGATACGGCCGGCGTCGTGCATCGAGACATAGCGGTCGACGCGGACCTGATAGGTCAGCGGATCGATCTCGATGCCGCACATGTCGAACACGAAGCCGTAAGTCAGCGATGTGTTGATACGGTCGTCGCTCGACGGCGGTTCGAGTTCGGGCGGCATCCAAAGCGCGGTCTCGCTCAAAGCCGGCGCCATGCCTTCGGGCAGCATCACCGGCGACCAGTGCGACGTGCCGGCGACCCGACCGAACGGCGCGGCGTTGTCCGGATTGCTGCGGCTGCGAATCTTGCCCTGCGCCAGCTCGACGTCAGCGGGCAGGACATTGAGCTGCTTGGCGCCGATTTCTTTCAGCTTGTCGGCCATGCGGCCCGCCGCGATGTGCGCCGCCACCGCCGTGCCGGGAGTAAAGCGGCAGGAATAGGTGCCGGCGGCGATTGACCATTGATCCTTCGCCGTGTCCATTTCGAGCACGACATTGATGTCGTCGGGCTTGAGGCCGAGCTGATCGGCGACGATCTGCGCCAGCACGGTCTCGTGCCCCTGACCCTGCACGGTGCAGTCCGCCGTTACCGACACGGCGCCAAGCGGGTCGATGTTGACCGTCACCATGGACACCGCGCCGTTCTTCGGCCCGGCTTTGTCGCGCGCATCGGCCGTGAGCAACGTCGACAGATAGCCCATGTTGGACATGGCGGGCTCGACGATGGCGGCAAACCCGATGCCGTATTTCCGGCCGGCGGCGCGCGCAGCGTCGCGCCGCCGCTTGAGATCGTCGAGCCGGCCGCCGCCGGTTGCGGTAGCGACGGCGCGCGGATAATCGCCGGAATCGTAGAGCGAGCCGGCGGCGGCGCGGTACGGCATTTTGTGCGCCGGAACGAGGTTGCGCCGGATGACATCGAGAGGATCGAGGCCAAGCTCGATCGCGATCCGCTGCACCAATCGCTCCAGGGCCATGTAGAGCTGCGGGCCGCCAAAGCCGCGGATCAGGCTTGCCGGCATCTTGTTGGTGAGCACCACGCGATTGATCACGTCGACATTGGCGATGTCATAGGCGCCGGTGACTGCGCCATGCATGCGATAGAGCGGACCCGGCATCGGCGCGCGCAGGAAGGCGCCGTAATCTTCGAGCTGGTCGAGCCGCAGGCCGAGGATGCGACCGTCTCTCGTGACCGCGGCCTCGATCTCGGTGATGCGGTTTGGTCCGGAACTCGCGGCGCAAAGATGCTCGACGCGATCCTCCACCCACTTGACCGGACGGCCGGTGATGCGCGCTGCGATCGCGGTCAGCACGATGTAGGGGAACACCGAAAGCTTGATGCCGAAGCTGCCGCCGCTGTCGGGCGGAATGCGCAAGCGCAGTTTGGGACCCGGCACGCGCAGCGCACGCGCCATGACCGGATGCGTGCTGAACGGCCCCTGGAAATTCGCCAGCACGTCGTAGCCGCGCTCGGCCGGATTGTATTGTGCGACGACGACGTAACATTCCATCGGTGTGAAGGACAGGCGCGGAAATGAGGACGACAAGGCGACTCGGGCATCGGCGCGCTCGAATGCGCTCTTGGTGTCGCCATAGCTGAATTTTCGGACCGAGATCTCGTTGGTCTTCGCTTCAGGATGCAGCACCGGCGCCGACGCGGCGCAGGCGGCCTGCGGATCAATGACGGCGTCGAGCGGCCGATATTCGATCTGCACGAGTTCGCCTGCGTCCTCGGCGAGATAGCGGTTTTCGGCGACGACCAGCGCCACCGGCTCGCCGACATACCGGACGCGGCCGACAGCGAGCGACCACTGATGCACCGGGGTCTTGAGGGCAACGAGGAATGGATCGGATATCTTGCGAACGTCTTCGCCGGTGATGACCGCCCAAACGCCGTCCTTGGCGAGCGCTTCAGCGGGATCGATGCGGACGATGTCGGCGTGCGGATGCGGCGAGCGGATCACGTGGGCGTGCAAGGTCCCGGCCGCCGTCGGAAGATCGTCGGCATACCGGCCCTGTCCCGACAGAAGAGCGGGATCTTCCTTGCGAAGGGTCGACGTTCCAACAAGCGGCGGCACTTCGTCACCTTAAAGGGAGGGCTTCGCGTCGATGCAGACGTCGCATGGCCATTGCTAATACGGCCGGCAGGCGAGGTAAAGGCGGCGTTGACCCGGCGTGATGGCCTCGTCATATAAGCTTCCCCGCAACGCAGCATAGGCGGCATTCGCGCTAAGGACTGAATTACGCAATGAATTTCGGAATTCCGGCGCCAACCATGACCTTCGACGTTGCCCTGGACGATGGCGCCAGGATTCGCATGCGGCGCCATGGCAATGCCGATGGTGTCCGATTGCTCGTCACTCATGGCAATGGTTTCGCCATCGACGCTTATTTCCCCTACTGGCAACAGCTGCTGGCCAAATTCGACCTGCTGGTGTTTGATTTTCGCAATCATGGGCAGAATGTGCCGGTTGTGCCGGCGCACCACACCTACGAGCAGCTCAGCCGTGATCTCGAACGCGTCCTCCGGGACGTGAAATCCCGGCTCGGCGAGAAGCCAACCGCTGGCCTGTTCCATTCGATGTCGGCTCGCACCGCAATGAAGCACGCCGTCGAAACCGGCTGGCGCTGGGATGCGCTCGTTCTGTTCGATCCGCCCAACGTGCCGCCGCCCGGGCATCCGATCTACCCGGCGATGGAGATTTTCGAGAACAGGCTGACGGAATGGGCCCGCAATCGCCGCCGGCGCTTTGCATCGATCGACGAACTGACCGACGAATATCTGCAATCGCGGGCGACGCGGAACTGGGTTCGAGGCGCGCAGGAACTCATGGCGCGTTCCGTGCTGCGCAATAGCCCCGACGGCGACGGTTACGAACTGGTCTGTGCGCCGGAGAACGAGGCGACGATCTACGCGCAGGCGCTGACTTTGAATCTCTGGCCGCGGGCAAGCGAGTTCGGCGGCCCGGTCAAGCTCATCGGCTGCGATCCGAACCTCAAGTCTGGTCCAGCGACCGGCCCGGCGAACCAGGCGCTCGGGATCGAGGGCGGCTACGACTACAGCTTCGTCGAGGGAACCGGACATCTGTTGCAGATTGAACAGCCGCAACAATGCGTCCACCTCACGCTGGAGTTCCTTGCGCAATGCGGGCTCGCCTAGTACCCACTTTCATAGAACCGTGATTCACGCGGGCGATGAATTCGAGAGTCGGATGAATCACTTAGTCGCATCTTGGCCTGCGCAGAATGATGATTCCGGGTACTAGAGCATGTCCCGCAAAAGTGGAAACCGGTTTTGCGAAAAGGACATGCTCAAACAAACAGCTAGAGCGGGATGACGATTCGAAGAAAAATCATCCCGCTCTAGCCGCTGCCCACGGCGTTGCTGCTCAGCCGACCCACGCCAGACGAGCGCGGTGTCAGATCTGCCGAAGTATGATTAAAGTGACAGATACGGGTCGTTCAGGCGCTTGTCTTTGCGTCTTTTCTGCACCAGTTCATCGCCGGTCTTCCAGTAGTCTCCCTGCACCGCCCGATCGGCCTCGATTTGGAATTCCTCGGGCCACAGACCCAGCGAATAGCCGTACCATGGCATTTCCGGCTTCAGCGGCGGCAGGCCCAGCTCCTCCCAGATCGCTTTGGCGTTTTCCATGTATGGCTTGGCCGGAAGCGAGATCGGCGGATACGGGCGCTTGAGCATGGCGTTGATCAGCATCGCCGAATCGGTCGCCTCGTAATGGTTGTCGTCCTGGCCGGTCCGCGGGCCATGACCCATATCCTTGTGATCCAGAATGCGCAGATCCTGATGCGGGCGCATCCGGTAGGCCATCGCCCAGAACAGCATGTCCAGATTCTCGGGCTCGATATCTTCGTTGACCGCGACGATCATCTTGCCCACCGCCGAGGAAAAGGCCGAGGCGCCATAGAGGGCGCGCCAGACTTCCGCGTCCAGCGTATCGGAGCGCAGCTGGATCACGATCAGCTTGCGGATATTGGTCAGCGGTTCGTGCATGAACACGCGGGTGACGCCGCTGATGTTCAGATGGTGGCGCAGATGGTGCAGGAACGCCGGCTCATAGGCCAGCCGCTTGATCAGGCTGCTTTCGCTCGGCGTCACCTGACTGATGATCGAGACCAATATGGCGTCGTTGCGTCGGGTGATGGCGGTCACGTCCATGAAGGCATTGTATTCCTTCAGATTCATGTAGCCATGTGATTCGCCAAAACTGCCTTCCGGCTCCAGCCATTCGGTATCGATATAGCCTTCGACGACGATCTCAGCGTCAGCCGGCACGATTAAGTCCACGGTCTTGGCCCTGCAGACGCGGATCGGAGCATCGACCAGCCCGCCAGCCACCGCGATTTCGTCCAGATGCTTGGGCAGCTTGTGGACCGCGGCGAAGGTGATCGCCGGCGGCGCCCCCAGCAACAGCGCCACTGGCATCTTTTCGCCGCGCGCTTTGTATTTTAGCCAATGTTCGTGGATACCCTGGTTCAGCTCAATCTCCGGATTCATCCCGAGCCTGGTCGGGCTTTTGACCATGGCCCGGTAATTGCCGATATTCTGCAGCCCGGTCTCGGGGTCCTTTGAAATAAACATCGAGCAGGAAGCATAGGGCGCATTGTCGAAGCCGGGGGTGGAGATCGGGATCGGCAGCGCGTCGATGCCCTTGCCGGGCTCTTTCAGCTCGGCGCCCTGCACCACGATTTCCTGGCAACGCGGGTTGTCGGCCAGCACCGGCGCCACCTGATGCTGCTCCGCATGATCCCATTTCTGTTTGATATTTTCGACGTCGCAGCCGATGCCGATGCTGTAGATTTCCCGGTTGGCGGCAAGGATTCCCACCGCCACCGGAATGTCATAGCGGCGGCCGTTGCTGTCGACGACATTCTCGAACAAAAACGCCTTGCGCTGCGATTCCGCAATGCCGCCGCGGAACTGCCAGCGCACCAGCGGGTGCATCTCGGTATCCTTGTTGATCGGGCGCTGTACGCGGATCAGAAGCCCGTTCTGTTCCAGGGCGGCTATGTGCGCGTGCAGGTCCGGATATCCGAGATTTCGCATGCTTTCCTCCAGGCCGTCCCGTTCGGGCTCGGCATTGCGCTGCGGGCAGGTTTTCAAGATAACCGCCCGGGTCTTTAAAACACGTCGCAGGGTAGATCGGCCGAGGATGGCAGATCAACCTGACATCGATCGGCGCTATGGTCTACACTGTGGTTTGAGCATGATCTTTTCCGAAAGTTCCACTTTTCGGGATCATGCTCCAGGAAAGGACCTCGTTCCATGACCGTTTCCATGCACAAGCTGTCGGTGCCGATCTTCATGCAGTTTCTGACCGCCCAGTCCGGGTGTATCGACAAGGCGGTAGCGCATATCGAGGGCAAGCAGCTCGACCCGAACTTTTTTCTCAATATGCGGCTTTGCCCCGACATGTATTCGTATGCGCGCCAGGTGCAGCAGGCGAGCACGCACGCCGCCAGGTGTTGTAGCGCGCTTGCCGGCACCGAGATGCCGAGCATGCCCAACACGGAATCGAGCTTTGCCGAGCTCAAGACGCGTCTCGCCAAGACGGTCGACTACTGTAAAACCTTCACGCCGGCGCAGATCGACGGCACCGAGGACAAGGACGTCACCATCAAGCTCGGCGCCAACGAGCGCAAGTTCACGGGCTATGGGCTGTTGCAAAATTTCATCCTGCCGAATTTCTATTTCCACTGCACAACGGCGTATGACATCCTGCGCCATTGCGGGGTCGAGCTCGGCAAGCGCGATTTCATGGGCACGCCGGTAAATCTATAAGGATAAAAAAGTCTGGTTTCAATCGGGGAAGCCACGGATCAAGTAGCCGGGAAAATGCGAGGTGCAGGCCATCACACGGGGAAGCCACGGATCAAGTAGCCGGGAAAATGCGAGGTGCAGGCCATCACATGGGTGATGGCCTCGCGGTCATATTCGTCGCCTGACCGGTAATGCTCGAAAAAGCTGTTCAGCAGCGGCACCCGCTCGGTCATCGCTGCAACGGCTTGCAGCCCAACCGAAACGCCGTAATTGGTGAAGGCGAACTTGACATCGGGGAGCTCGGGCTCGCGGCAAAAATAGCCGTCTTCACGCCACATCAGATCGAGTACGGCGAGGCTGCGGCGCCGTTGCGCCACAGCCCAATGCTCGGCCGGGAAAAAGTGGGTTAGCCACAGCATCATGCCGAGGCCAAGATCCTGGGTGATGGTGAGGCTGTCCGCGGTCGCGTCGATGAGCGCCCGCATATCGGCGATCTCGCGGGCTAAGGCTTGCTCGTCAAGGCATCGGTAGGAGACATAGCCGTCGAAAGCATCGAGCGCGCCGAAACCAAAGCCTGGATAAGGCGCGCTCAAATCCTCCTTCATCTTCCAGATAACGCCTCTTCCCGGCACAACAAATGCGGGGTGAATCTGGTGCACGAGATCGACACCCTTGCGTCGATAGGCCGGCACATGGCGCGCCAGTACGGAAAGCGCATACAACCACATCGCCAGATAGTGGAAATATTGGCCGTCGCGATCCGGAGCTTGCCCGATGCGGATGCCGCGCGGGCGCCCGAGCACCCGGTCGACCTCCGACACCACCCACTGCGCCTCGTCGAGGAAACGCGGCTTACCAAGTTCCGCATAGAGCGAAACCAGCAGTACGACGCCGAACGCATCGGTCCACGTATAGCGCCGCCCGTTAGGCCATATGCGCTCCGCGCGCATCCAACTCAGCTTGTCAAGAACATAGCCGATGTCCTTGCAAGCGGACATGGCGACGCTCACACCCCGAAAGGAAAGGTATCAGGCAATCCCGCAAGCTCCGCGGTGTCGAACGGCGTGACGGCGCGGGTGTCATCGAACCAGATGTATTCATCGAATTGCCGCGGCAGGATCGCCTGGAAATAGTGACTGGCGCGCTCGGTTTCCGGCCGGTAGATGACGCCGATCGCTCGTTCAAGCTGCGGCTTGCCCAAGGCTTGCGCGCCGGTCAAGTCGGCGCGATCGCGCAAGCCCAGCATAAAACGCGATTGCCCGGTCGCGTGACACAATCGCTCATAGCTCTTCGGCAGCGCCGGCTGAACCTTTTTGATCTCCATTGGCCCGTCCCAGTCGGTTGCTGCCGCAACGGTTCCGCTATTGGTGCCAAAGCCGACCAGGTAGGCGCCGTCGCCGAATTCCTGGCGACACAAGTGGCCGATATTGTGTTCGCCGCGCGAGGCCATTTCGGTCGCCGCCGAATCGCCGACGTGGGAATTATGCGCCCATACGATCGCCTTGCTGGCCGTGCCGTAAAACGCCAGCAGGTTCTTCAGCGTCGTGAACATGTGTTCGTCGCGCAGATTCCAGGACGCGCGTGAGCCGTAATACATGATCCGATAATAGCGCTCCGCATTGGTGACGAGGCGGGCATTCTGCACCGCGTCGAAAAAGCGTTCGCCGTCATGCTGAGCGTAAGCAACTCGATTTTCCAACAGCTCCTTGAGTGCCCGCACCACTTGCGGCTCGCAAGTCCTATAGGAGCCGGTCAGCGCGGCGTGGCCATAGGTCGCCGGGTCGCCCTGCCACGGCGTCAGGCAACCGTAGCGTTCACGCGCAACCTCGGCGGCGTCCGGGTCGACCTCGTCGAGATAACTCAGAACCGAGCGAATCGACACATACAGGCTGTAGAGATCGAGGCCGTGAAACGCCACCCGCGCCTCGGGCTTAGCCGCGGCATTGTGCTCACGCAGCCAGTTGACGAAATCGCGCACCTCGTTGTTGCGCCACATCCAGGTCGGGAAGCGGGCAAACGCCGTCCATTCGGCGGCCGGATATTCGAGATGCCGCACATAATGATCGACGCGCGCGGCATCCGGCCAATCGCCCTCGATGGCGATGAAGCGGAACCCCTTCTTGACGATCAGTTCGCGCGAAATGCGCTCGCGCATCCGATAGAATTCCGAGGTGCCGTGGGTTGCCTCGCCGAGCAACACGATGCGCGCGTCGCCGACCCGTTCGAGCAGCGCGGCGAGATCGACCGTGTCGATCGAGCCGAACGGCTCGGCCGCGTCGGTAATCCTCGTGACCAGCTTTTCTTCACTGCTGGCGCCGGTCGGCGGCGCGTGGCGAACGCGGGCCGGCTCCGCCTCCTCGGGCGCCCAGCCTTCCTCGCCGAGCAGCGGAACAAATCGCACATCGGCGAGGTCTTCGCGGCGATATTCGTTCTGCGCAAGCCGCGTCACCCGCACCAGTTCTTGGACGCGCGGGTCCGCACCCACCGGGATCACCAGCCGGCCGCCGATTTTCAGTTGGTCTTTTAAAGACTCAGGGATTGTCGGGCCGCTGGCCGCGACAATGATCGCATCATAGGGCGCGTGCGCTGGCCAACCGCGCGTGCCGTCGCCGTGTAGAACGTGGACATTGTGGTAACCAAGAGCGGCCAGCGTCGCGGCGGCCTTCTCGGCCAACGGGCCATGACGCTCGACGGTGTAGACATCGGCGGCAATTTCGGAAAGGACCGCCGCCGCATAGCCCGAACCGGCACCGATTTCGAGGACCTTTTCGCCGCCACGGAGCGCCAATGCCTCGGTCATGAACGCGACGATATAGGGCTGAGAAATCGTCTGGCCTTCTTCGATCGGCAACGGAGCGTCATCGTAGGCAAACTCGCGAAGCTGCGGCGGCAGAAAGGATTCACGAGGCACGCTACGCATGGCATTGAGAACCAGCTCGGAGCGGACGCCTCGCGCGAAGATGGCCTTTTCAACCATCTCATTGCGGAGCTTCTTGAAAGCTAATTTTGATGGGTTCTTCATCGCCTATTCCCATCCATTGCCATAGAGTAGACTATGCGGTGCGGCGAGGACCTGCTTGATTCAGATCAAATCAGGCCGCAACGATTGATACCTGCTGCTTCGCCGCCAAGGCGGTCGGGTTTTCGCTTCATGCGCTGGCCTGCAATCTCGCCTCATGCCGACGCCGGCATTCCGATCCGCGGCGATGCCGGCCGTCTAAACTATTCGCCCTGTCTGTCGAGCTGGAGGCGTTGCCAGCCGGCGAGATGTTCGGCGATCTTCAAACGCGCGACGTCGTTGGTCTGCTCCGAATGGAGAAAGATCAAGGCATCGCGAACATATTTCTGCATTGCAAGTTCACGCATCACACCCATGCCGCCGAAAATTTGCGCAGCATCGGTCGCAACCCGGAACACCGTCTCAGATGTCGCCACTTTGGCAATCGACTGAAGCGGCAGGTCCGGCAAGCTGCCGTCCTGATAAGCGTCCAGATGGTCGGCCGCCCACGCCGCCTGCCATATTAAACTTCGGGCCTGCTCAAGCGCGATCGCCATATCCGCAAGCCGCAGTCCAACGGTTGGATGCTCGATGATCGGGCGTCCGCCCTGGACCCGCATTCGCGCGTAATCAAGCGCGGCCTCGTAGGCGGCCCGGCCGATGCCGAGATTGAGCGCCTGGAAACGCGGGCGAGCACGGCCTTGCGTCATGCGCTGGGTCAGCGGATCTTTGCCCTCGCTCACCATATTGGCGGCAGGCACGCGGCAATTTTCGAAGACGACCTCACCGTTCGATCCGAGCCTGCGGCCGACCTTGTCATGCTCGTAAATGGTAAGGCCAGGTGTGTTGCGTTCAACGAAGATCATGCTGACGCCCGACATGCCGCCGCGCTTGGGTCCGGTCTGGACCTGCACCAGGATCAGCTTGGCGATTGGCGCGTTGGTAATAAAATTCTTAGTGCCATTGATGATCCAGTCATCGCCGTGCCTGACTGCCGTCGTGCGGTAGCCGGTGCCGTCGATTCTGGGGCGGTGATAGGCCCAGCCGAGATCTGTGTCGGGCTCATGGCCGGCGATCGCCAAATGAAATCGCTCATCGCTCAAGAATGCGGGCAGGAAGCGATCGCGCTGCTCGTCGGTCATGTAGTGGTCGAAGAAGATCCGGGCGAGGTCCGAGGTGTGGTTGAGGGTGGCCGCGACGCCGACATCCGCGGTTGCGAGTTCTTCCGCCACGATGCAGTCGGTCAGCGCGTCGGCGCCACCACCGCCTCGATTCTCGGAAAGAGCAAGTGTCCGCAAACCCAGCTTCTCTGCCTTGGCTAGCACAGGCCAGGGGAAGCGCTTGTCAAAATCCTCCTCACGGTCGCGCGCCAGCGCGATGGGTTTGATCTCCTTCTCTGCGAATTGCCGAACCGTGCGGCGGATTTCGATCTGTTCGGGACTGAGTTTTAGCGAGAACATTTTGCATTGCCTGATCGTTAGGATATGGCTCGGTAACAAAATATTTTTACTCGGTATGGCGATTGGATTACAAGCGCGTTCCTCTATCCGCTCGTGAAAGGAGTTGCGTTATGGAGATTGGCCTTGTCGGAACGGGCCCCATGGGTCTGGGAATTGGACAATCGATCTTGCGCGAGCTTGCTCCGCACGGTCATAGCCTTACGGTTTACAACCGAAGTCCCGAGAAGGCGGCGCCGCTCGTCGCAGCGGGTGCTCGGCTCGCCAAAACGCCCGCCGAGGCGGCGGGCGGCGATGTTGTTTTCAGCATCGTGGCCGATGACGCTGCCGTGATAGCGCTGACGTTGTCCGACGACGGAATCCTAAGCGGTCTAGGAAAAGACGCCGTTCACGTCGGCATGAGTACGGTGAGCGTTGATATGGCCGATCGCCTTGTTGCCGTCCATGACGCGGTGGGAAAGCATTACGTTGCAGCGCCGGTTATGGGCCGCCCGGAAGCCGCGGCGGCCGGGCAGATCTTCATCGCCACGGCCGGGAGGCCGGTCGATATCGCGCGTGTCAAGCCGGTGTTCGACGCGATCGCCAAAGCAACCTTCGTCATCGGCGAGCATTCAGTTCAAGCCAATTTGATAAAACTTGGCATAAACTATCTGGTCCATAACGTAGTCGAAGCACTGGCTGAATTTTTCGCCCTGATGGAGAAAGGCAAGGTTTCGCCGGAAATCGCCCGCGATTTCATTATCGGGACATCGTTCAATGCCCCGATCTATCAAAGAGTGAGCAAGCTGCTGCTGGAAAGGAAGTTTCCGCCCGGCTCGGCTCCCGCCCGGCTGGCGCTCAAGGATAACCGTGCCATTATCGCCGCTGGGGAGAAGTTTGGTGCGCCGTTACCGATTGCCTCCATCGTTCATGACCGTCTGGTCGCATTGATCGCCCAAGGCGACGGTCAAATCGATTACGCGGCGATATCACTTTTGGTGAGGCGCGATGCCGGCTTGAGCGATTAGGATTATGCTTGGCGTGTCTATGAGACGCCTGCCTCACGGGCGTGGAGTCATCTCATCGTGACAATAATTTGCGAAACGATGAAGCAGATCGACGATCTCCGGTAGGCTAGAGGCGACAGAGCAGCCTTGCGCCTTGTGCAGGCGGTCGCACGCGCAAGGCGCTCGAAAATTGTATTGACTTAGATCAAGGTGTCGAAGCGGGTCCTTTGTAATTTATCGTCGCGTGATTTATCGGCTTATATCGACAACGGGGGCTTTAGGCCTTCGAGCGGGGGAGGATGAAATGGCCGGCCACAGCGCAGAAGAGTTGCTGGCTGCATATGATGAGGCGCCGCTCAACGCTCGCTATTGGACGTCTTTCGCCGTTCTTACCATCGGAATTTCACTCGATTATTTCGATTTTTTTGTCGTCGGCTTTCTCATTGCGGTGCTCGGCCCGCAATGGCACATGACCTACGGCGAATCCTCGGTGATCCTGCTGGCCGGCGGCGTGGGCGGCATCGTCGGCGCGCTCGTCTGCGGCAGTTGGGGCGACATGTGGGGGCGCAAGACCATTCTCATCGTCAGCAGCTTCATCTGCGCCGCCGCGGCCGGGTCGATCGCACTGATCCCCGACGGGGCCTGGGTCACCTTCGCAATCCTGCGCTTCATCGTCGGCTTCGCTCTCGGCGGTACCGTCACGCCCTTCAACACGCTTCTGGTCGAGACCACCCCGACGCGTTATCGCACCATCATGTCCAGTCTGGGTGTTGTGTTTCCGACCGTCGGCGGCGTGATCTCCGCGCTGACGTCGGCGACCTTGCTGGGGATGCTCGGTTGGCGCGGGGTGGCCGCACTCGGCATGGCGCCCGCGGTGATCGGCGTGCTGGCGATCTTCCTGTTGCCGGAATCAGTGCGGTGGCTCGTCGCCAGAGGGCGGTTCGTCGAGGCGCGCAAGGAAGTAGCGAAGCTACGGGGGGGGGTGCCGGCTGAGGGGCTTCCCCTGCCGACCGCCGCTCTGACCGCCCCGCCACGCGGACGGCTAGCGGATCTCTATGCCCGACCCGGGCTGTTCTGGCTCGTCCTGATTTCGTGGATCGGGATATCCACGGCGGAATATGCCATCATCCTCTGGGGGCCGACGATCTTCTCGATGATGCTCAAGATCACGGTCATGCAGGCAGCAGGGTACATGGTTTATCTCTCGCTGTTCGGCATTTTCGGCAAGATCATGTTCTCGTTCGTGGCGAATTGGCTCGGGCGGCGCGCTTGCGGCATGCTCGGCGGCTACGGAGCCGCCATCGCGCTCGTCGCGGCGGCCTATTTCCACTCGGTGGTCTTGGCCGGTTTCCCGATCTTCGTTCTATTGGTCATGGCCGCCTTCCTGTTCGTGGACGGCAACTTTGCCAATGTCGCGCCCTATTCCGTCGAAGCCTATGGCGTCAGGCTGGGTTCGCGGGCCTCGGGCCTCGGTCAGGCGGCCAACAGCATCGGCAGGATCATCGGGCCTCTCTGCCTCGCCGTGATCGCCGGAACCGGCAATCTGCTCGCACCCGCGGCGACCGAGGCCGCGGTGCTGCCCACCTTTCTGTTCCTCGCGGCCTGTGTCTTTGCGGTCGGACTCGTCTTCACGTTCCTTGCCCCGGAGACGCGCGGTGTACCAATTTCTCAGGGTGATGCAGAGCCCGCGACGCTGAGCGTGGGTAGCAGTTACGGTTTGGCGAAGCCGCCGGCGTGAAGCCATATTTACAATTTCCGTGGCAACAAAAGCTTGAAGGAAACCGACAATGAAATACTCCCGCCGTGACGCAAAGAAATATACGCGCGAGCATATGAAAGGCGTGTGGGCCGCCATCCCCTATCCGTTCACCGAGGATGGCGAGATTGACGAAGCTGCGCTGAGAAAAGATCTGCGCCGCTACGTCGATGGTCTCAAGATCGACGGTATGTTTATTGGTGGCCTGGTCGGCGAGGTGTGGTCGCTGACAATGGAAGAACGGCGCCGCGGCCAGCAAATCGTGCTGGACGAGGTCAATGGCGCGACCCAGATCATCGCGCACACGGTTGCCGCGAGCATTCGTGACACCGTGGCATTAACCCAGCACGCCCAGAAGCTTGGCGCAGATTTTGCCATCATGGGCAATCCGCCGCTCAATTCACGTCATCCCGACGTGACCCGCAACTTCTTCGAGGCAGTCTGTGCCGAAACCGATCTCGGCGTCGGTCTATTCAATACGCCGATCTCTGGATATTCGCTGTCACCGCAGCAGGTCGCGGACCTCGCCGAGATAGAAAACATCATTTGCGTCAAGGACGCCCAGCCTCCGGCGCATATCCTGGAGACCCGCAAACTTGTGACCGGAAAAATCGTGCTGTGCGATCCGCTCGAGACCAATCTGCTCGACAACATGCTGTTTTATGGAGACCAAGTGCACATGTCGAGCCCGGCGCCCTATTTGTTTCAGACGCCGGGCCATACGCCGATCCGCGATTACTACCTTGCGGCGATCGCCGGGCGGGAGGAAGAAGCGCGGCGCATCTGGGCTACACTCGCGCGCCTGCGTGTCATCGAGCAAAAATGGATCAACGCGCCGTGGTCGCTGGGATATTTGCCCAAGGCGGCGGTCAAGGCGTGGAGCGAGATGTTGGGTCTTTCGGGCGGTCCTCCGCGTCTGCCGATCAAGCCACTGCCTCAGGCCCATAAGGATGAGCTCAGACGCGACCTGATCTGGGCGGGGCTGCTCGAAAAAGTGGCCGTAGCGGCCGAATAGGCGGCTACCAGAGTCGAGCGATCCCCCACCGCCCAGGTGGATGACAATCTCGGCGCCATTCAGCTGCCGTTGCATGTCCGCTGCATGTCGTCGCCGGTGCCGCCGGCATCGGCGACCTCGGCGTCGACATGGCTCATGCCATGCGCGCCGATCCCGGCGCGCCGATCGGAGCGGGGGTCGTCGGAAACGGCAGGTCGATGCCGAGCAGCCGCGGGCGGATGTCGATCGCCGAATTGCGACGCGCTGCTTCGGCCTGAACCGGAACGCACTGGGGCTTGAACAGTTCGACATTCGATCGGTGGGCGCATTCGATCGGCGAGCGGTTCTGCAAAGCCGGCCCTATCCCGTAGCGCGTAAGCTTTGCCGCTGCCGGCCGATGCGGCTACGATCGGCGTCCACTGAACCCGCATTCGCGCCGTCAAGACTATGCTATAGTTTGCCTCTGCCTAGTGGACCGACCCCACCCGACAAGGAGGAGCACGCCATGTTTCTCAGGAACTATTGGTATGTCGCTGCAGGGGACGATGAAGTGCAGGACAAGCCGCTCGGGCGGATGATTCTCGGTCAACCGCTGGTGTTCTGCCGCGGCGAGGATGGGACGGTCATGGCGTTCGAAGACCGCTGCGCCCACCGCCATCTGCCGTTGTCCATGGGCAAGGTCGTCGGCAACACGCTGCAATGCCATTATCACGGCCTGCGTTACGACAAAACCGGCAAGTGCGTGCGGGTACCCGGGCAGGACCACATTCCAATGAATGCCCGCGTGAAATCCTTTCCCGTGGTCGAGCGCTACCGCTGGATCTGGGTGTGGCTGGGCGATCCGGCGCTGGCCGACCCCGACAAGATCGCCGATTTTCACTGGTTCAGCGATCCGAAATGGGGCGCGAAGCATTCGTACCTCTACGTCGAGGCGAACTGGCAGCTCATCGTCGACAACCTGCTCGACCTTACCCATCTCGCCTTTGTCCACGATACCACGATCGGCAACATGGCGCTGGTCGACCACGCGGCGGTCAAAGTGGAGCGAGCGCCGAACAACGTCGTCGTCACGCGCTGGACCATCGACCAACCGGCGCCGCCGACCTTCGTGAAGGTCGGCGGCTTCACCACCAATGTTGATCGCTGGCAGATCATCGATTTCACGCCGCCGGCATACCTGCGCCTCGACGTGGGGGCGACCCCGACCGGCACCGGCGCACCCGAGGGCCGGCGCGTCGGCGGAATTTCCATGCGCAATCTCAATGCGATCACGCCGGAAACTGAGACCACCAGCCATTATTTCTGGGGCCAGGCGCACGATTTCGACGTCAACAATCCGGCAACGACCGAAAAAGTCTTCCAGCAGATCAGGACGGCTTTTCTGGAAGATGTCGCAGTCTTCACCGCGCAACAGCGTTCCATGATGTTGCACCCCAACGCGCCACAGGTCGACATCAATGCCGATGGCGGCGTGATCCAGGCCCGCCGCATCATCGACCGCCTCTACGCCGAAGAGCAGCGGGCTGCGGCCGGCGCAGTGGCGGCTGAATGACGGCGGACTGACGCGAGCCAATCAATCCATAAGCTGCCGAAGTCGATGTTCAATAATATGAACGCGTATAGACAATGCCGGAGGATGCGATGAACGTACGAGAAAATCCGCAGCACATTTCGCCAGCAAAGCCGCGCTACGGCATCGATCCGTATCGCGATTGGCTGGCCGCGGAAGGCATCCCGGTCACCGAGGACTATGGCGTCTATCTGTTCGGCGTTGAGACCGCGCCGTGGCCGCGCTACGGCGTCAAAGGCGCGGCGGTGCACCTCAAGGGCCGCGGCGACTTCGCCAACATGTTCGTGCTGGAGATCGCGCCGGGCAAATCGACGGCGCCGCAGCGGCACCTCTACGAGGAAGTCGTCTACGTGCTGGAAGGCAGCGGCTCGACCCAGGTCGAATTCTCCGACGGCAGCCGGCGCAGCTTCGAATGGGGCGCGAAAAGCCTGTTTGCCATTCCGCTCAATGCCAAGCACCGGCATTTCAACGCCAGCGGCACCGAGCGCGCGCTGATCGTGAGCACCACCAACCTGCCGATGGTGATGAATGTCTTTCACAACGAAGCCTTCGTGTTCGACAGCGATTTCGATTTCACCGAGCGTGCCGGCAAGAAAGAGTATTTCTCCGGCGAGGGCGATCTCATCACCGTTCGCCCCGGCAATCATATGTGGGAGACGAATTTCGTGCCGGATCTGACGGCCATCGAGCTGCAGACCTGGGGCGACCGCGGCGCCGGCGGCACCAACATCATGTTCGTGCTCGCTGACGGCACCATGCACGCGCATATCTCGGAAATGCCGGTCGGCACCTACAAGAAAGGGCACCGGCACGGCCCGAGCTTCCACGTCATGTGCGTGATGGGGCAGGGCTTCTCGCTGCTTTGGTTCGAGCACGATAAGGATTTTCGCCGCATCGACTGGAAGCACGGCATGGTGCTGGTGCCCGCCGACCGGCAGTTCCATCAGCATTTCAATACCGGGCCGCAGCCGGCGCGCTATCTCGCGACGGCGGTCGGCGGCCTGCGCTATCCGACCATGCTGGCGCAGCGCGTCTCGCTGCTCGGCGCAACGGAGGGCGACACACCGGCGGTTTCAAAAAGCGTCAAGGAGGGCGGCGATCAGATCGAGTACGAGGATCAGGATCCGCGCATCCACCGCATCTGGCTCGAAGAGATGCGCAAGAACGGCGCTACGCCGAAGATGGACAAATTCATTCCCACGCCGGCCGATCTCAAGGTGCTCGTGGGTTAGACTGAATACGTCATTCTGGTCAAACGGAAGCCCGGATTCTGGCTAAACGGAATCTGACGGCGATAGAGGGGAGATGCCATGAGCAGGAAGTTTTATCGACGCGCCGTTTCGCTGTCGCTGTTCGGTATTTTGACCTCCGTGCTCCAAGCTGCGACGATTCCGGCCCATGCTTACGACATCAACGTCATTTTACCGCAGACCGGCGGCGCTTCATTCCTCGGCAAGGCGGAGCTGAAGGCGATGCAGCTGGCCGAGCCGATCATCAACAAGGCCGGCGGCATTCAGGGCCAGCCCGTGCATTTCGAGTATTACGACGACCAGAGCAACCCGCAAACCGGGGTTCAACTCGCCAATCGCGTGATCGCCGGCAAGCCGGCGCTCGTGTTGGGTTCGTCGTTGGTCGCGGTCTGCAACGCGATGACGCCGCTGATGCAGGATGGCCCGGCGATGTACTGCTTCTCGCCCGGCATTCATCCGCCGCCAGGAAGTTACGTCTTCACCTCGAGCGTCTCGACCCTCGACCTCGCCGATGCAATGATCCGCTATTTCCGGCTGAAGGGGTGGACGAGGCTAGCGTTCATGACCAGCGCCGACGCCACCGGCCAGGACGCCGAGCACGGCCTCGACGAGGTCGTCGGCCGCCCGGAGAACAAAGACATCACCGTGGTCGAACGCGCCCATTTCAACACCACCGACGTGAGCGTCGCGGCCCAGATCGAGCACATCAAGGCGGCCAATCCGCAGGCGTTGATCGCCTGGAGCACAGGCGCGCCGATCGCCACCGTTTTCACGGGCATCATCCAGGCCGGGCTCGATATCCCGATCGCCACCACCAACGGCAACATGACCTACGCGCAGATGACGCAATATGCGGCCTTCCTGCCGAAGCAGCTCTACATCGCGGCTCCGGAATGGGTCCCGCACGAGGGCGTCCTCACGCTCGACCCGGCAGTGGAAGCGGCGCAGAAGCGTTTCTTCGATGCCTTCAAGGCGGCGAACGAAAAGCCGGACATCGCGGCGACGCTGGCGTGGGACCCGGTCATGATTGTGGTTGATGCCCTGCAACATCTCGGCACCAATGCGGCCGCCCAGCAGGTGCGCGATTATATCGGTGCGCTCAAGGGCTTCGCCGGCATCAACGGCATCTACGACTTCACCACGATTCCGCAGCGCGGACTCGACGTGCAGGCTGCGATCATCACATTGTGGAGCCCGACCGCGCAAACGTGGCAGCTGGTGAGTAAGCCGACGGGCATCCCGCTCGACCACTAGACCATCGATTCCATGAAAGTTGTCATTAGCAGGGGATTCATCGTGTCTTTTCAGGCTCCTATATATGCGCTTGGGGCTAGAGAAGGATGAACGAGATGGCGGCGTGGCGGCGG
>Ga0074044_10001504_pt1 | contig 21008 bp, 19 predicted proteins | sample BogForMeECP23OM1_FD_94443 | JGI IMG/M metagenome (GOLD analysis project Ga0074044, IMG submission 94443) | Bog forest soil microbial communities from Calvert Island, British Columbia, Canada - Bog Forest MetaG ECP23OM1 | ecosystem: Environmental > Terrestrial > Soil > Wetlands ...
AGAATCGCATGGGCTACTGCGACGAGTCGCTCGACGAATGGCAGAAGTGCCCGCTGGGCAAGGTGCGGCCGCACAAGTCGAGCCTGTTCGAACTCTACGAGCGCTACGGCACGCGCCAGGCGCAGGCGCTGGGCGAGGCCGAGTATCGCGCGGTCGAGGAAAAAGAGCAGCTGTAGTTTTTCGGGTTCCAGTGAGTGACGATTCCCCACCGGCATCGATCGACGAGGCGATCGCCGCGTTCAATCGGGGCGCCTATTTCGAGGCGGCCGAGATGTTCGAGACCGCCGCGCGGGCGGCCGACATCGACAACGATTTGAAGGCGCTTATCGTCGCGTTCAACCAGATCGCCGCGGCGCTCCATCTGCGCTTCGAACGCGGCGGCAGGCAGGCATCGATCAACCTGATGTCGCAGGCGATGCTCGCGCTCGACGACCTGAAGCCCGCCCGCGGCGGAGTTGACGTCGAGCGGCTGTGCCTCGAGCTGGCGGCCTATACCGAAGAGGTGCGCGCGACTCCGCGCGGCGAGCGCGACGGGCTCAAGCATCGCGCGCGGATTTTCCTGGAGCGCCGTCGCGCGCCGAAGATCAACCGCCGCTGAACGCAGTCGAGGGAAATCTAATGGCCGCGGTCAGCAGGGGTCGAGGATAACCTGAGGTGCGAAGACACGAAGTGGGCGCTTCCAGGCGCAGCGCCGCAGGCGCCCCGAGGCGGAGCGGAGCGGAGTCGAGGGAAATCTAATGTTTACCCGCGAACAGATCTCCGACGGCCTCCAGCGCGCCAGTTACATCACCAACGAGCGCGTCGAGACCGCGATCTTCCTGGCGCTCGCGCTCGAAAAGCCGCTGCTGATAGAAGGCCCGGCCGGCGCGGGCAAGACCGAAGTCGCCAAGGTGCTGGCGGAAATTCTCCACACCGAACTCATCCGGCTGCAATGTTACGAGGGACTCGACGAGGCGCGCGCGCTTTACGAATGGAATTATCAGAAGCAACTTTTGCGCATGCAGGCGGGCGAGCAGCAGGGCCTGCGCTGGGAAGAACTGAGCGAGCACATTTTTTCGCGCGACTACCTGCTCGAGCGTCCTCTCCTCAAGGCGATCACCGCGCCGCGCCGGGTGGTGCTGCTGATCGACGAGGTCGATAAAGCCGACGAGGAGTTCGAGGCCTTTCTGCTCGAGCTGCTTTCCGACTTCCAGGTGAGCGTTCCCGAATTGGGAACGTTGAAGGCGCACGAACGGCCGGCGGTGATCTTGACGTCGAATCGCGCGCGCGAACTGTCCGAGGCGCTGCGGCGCCGATGTCTGCACTTGTTCATCGACTTCCCGGGCACCGAGCAGGAGCGAAAAATCATCGAGCTCAAGGTGCCCGAACTCGACGCCAGGCTGGCAGCCGAGGCCGCGCGTTTTGTCGGCGCGATTCGCAAGCTCGGACTTCGCAAGCCGCCGTCGATCGCGGAGACGCTCGATTGGGCGCGCGCCCTCGTGCGCCTGGGCGTGCGCGAACTCGACACCGAAGCGGTGCGCACCGCGCTGGGCGTGCTGCTCAAGCACGAGGACGATCGCGCCAGGGTGGAATCGAAAGCCTCGGCGCTCGCGCCGCGCCGGCGATGAATCCGCGGCGTGCTTAGATGGCACGGCTTCGCGATCGGCTCGTCAGCTTCATCGCCGCGCTGCGGGCCGCCGGGGTCAGAATCTCGGTGGCGGAATCGATCGATGCGATGAATGCGGTGGCGGCCGTGGGGCTCGAGCGCGCGCGGATGCATGAGGCGCTGGCGGCGGCATTGATCAAGGACGAAGCCGACCGCGCGATCTTCGACGAATCGTTCAACCGTTTTTTCGCTGCGCCAAGGGCAGACCGTGGCGAGCACCCCGACCAGCGCGGCGAGCAAGTCTCGGCTGGCGCTGGCCGCGGCCGGCCCGGCGATGATCCGTTTTCGTTGCCGCGCGACGATGCTTCGGCGCGGAAGTCGGAGCAGCCGGGCGACGCCGCGCTCGCGAGTCGTCGCGATGAGACGCCGCCAGCTTTAGAAGCGAAGCCTGCGGAGAAAGCCGCGGCGGTGCGCCATGACGCCGAAGAGGGCCATGCCGCCGGGCGCAATTCAGACAGAATGCGCGGCAGCCAGGAGCGCGGCGCGGCGGATGCGCGCGAGGAATCGCGCACGCCCGGCATCGATGCCGCGCGCGTCGCGCGAATCCGCGCGATCGAGCGGATGCCGTTCGACCAGTTCTCCGACCTTGACTACGACGAGGCGCGCGCCGCGCTCGCGCCGCTGATTCGCCGCTTCCGCATTCGGCTGGGGCGGCGGCTGCGCCTGGCGAGGACCGGCAGAATCGACTTCCGGCGCACGATTCGCGCCGCGCTGCAACGCGGCGGTGCGCTGACCGATCTGAACTTTCGTGCGCGGCGGCCGCGCCACGTGGACCTCGTGATCCTGGCCGACATCTCGGGTTCGGTCCGTTACGCGGCGCAGTTGATGCTCGAATTGATGGCGGGCGCGCGCGGATGCTTCCGGCGCGTCGGCAGTTTCGTGTACGTGGACCATCTGGCGGAGGCGGACTTCGAGGATGGCTACCTGGTAATGACGCCCGCGCTGGACCTTTACGCCCGATCGGACTTTGGCCGGGTGCTCGGCGAGCTTTGGGATCGCCGGGCCGGATTGCTGACCCGCGGCACGATTGTCGTGATCATGGGCGACGCGCGCAACAACCGGCTGCCCGCACGCGCCGACCTGGTCCGCGAGGTCGCGCGCGCCTGCCGCGCGGTGGTGTGGCTGAATCCGGAAGATCCTGCGCGCTGGGGCGCCGGCGACAGTGCGATTAAGCAATACGCGCGCGAAGTGAACGCTTTGGCGCCGTCGCGAAATCTCCGCGAGCTTCAAGCGGCGCTGGCCGCGATCGGGTAGCGCAGATCAGAAGTCGAACAGCTCGCGCATTTTGTTGAGCAGCCATCGATGCGGTCCGCCTCTGCCGTCGAGCGTGTCGCCGGAGGCAAGCTTTTCCAGCCGCTCCCGGTTTCGCGCAGTGATGATGTCGCCGATGCCGGCGGCAGCGTCGGGATGCTCCTTGAACAAGCGCGTGAAACCCTCGCGATCCATCTCGATGACTTCCAGGTCGGTGAGCGCGCGCACGTTTGCATTGCGCGGTTCGCCGGTCATCAGCGCCATCTCGCCGGTGACATCGCCGCGGGCAATATTGGCGATGTGGCGGGGCTGGCCGTCGGCGGCGTGACCAAAAACTTCGGCCTTTCCGCTCCGTATGATGAACATCGACTCGCCCGATTCGCCGGCGCGCACCAGCATCTCACCGGCGCCGAACTGGCGCACCGAGACGGTCGGCACCAGCAAGCGAAGCTCTTCGTCGGTGAGGCCGTGCAGCCAATCGACCTGGCGCAGGTCGGCCATCAGCTCGCGCTCGAAGCCTTTGTCGGCGCGCTCTTCTTCGTCCCGGCGCGCGTCGTGCATGTGGACGGTGCGGGTTGGGAAGGGAATCTCGATCGAATGGCGGCGGAGCGCGTACCAGAGGCTCGAGGCGACGCGATCGCGCGCGTGTTCCTGCACGCCATAGTCGGCGATCGAGTACTTGATTCGATACTCGATGGCGAAATCGGAATAGTTCCAGGCCAGAACTTCGGGCAGCGGATCGTGCAGCACTTGCGGCACGTCGTGCAGCACCGTGAGTACTACTTCGCGCACGTGATTGGGCGGCACCCCGTAGCTGATTCCGATCGTAAGCTCGTCGCACACGTGGCCGGTGGAGTAGTTGAACAGCACGTCCTTGGCGATCACCGAGTTGGGTACCTCGAGCCGCTCATCGGCGCGCGTTACGATCGTTGTCGCACGCCATGCGATCCCCTTGACGCGGCCGACATGCTGGCCGCTGCGGATCCAGTCGCCCGGATTGAAGGGGCGCCCTATCGACAGCGACAGGCCGCTGAAAACGTTGCCGAGCGTCTCCTGCAACGCGAAGCCGAGAACGGCCGCGAAGACCGTCGTGGTGGTCAGGATCGAAAGCGGCTCCACGCCGAAGTCGGTGTACAGCACCGTCATCACAACCGCGAACCACAACACGAGCATCAGCAGGTCCTTGCCGATGCTCGAGAAGTGGACCTTGCGGCGGCGCGTTATGGCGTCGATCAACTCGAGCACCAGCCGGATCACGCCGAACAGGAAGAGTGCGAAAGCGGCGACCGCAACCTTTTGGGCGACCGTTTCGTTGGGGATGAAGCGCGAACCGGCGTCGATGAGAGCGCTGCCCGACAGCAGCAGGAAGGTCATCGCGGTCACGGCGCGCCTGCGCCGGCGCACGGCGAAAATCCCCAGCAGGCCGGCCAGCACCAGCGCGCTTTCGACCAGGATGCGCGAGTCGGGGTGCAGCCCGCCCAATCCCAGCATCGACTGGAGAGGTGTCGTCACCATCGTTCAGATCCCCGCAGCCGCCGCAACTTCGTCGAGCAGTTTCACCGCGTCGAAGTACTCGACGGCTATCTCGCACGCGGCTCGGGCATGGCGCGGATAGCTGGCGTTGATTTCCGCGATCGCATCGACAGCTTCGTCGGGCGTGTCGAATCCGAGCAGCCCGGCGCCGGTGGGAATGAACTTTTCAAACCCGGTCCGCTGCGTGACCACCGGACGTCCGGCCGCCAGGTAGCAGACCGTGCGATCGCTGAACCAGCCGGTGCGCGGCCTTACGTAGATGTCCTTCGCGACCGTGAACTCGCCGCGCGACCGGCTGATGTACTCGCGATACGCATCGATGTCGAGCGACATCGGCACCGCCGGCGTAAGGCTGAATCCCCCCGCGATCGCGCGTTCGTAGTCGGGGCCCGCAGCCAGGTTGGTGGCGATCTCGATGGGCTGATGCGCGCGCGCCGCGACCTCGAGCACCTTGCGGAAATTCAGATGTTTGGACCAGTAGTAGGTCTCGCCCGCGATTTCCATGTCATTGCCGTTGTTCTGCCACGTGCCGACGGTCGTGAACGCCGCCGGTTGCGCCGGTCCAACGCCCGCATGCCATTCCTCGAGATTCACCGGCGGACGGGTCGGATGCCAATCGAGGCCGGCGGTGGGCAGCAGGCAATCGGGCGCGCCGATATTGTAGCAATAGGTGAAGAACAATTTGTGCGATTTGGCAAACGCCACCGCGGTCGGAATTTTGCGCGCGAGCTCGAGCTGCAACACCCCCGGGTCGGTTTCGAGATACACCAGGCAGCGGCTGCGCTCGTGCTCCTGGCGCGGTTCGGTGGCGCCGCACAGATTGATTACCGCGTCGGCATCGCGGAACAGTTCCATGCATCGCTCGCGCGACATCCCGACGTATTGCTCCTTCACCGAGTCCAGGAACGCCCACCGCCCGCCGAAGCCGTAGCGCTCGAGCACGCCGCCCAGGACCTTCAGGTTGCCCGACGGGTCCGTGGTGCCGCTTTCGATCGTCGGATCGTACACGTAAGCGCGGTGATCCTCGATGTAATAGACGTCGAAGCCGAGCTGTCTGAACCCCAGCAGGTGATGCACCAATTGCCAGATCACTCCCGCGAACGGGTACCGCGCTGCCAGATGCAGCACGACGACTTTGCCCTTGCGCTTGCTCTTCACCCTTTGCTTGGCGATCTTAGCCCGCGTCCCACGATCATAATAGTTGGGCGCCGCGGCCTGCGGCTATACGCTCAAACTCGTCCCGCAACTCAAGCACCGCGATCCGGCGTTGGCTGAGTTGGGCCTCTTCCTGATCGCCGAGTTCGCCCAGATAACAGTTGCGCGCCGGGATGACCAGCACCGCGCGATAGGGAAATCCCGCGCGAATCTCGGGGTACGCGCGCTCGGCGATCGCCCCCTCGATGGCGGCCTCCGCGGTTTTCTCGCGAACCACGCCGCCGTCCTCGCATATCAGCGCGATCGCGGCGCGAATTCGCGCTGTCCGCCGGGCCGCCGCGACGCCCTTCATCCGGCGGATAACTTCGGCGACCAGCGCCTGGTCCGAATCGTTTTCGTTGCCACCCGAACCGAGCCATCGATGCGACCGGACGCCGGGCTCGCCGCCCAGCGCGTCGATCTCGAGCCCGCCGTCGTCGGCCAGCGTCGCAATTCGCGCGCGCTTGAAATAGAACCGCGCCTTGATCAACGCGTTCTCGGTGAACGTCGCCCCGGTCTCCTCGGGAGTCTCGAAAATTCCGCGATCGGCGAGCGACACGGGTTCGAGCTCGATGCCGGCGGCGCGCAGGATCAATCGGTACTCGGCAAGTTTCGCCGGATTCCTGGTTGCAATCAGTAGCTGCCGCATCGCCATCTAATCGGCTGGGTCGCGGGGCTTTGCCGGAGACTTGGCAAGAGATCTGGGATGATACGTGACCTTGAGCGAGGCGCGCTCGCGATGCTCGTCGAGCGCCAGCTCGATCAACCGATCGATAAGCCTGGGCAGCGGCAAGCCCGTCGCCTCCCACAGCTTCGGATACATGCTGATAGCCGTGAAACCGGGGATAGTGTTCACCTCGTTCACGTAGATCTCGCGCAAATCGCGGCTCGCCAGGAAATCGACCCGCGCCATCCCGCGGATCGACAACGCCTTGAACGCCGACACCGCCATCGCGCGCAACTTCTTCGCCTTGGCCGGCGGCAGCTCGGCGGGAATTCTTGTCGCTGAGCCGTCGGGATCGACGTACTTCGACTCGTAGTCGTAGAACTCATGCGCGCCCTTGACCAATACTTCGCCGGGAATCGACGCTTCGGGGCGATCGTTGCCCAGCACCGCGCACTCGAACTCGCGGCCTTCGCACGAGGCCTCGATCAGCGCCTTGCGATCGTACTGGAATGCGTCCTCGAGGGCGGCCCCGAGATCGGCGGCGCGCTTCACCTTGCTGATTCCAATCGACGATCCAAGTGCGTTGGGCTTGACGAACACGGGATAGCCAAGTTTGCGCGCGAGCCGCGTCGCCAGCTCCGGCGCTTCGTGGTAGTCGGCGCGATCGATCGCGAAGTATCGCACCACCGCGATGCCGGCGTCGCGCAGCAGGCGCTTTTGCGCGTCCTTGTCCATCCCCAGCGCCGAGCCGAGCACGCCCGCGCCCACGTACGCGATTCCCGCCAGCTCGAACAGTCCCTGCACGGTGCCGTCTTCGCCGTAGGTGCCGTGCAACACTGGAAACACCGCGTCGAGCGCTGGAATCGCCTCACGGGCGGGCGAGCCTCTGCCGCGCGCGCCGTCCATCGGCGTCGCCACCAGCGATCGTCCCTCCGGATGCGGCAGCAGCGTCACCTGCGTGCCGCCGGCGCCGAGCGCCGCCAGCTGCGGGGTCTTTTCGGCGAGCAGCTTGAGCGCGTTGCGCTCGAGATACCAGCGCCCGTCGCGGCCGATGCCAATCGGAACGATCTCGTACCGTGCCGGATCCATCGCCGACATCACGGTCAGCGCCGAGCGCAGCGAAATTTCATGCTCGCTCGAGCGCCCTCCAAACAGGACGCCGACCCTGAGTCGTTTTTTTTCTGCCATCGTGCCGCCGCCCCCGCCCGCGAAGGAACTTAGAGGAACTTAATTGTAGTGAAACCCGCGATGGGTTTCACACTTCCTTCGGCAGGGGTCACCCCTGCACCCAATGTCTAACCCCTTCCCGCGCGGGAAGGGGTTAGGTGTTAGGCAGTTCGAGCATCGCGGCCGCACGCTGCGTTCTGAGGACGACCCAAACACTTCTAACAGGGACCCTACGAGTACTCAGGGTAAACTCCGTCCCGCATCTTTTCTTCTCTTAATACTAAGGTGCAGGGGTTACCCCTGCCGGGGGCGCGGGGCGAGGAGCCCCGCATCCTACTGCCGGTAGTTCGGCGCTTCCTTGGTGATAAAGACGTCGTGCACGTGGCTCTCGCGCATCCCGGCGTCGCTGATCTTGACGAAGCGCGCCCGCTTGCGCAGCTCCGCCAGGTTGGCCGCGCCCACGTATCCCATCCCGGATTGCAACCCGCCCACCAGTTGCTCGATATTCGACGCGAGCGAGCCGCGATGCGGTACGCGTCCTTCGATTCCTTCCGGCACGTGCTTGCCGTCGGGCACGCTGAGCTGCCCGTAACGATCGCCGGTGCGCTCATTCATCGCGCCGATCGATCCCATGCCCCGGTAAAGTTTGTAAGTGCGCCCCTGGTAGAGAATCGTCTCGCCGGGGCTTTCCTCGGTGCCTGCGAACAGCGAGCCGATCATCACGCTGTTGGCGCCGGCCGCAATCGCCTTGGTGATATCGCCCGAGAACCGGATTCCGCCGTCGGCTATCACCGGGATATTGCGCGGCTCGGCAATCGCGATCGTGTCCATGATCGCCGTGATCTGCGGCACCCCGACTCCCGACACCACCCGCGTCGTGCAAATCGACCCCGGTCCCATCCCGACCCGCAGCGCATCGGCGCCGGCGTCGCACAGCGCCTTGGCGCCCTCGCCGGTCGCGACGTTGCCCGCCACGACTTCCACTTCGGGCCACTCGCGCTTGGTCGCCTTGATCGCGTCGATCACGTTGCGCGTATGCCCATGCGCGGTGTCGATGCAAATCACGTCAACGCCCGCCCGCCGCAGCGCAGCCACGCGCGCCTCGCGCTCCGGTCCGACTCCGACCGCGGCGCCCACCCGCAGCCGCCCCATCTGATCCTTGCTGGCGTGCGGATGCCGAATCGCCTTGTCCATGTCCTTGACGGTGATCAGCCCGCGCAGCCGATTCTGATCGTCCACCAGCGGCAGCTTCTCGATCCGATGCGCTTGCAGGAGTTCCTTGGCGTGTTCGAGGTCGATCCCCGGTCGCGCCGTGATCACCTTGCTCGTCATCACGTCGCGCACCTGCTTGTCCAGCCGCCGCTCGAAGCGCAGATCGCGATTGGTCAGAATTCCGACCAGGCGGCCGTCCGAGACCACCGGCAGCCCGGAAATCCGGTAGCGTTCCATCACCGCCACCGCCTCGCCGATTTTCTGCTCGGGACTGACGGTGATCGGATCGACGATCATCCCGCTTTCATATTTCTTGACGGTCTCGACCTCGGCGGCCTGCGCTTCGATCGAGAGGTTGCGATGCACAAAGCCGATCCCGCCCATCTGCGCGATCGCGATCGCCGTGCGCGATTCGGTGACGGTGTCCATCGGGCTCGAGACGAGCGGGATGTGCAGGCGGATCTTGGGCGTCAGCGCGGTCGCGACGTCGCAATTCGCCGGCAGCAGGTCGGACGATTGAGGCAGCAACAGTACGTCGTCGAAGGTAAGTGCTTCGCGGAGCTCCTGATGCGCCATAGAATGACCCTCCGTGGGTAAAAAAAGAGCCCGCGGTTTTGCGCGGGCTCAGGTCGGCCTTCAGTTTTGGTACGCAGTCCGGTTAATCAGATGCGCCATGTGCGAATCTAACAAGAGTCGCGCCCCCGATCAATACGGGGTGTCTTGGTCCCATTTTCTCGTCTTCCGTTTCCCTTCTCCCAGCATGGGAGAGGATGAAGGTGAGGGACCTTATTCAGCGCGCGCTTCGCGCGCGATTCAAGATTCTGGCTCCGTTCCTGACGCCCATCGCCGATCTTTGTCATCCTGACGAAGCGAGCAGCGCGAGCGGCAGGAAGGATCTCGGACAGCGGCGCGAGCGCCGCCGGTTCCGGTTCCTGGTCGGCCGCAGGCCCTCGACTGTTCTTCCCCTCTCCCTGTTAGGGAGAGGATGAAGGTGAGGGTCCTTATTCAGCGCGCGCTCCGCGCGCGCCTCAAGATTCCGCCTCTGAGATCAGTTCCGATCATCCGCGCTTCCAATTCTCTTGCATCCAGGCCAGGTTCGTGACTTACGGGCAGCGAAACCCAAAACCGCGGAGAAAATCGATGAGCGCAGATCGCAATGATTCACGGATATTCAGAATCGAAGGCTCAGGCAGAATGCTGGAGGCTCTGGCTCAAGCGATCGAACTCGCGCTTCGAGCTGCTCGCGCAACGCCGTATCGCACTGGCGCCGGAAGTGTCGCTGACGGCTCTCTTACCATCGAAGTGGAGGCGACGAAGGACCCCGACGACCTTAGGTACGTCATCACCTCTATCGACGACGCCGTCAACACACTCGCGGGATGGGCCGAGTCAAAACGATGCGTCGAAGGCGATCAGCCAGTCGCCTTACTATTCGACGACGCGTACCTCGAAACTCTCGACGGCGAAGGTGTGATCTGTTGCGAATGTTACCGCCGAAATGAAGGTGGCGACTCAGAAACCTGACGAACTTTGCTTTGAGCCCAAGCTAAAGGTATGAGCTCATTCGCGACGCACTTCTCGCGCCATCAAATCGACCGCATCACCAAACGCCCTTGTCGAGATCGGGAGCGCGGTTAGGGCAAGATCCACGCGCCGCGCGCCCACGCCGATCGAAGCGCGATTAAACAGAAGGTTTCGCTCACGCAGCGACTTCCACGTCTCTTCCAGGCACGGATAAACAAGACAGACAACCGTCCGCGCTTTCGTCGAGAGGTTTGCATACGCAAGCACCTGCAAAAGATCTTCGCGATGTCGCTCGCGTATATCTTCGTCCAGATTTGTCCATCGACTCCGCTGCATCTCCTCCCAATGCTCTTTGTACTTCGCATCGACGATGACCGTTTGATCCTCGCGCTCCAGAACCAAATCCGGCACAAGTGACTTTTGCGATCCGAGGTACGGCGGATCCCAACTGAGCGGCGTGACCGTTTGACGTTGCCGCCCCGTTCTCAGGACGCCGCCGACCTTTCGCGCGACCCCCGCCAAAACAGTTTCAGCCCACGCCTCGAAGAACTCGTCCATCGACATCGACCAAGGAAGCCCTTCAAGGTCGCTCAGACCAGCCAGACCACGATCTTGCACAGTCCACTCGATCGCTTGGATTCCATCGCGAAAGGAGTCGGTCGCTAACCGACCCTGTAACCATGAGTAGATCGTCGCAGGCGTCGGTTCCTGCGGAGCCACATCCCTCACCGACTCGAGCAATTGCTGGCAAAGCTCTATCAACCTAAACACAAACAGACCGGCGGTTCGCTGTGTCAGGAGACTTCCGAGTTGCTTCTCCAATGTGAATCGAATCGCGGCTTTTAGTTCTCGATCGTCCTGCAAATTCGGAAATCGGCAAGGCACATTCAGGAAACGCGACCGCGAAATCTCACGACGCGCGTAAGATGGCCAATCGACTCTTCCACGCGGCGCGGAGCGCGTCTCAGACTTCATTTCAAATCTGCGTTCAAGTGTATTCAGAAGCACTTGGATGCGAGAAATGATCATGGAGGATAGAACCCACGGCGGGATCTTTCTCTCAGACCGCGGAAGCAACGGGAGCGACAACGGAGCGGGTACTACACGCCAGCCAGTTGCGCCTAGAATCTCGCCCACACCCGTCCACTCGAATCTCGGTCGAACGACGAATCCATAATCAGAATGCCCAGTCGTTGGCGATATAAGCGGAACTGCACCGATCTTTATTCCGGTTTGGACCACCAGAGTAACCGACGAGCCGTCATAGTGGGCTCCGACACTCAGTTCAAGCTGACGAAATCGAGCGCGATTCTGCTCGATGAACTGATCAGCGAGTCTCGCGATCTGAGTACTCGGGTCGCGCGATGCTTGTCCTCGCAGCAGAAACTGAGCGGGCAGACGAGCCGTCGAGCAATCGGTCGCGTTGAACGTGACGGCGTCGAGAAGTGCTACGGGCTTGAGTCCGCGGAACTCTCGCCGACGAACCCGGTCACCTCGAGCAGGCATTGGACTTAGAGGCTATCAACCCACTGCAGGTAAGAACGCAGCGGCTCTGCAAACGAAGCAACGTATCCTTGCGCCAAATACTCCTCGAGTAGCGGTTCAAGCGTGACCTTCAATCGCTGGCGGGCTGCAGCATCATCAGCTTCGAGAAAGTACGAATGTCCCGGCATCAGATCGAAGGAATCGTCATTGGCGTGCTCAACGAAGATGCTCACGAGATCACCGAACGCCCGCTGCATCAGCTTACAACCTCCGTTGCGCACTACAGCCATTTGCGGCCACATCTTCTTGAAGGCAAACCTGCGACGCACGGCGACATCCACAACCGCGAGACTCCGATCAGCGGAATTCATCGTCCCGACGATGTGCAGGTTCTCCGGCAGGCTGAGCTGATTCTTGAACGGATCACCAAAATCGTATGACAGAGCGATCTCGCGGGGTGTTTTGTCATCAGCCTCCAGCAAAAAGATCGCTTCACCAAGGACCTTCGACATGTCTGCGCGATTGATTTCGTCGATGTGTAGCAGGTACGGCGTCGATTCCTTCTTCGCTTCTTCAGCTGCAGCGATCAAGTGTCCCTTCTTGGGTGCAAACCGGAAACCCAGATCTCCTTTTCCTTCGAGAGGAGCGAGGCCTCCGACGAAATCCTCGTAAGTCGTGTTGGCGTGAAATTGAATCGTTCTGCCTCGACCGCCGTAATGATTCTTCATCAACTCCTGTGCCATCCGGGTTTTTCCAGTTCCCGGGGGGCCTTGGAGAATCACGTAACGACGGGTACGCAGCAGTTCCAGAACATTCTCTTCCGAAGCCTCCGGAAGCAAGCACTCAAACCATTCTTGCGTGATTCGTTCGGCCTCTTCGCGAAACGGCGCAAGCGGAAGTACTCCCCGTTCTTCGAACATCAGATCAAGAAAGGCGGTTAGGGCTTCAAGCGCGGAATCGCGATCCGGAACGAAGATGCCATAGAGCACGTTTCCGTACCGGTTGAACGCGCGAGCGTACTGCGGGAACTGTGCGGTTGTATTATCTGGAATGGGCTGATCGATTCTCGAAGGTTCCTGTTTTGCCCACGCGCGAAGAGTTTTCTTGCCATATTTCGCGTTGAGCCACGCGCAAACTGCCTTGACCTTTCGCGCATGACCGGGGCGGCCGAGGATCGCTTCATCGGGTGCTAAGCCGTTCGTTCCAACCACGAACGAGAGAAGGCTTGGTGAATCGTCGTCGCCGGGGAAAATAGCAATCGACATCCCGCCGTAAGGACCGGACTTCGGATTACTTGGATGTATCAGGGCAGCGAATGGGACGCCGACGTCCTCGTTTGAGCCCTGTCTCTCGGGCGCGCGGACTTCTACAAGAGGCTTCGCACTCGCCGGGTATCGACCGCCAGATGAACCATAGAGATCGTCGAATGCTTCCTTCATTCGCGCAGGCCAATCGGCCGAGTACCCCTTCTGCATCAGGGCCGCTAACAATTTGTCAGACCACAACCTCGTGCCTCCCCTCAGAAAGGAAAGTGACCAGATAGCCTTATAGTGGATGACCGGAGGACATTACTATCCGCAGCATAGTGCGGGCTTCTGCTTTACCACGCCCGAGTTCAGGGATGAACTATTCCAGCCTGCCCAACTTTTCTTCGCCCCGGCTCCACAGACTCTGGTCGCGATGACACAAAGATTAAAAAAGCGGGCGGGTGAAGAGTGTGAACGCAGAATCCCGAGTCGCGCGGCGAAAAAATCGCGCGCTGCGCAAGGACCCTCACCTGCATCCTCTCCCTGGCAGGGAGAGGAAATTAACTCGCAAAGCATGACACGAAAAATACGAGGCGCGAGCATCGAAACCGGAACCATCAACAACGCCTCCTCCCGTAACCTTTCTAACAGGGCCCTTCGAGTACTCAGGGTAAACTCCGCCCGCATCTTCGTGTAGACATTGAGTGCAGGGGTCACCCCTGCCCAAGGAAGTGTGAAACCCACGGCGGGTTTCGCATTCAATTGAATTCTCCCGTCGCCTTCATCTGCGCGCGCATTATGCCACTAAACGAGTCGCGCCCATTCCCCACCTTCAATACGCGGCGTCGAGGATTCCCACCAACTGCTCCAGCGTCACCTCAGCGCCCACCGTATTCGCCCGCTTCACCTCTTCGAGCACCGTTCCCGCGATTCGCGAGATTTCCTCGCGCGGCACGCCTACGTCGCGCAGCCGCATCGGCACCTCGAACTTGCCGATGAACCTGGCCGCGCGCTCCGCGCATTCCATCGCCGCCGAGCGCGCGCTCTGCGCGTCGAAACGCACGCCGAATCCTTCCGCGATCGGCCCGAAGCGATCCGCCGCGACTCCCGCCATAAAGCGCATCACGTGGGGCAGCGTGATGCATGACGTGATACCGTGCGGGACGTTCCACATCGGGCCAATCTGATGCCCCAGCGCGTGCGAGATTCCCGCGCGTGTGTTCGACATGCCGAAAATCGAGAGCCACGCCGCGAGCTGGCATTGCACGCGATGCTCGAGTTCGTCCTCGCCGTGCGTTTGCAGCGACGGCAGCAGATGCTCATTCAGCAGTGCGATCGCCCGCGTCGCGAGCGTGTCGGTGACAATCTGATGCCGCGTCGAGTACGAACCCTCGACTGCATGATCGAGCGCGCGCATCCCGGTCGAGGCCCACAGCCAGGCCGGCGTTTCGACCGTCAGCGCCGGATCGAGGATCACCACCCTGGCTTGCAGGCGCGGGTCGGCAACTCCACCCTTTACCTTGGTGGCTTCGTCGGTGACGCCGCCCGCGGGGGTGAACTCGCCCGCCGACAATGTGGTCGGCATCGCGATATGCAGAATCTCGCCTCCGCCCGCGGTCGCGGATGCGGCACCGCTGAAATCCACGACGCGCGAGCCGCCGCGGCCGCCCATCAACTGCCACGCTGCGTTCTTTGCCGTGTCGATCGGACTGCCGCCGCCGAAACTCACCAGCGCATCTGCGCCGACGCGGCGCGCCTGGGCCACCAACTCAGTGACCGTAAGCGACGGCACATGCTGCGCGGCGCCGGTGAACACTCCCGCCAGCGCGGGGCCGGCTGCGCTCTTGACCCTGTCGAGCAGTTTCGAGCGCCCGAGCGTTTTGCCCGTCACGATCAGCGCGCGTTTCGCTCCGCGCCGCGTCAGCTCGCGTCCGAGCGCTTCAACCTTGCCGACGCCGAAGACCACCGTCTCGAGTCGCGTGAAATGGTATTCGCCCGAAGTCTTATCCAATGTTTTTTCTCCCGGACTTCCGAGAATCATTTAGTTGCGGCGTTGGCTCGTGCCGGCGGCAGCATTTTGTCCACGCGCAACCCCCAAACGTAATTTTCTTCCACTAAGCGGGCACACCAGCATTGGCCGCAGCCGCTTTTGGTCAGATTGGCGAACGCTTGCGCGACTCCCAGGCGCGCCACGTTGTTGGTCCGATCGCTGCGGTCACGCTCCCCGCAATGGAAAAGAACGCCCTCCGGATCCATGGTGCATGCGATCCATCCCGCGGAGCACGGCGGCCGCGTTTCCAGGGGAAAGCGCCGGAAGTGGCGCAGGCTCGACCAGCGATTTCCCACCCCGCGCCCCTCCCGCTTGAACGCTTCGATGCGCGCGAAAGCACTGCGGCTGTATGCATGTTCCAGTTCCCAGGCGGAACCGTCGCGGGTGCTGCCTACGAACAAGCTGTTCCGGGCGGGCTGAAATACGACAGGAATTCTCATGCCGCCGGCAATCTCGAGGAGTTGCTCCAGCGAGGTCGCGTTGTGGCGGCCGACCGCGCAGGTAAACTCCACAGGCACGCCCGCACTCTGAGCGGCGCAAGCCCCCGAGAGCGCCGAGTCAAACGCACCCTCGCCGCGCATCGCGTCGTGGCTCTCTTTGGGTCCGTCAAGACTGATTTTGACTTTCGACAGCTTGCGAATTGTCTCGAGCTTGCGGGGTACCAGGATGCCGTTGGTGTGCATCGAGACCTCGACATCCCGCTCGACCAGCCACTTCACGATCTCGTCCACATTGCGATGCGCAAGGGGCTCGCCACCGTCGAGACTGACGTTGCGCGTACCGAGTTCGACGAATTCCCCCAGCGCGGTGAAGATCTGATCGCGATCGAGCTCTCGGGGCATCGGAGTATGCCGATCGCAATAGCTGCAGGCCAGGTTGCAGAGCCATGACAGCTCGTAGGCCAGGCTCAGCGGGTACGCACGCAGCCCAAACCACGCCATTGTGCCCTTCATGATGATCGAAGAATCCACTCGCGCACCTGCGTCTTCGTCTTAACACCGAGTGCAGGGGTCACCCCTGCCCAAGGAAGCGTGAAACCCACGGCGGGTTTCACTAAAATCAAGTTCTTTCCTTCTCCGCCGTCAGGGTTTGATTATCACGACCGTGCCGTTGGGCAGCAGCCGCTTCAGCTCTTCGACGTCTTCGTCGTCCACTGAGATGCAGCCCGTGGTCCAGTTTATATTGCCCCGGTTCAGCATTGGTTCGTCGGTGCCGTGGATTCCGATTCTGCCGCCTACGCCCACCGGACGGCCAGCTTCGCTCGGCACCTCGCCGCCGTCGCGCAGTTGCTCGTACCGGTGGCGGTCAATCTCGTTTGGATAGTTGAGCGTGAGGAACCAGTCCCAGCGCTGGCTCGGGTGCTTTCCAATGATCGCATAAACGCCTTCGGGTGTGCGCCGGTCTCCTTCCCACAGTTTCGTGCCGGGCTCGAAGCTGCGCCCGAACACGGCGTGGTAGGTCTTAAACATCCGGCCCTTGTAGTAAACGATCAGGTGGTGGCTTCTTTTGTAAATCATCACCGACCAATTGAGCGGATCGATGAAAGCGATGTCGCGCGTTTTGTCGAAGAGCAGCTGACCCGGAGTGGGCACGCGATCGGTGCGTACTCCGTCGATTTTCACCTCTGGCGCGGGAGTTGGCGTCGAAGTTGGCGTCGGCGTGAGAGTCGCGCGAAAATCTGGCGGTTCGGGCGTCGGCATCCCCGGATCGACGTACTTCACGTTCGGATCAAGGCGCGGAGGCGGCGGCATTGTGCCTGCTTTCTCCGCGTCGCCGGCGGTAAGCGGCACGTCCTGCAACATGACGGCGGCCGAGGATTCGGCGCGCCCGGGCTCGGCGGCGCCTATCGCAGCTATGGCCGCGACCGCCAGCACGGCGGCGATCGATCCAACGATCCTGCCCATCAGCCCCCGCAACGCTCCCGCATCGTGGTCACATTCTCTATTTTGTAAGCGCTTGGTGCGAAGGTCAATTGTAAAGTAGCGTCGAGCTGCGATTTGTCGGCGAGTATCGTCGGGAGCATTCATTCGATGGACAACAATCTCGCGCGCGCGATGGCCAGCCTCACCACCGGAATATACGTTTTGACGACGCAGGAGAATGGGCGATGCCACGGGATGTCGTCGTCGTGGGTCGCGCAGGTCTCGGGCGAGCCGGTGATGTTCACGGCGGCGGTTGACAACGCGCACTTCAGCAACGGCGCGATCGCGCGAACCGGCGCATTCGGTCTGAACATCGTCGGCCGCCGCGGCCGCAAACTCGAAGATTACTTTTATTCGCCGCGCGCGCGCCGCGACAACAATCTCGACGCGATCGAATATGAATTGTCGCCGGCGCTCGCGGTGCCATGGCTGAAACTCGCCATGATCGCTCTGGAAGCCCGCGTGGTCTCCAGCCAGGCAGCGGGCGATCACACGATTTTCGTGGCCTCGCCGGTGGGCGTGCGCCTGAACGCGAACGACCGGCCTTTGACCTCGCTGGATCTCGACTACGTTTATCTCGGCGGCGGCCAGGTCGTCGCGCGCGATCGCCCGGGATGGGACTGACGCGGGCCGCGCGTTGCGCTTTGACGGTCGGCAAAATCGTCTGATAGCATCCGCGCGCGGAGAGCTCTGAATGGCAATCGACAAGAACGAACTGCGGCGCGTGATGGGTCATTTTGCAACCGGCGTCACTGTGATCACGTCGCGTCGCAGCTCGGGTGAGCTGCATGGCCTGACGGCCAACGCGTTCACGTCGGTCTCGCTGGTTCCTCCGCTGGCGCTGGTCTGCGTGGACAAGAAAGCCGAGAGCTATCCGTGTTTCGACGAGAGCAAAATCTTCACCGTCAATGTGCTGGCCTCCGACCAGGAGGCGTTGTCGCGCAAGTTTGCGGTCAGCGGCGGCAACAAATTCGAGGGCGTGAGTTACAAGATTGGCGCGAACGGCGTTCCGATCCTTGACGGCGCGCTCGCGTATCTGGAGTGCAAGGTCACGGCAGCGATCGACGGCGGCGACCATACGATTTACATCGGCGAGATCGAGCAGGCCGACACTCCGCACGAGGGCAAGCCGCTGCTGTTTTTCCGCGGTGGGTACCGTGAGATTGGCGACTAGACCGCATACGCCGACGTGAGCGCCCTCGTCCGAATTCCCGGAATCAGCGTCTTTTTGCCGTCACATAACGAGGAAGGCAACGTCGAGCGCGTCGTGCGCTCATGGGTCGCTGAATTGCCGCGTGTCACCAACGAAAACACCTTCGAGGTGATCGTGGTTGACGACGGCAGCCGCGATCGCACGGGCGAGATAGCCGAGCGCCTCGCCGCGGAGGACTCGCACGTCAAGGTCGTGCGGCATCCGGTCAACCGCGGCTACGGCGGTGCGGTAATCTCCGGAATCCGGGCGGCGACCCAGCCGTACGTGCTGCTATGCGACGGCGATGGGCAGTTCGATCCTTCAGATCTGGAGCGTCTTATCCCGTTTGTCCCCGAGTACGACGTTGTCGCCGGGCACCGAGTGCGTCGCGCCGACCATCTGATTCGCCGAATCAACGGCAAGGCGTGGACGGTTCTGATGCGTGTAATGCTCGGCATCACGATCAGCGATATCGATTGCGGCTTCAAGTTATTCAAGCGCGAGAAGCTCGACGGGATGGATTTGCGTGCGCGTGGCGCGATGATCTCGACGGAACTGATGGCGCGGCTGGCGGGTCGTAACGCCAAGGTAAAAGAAGTGGACGTGCAGCATCTGCCGCGGCTGACGGGCGAGCAGTCGGGTGCCAGTCTCAAGGTGGTTGCGCGAGCGTTTAAGGAGCTAATAGCGCTATATCGCGAGCTAAGAGATGAGCGCCGAGGGCACGGATAGCGGTCGGGGAAACGGTGGAAGGGGGCAAAAGCATACGCAAAGCGGATGGGCGATAGACCGATTGCGTCATCGCGGACGGCGGCCTCGGTGGAAATGCCGTATCTTTCCGCAAGGATCTTGCCGAGACCCCGATGGCACAGGTATAGCAATACGCTTATAGTCACATTGCGGCCTATTAAGGGCCGCCCAGATCAAGGAGATCGAAGAGTATGAAGCGCACCCTTTCAGTTCTTTCTGCAGCTTTCTTCGCCACCGCGTTGGCGATACCGGCTTTCGCCCAAGCGCCCGCGGCTGGGTCGAGCATGGCAGCGCCAGCAGCTGCGGCGAGCATGGCAGCGCCGGCGGCCGAGGCGAGCATGGCAGCGCCGGCCGCGGAAGCATCGACCGCCGCGACGCCCAAGAAGCACCATCGCCATCACAAGAAGGCGGCCGCGACCGGCGAGGCGTCTCCGGCGGCTGAAGCATCCCCGGCGGCTCCTCCGGCAAATCCGTAGTAATTTGACGGATGTTCGACAGGGCGGCCGCACATAGGGCCGCCCTGGTTCGAATCGACTAAAGGGCGGTCGTGCTCCGGCAGCATCGCCGAGCGACGCCGGCCCGCCCGCGCGTCCGATAGGCCGCGCGAGCATCGTTTTTTTTGGCGCGCGGCATCCAAGACACGCCGCGCGTTTTTTGTAGCGAAAATTCCTGCTAGCATCACATTTCTTCCTGTGGATATCGTGAGACGCGGGGGGGAATAAGTTGAGCTGTCGGCGTTGGAGCATTTGTCTTTTGGCTCTGATCGCGCTGGTTCTCCAGTCGCCGATCAGCGCGCGGGCCAGCGCCAAAAACAGTTCTTACGACGAGCAGGTTTGCGATCCGCTGGCCGATTACTTTCTGGGCATGGAAAATTACCCCGAGGCAATCCGCCGTCATCGCGTCGTGATCAACGACAATCCGACCAACGCGCTCGCACATTATCATCTGGGTTTTGCGTACGGCGTCGTCGGGCAGCATCGCGAGGAACTCGCCGAGTACCAGAAGGCGATCGGCCTTGGCCTGGACGACTGGCAGCTGTTTCTGAACCTGGGTCTGCTCTACCTCGAAAGCGGGCATACTCGCGACGCGACTGAAGTGCTGCGGCTTGCGGCGCTGCTCGGACCCGAGCGGCCCGAGACGCATTTCAACCTCGCGCTCGCTTACGAGCGGCGCGGAGCGCTCGCACAAGCCGAGCAAGAAGCGCTACTGTCGTTGCAAATCGACCCGAGTCAACCGGACGCGCGCAACACGCTGGGCGCAATTTACGCCGAGGAAGGCAAGTACGTCAGAGCGAGCCAGGAATGGAAGGAACTGGTTGGAGAGATTCCCGATTACACGCCGGCGCGGACCAACCTCGCGATTCTGCAACGCGCCGAGAGCAACGGCTCGAAGGGCGCGCCTGACTCAAGCGGTTTCATACGCCTTCGTTGAGCGCGGCGAATTGGATGACGGCATAGGACAAAGGCAGGTGGTGGAATTGGGTAGGTGGTGGAATCTGTCGAGGTGGCGTCGGGCGATCGTTAATCCAAAGTCGGCAGCCTTATTCGGCTCGGCATTGATGCTGAGCGCGGTCGTCGTGTTCGCCGCGTCGCCTGCGGGCGCGACCGCGCAATCGGGCCGGCATCGGCCGGCACACTCGAAGCGGAAGGCTGCCGCGGCCGCTGCGCCGCTCTACAAGGGCGCGCTGCTCGAGGATGCGGACAGCGGCCGCGTGCTGATGGCGTACAACGCGGATATGGAGTGGCCGCCGGCCTCGATGGCCAAGATGATGCTCCTGCTGGTCGCGCAGGAGCAGATCAATCGGGGCCGTTTCAGGTCCGATGAGCTGGTCAGAATTTCCGAGCGCTCCGCGCATACCGGCGGCTCGCGCGTCGGCCTCAGGGAGGGCGACGTTTATCCGCTGCGCGAGCTGATGAAGGCGGCGCTGGTCAAATCGGCCAATGACGCCGCAGTCGCGGTCGCCGAAAAGATCGGCGGCTCGGTCGAGGCGATGGTCCGCATGATGAACGAGCGAGCGAGCGAACTCGGGATGATGCATACGGAGTATCAGACCGTCGATGGACTGCCGCCGCGGCCGACGCACGACGCCGATCGCACGACGGCCTACGACCTGGCCACGGTGGGCCGCGCGATCATGCGCGAGACCAATCTGCTGATGTGGTCCGGCCAGGA
>Ga0074044_10001505_pt1 | contig 21004 bp, 14 predicted proteins | sample BogForMeECP23OM1_FD_94443 | JGI IMG/M metagenome (GOLD analysis project Ga0074044, IMG submission 94443) | Bog forest soil microbial communities from Calvert Island, British Columbia, Canada - Bog Forest MetaG ECP23OM1 | ecosystem: Environmental > Terrestrial > Soil > Wetlands ...
AAAAACGGAATTATGATGATCGACTTCGCGCTGGAGGCGGAGCGTAAAGAGGGCAAGAAGCCGGAAGACGCTATTTATGAAGCGTGCCTTCTGCGTTTCCGTCCCATCATGATGACCACCATGGCCGCGTTGCTGGCCGGCTTGCCCCTCGCCCTCGGCACTGGAATTGGCTCGGAGCTTCGCCGCCCCTTGGGCATCTCCATGGTTGGCGGCTTGCTCTTGAGTCAGGTGCTCACGCTCTACACGACTCCAGTCATTTACATCTTCTTCGACCGGCTCGCGCAGCGTTTCTCTTCGCGCCGCGCGCCGGAATCCGGACCGGAGGCTGTCCCAGCGGATTAATTACGAATGAGCCTCTCATCTCCATTTATTCGGCGGCCCGTGGCCACTACTCTCCTGACCGCGGCCATTGTGCTGGCGGGCGCCGTGGCTTTTCGGGAGTTGCCGGTCTCCCCTCTTCCGCAGGTCGATTACCCCACGATTTCGGTGGGCGCAAGTTTGCCGGGAGCGAGTCCGGAGATCATGGCATCTTCCGTCGCTACTCCTTTGGAGCGGCAGTTCGGGAGAATTGCCGGCATCACGGAAATGACGTCGTCCAGTAATCTCGGCACAACCAGCATCACGATGCAGTTCGATTTGAACCGCAACATCGATGGCGCCGCTCGCGACGTCCAAGCCGCGATCAATGCCGCGCGCAGTTACTTGCCCTCGAATCTCCCCGGCAATCCCACGTATCGCAAGGTCAACCCGGCGGACGCTCCGATCATGATTCTGGCGCTTACGTCAAGTGCGTACGACCGCGGCAAATTGTACGACGCAGCCTCCACCATCATGCAGCAGCGCCTGTCGCAGATTGAGGGCGTCGGACAGGTGAGTGTGGGCGGCAGTTCCCTGCCGGCAGTGCGGGTGGACGTGAATCCGACGCAACTCAACAGTTATGGCCTGGGCTTGCAGGACGTTGCCGCGATGTTGAGCCGGCAGAATGCCAACAGTCCCAAGGGCCAGATCACCGACGGCGCAACCACCGCGGACATTACAACCAACGACCAGCTTCTCAAGGCGGTGGACTACATGCCGCTGGTGGTCGGCTACCACAATGGCGCCGCCGTCAAGTTGACCGATGTCGCGGACGTCCAGGACTCGACGGAAAACTTGCGCGCCGCCGGCTTCGTCAACGGCAAACCCTCCGTCCTCATCATTATTAGCCGCCAGCCCGGCGCCAACATCATCGAGACCGTGGACCGCATCCGCGCCGCGCTCCCCGCGCTGAAGGCTTCTGTCCCTTCCGCCATCGACACCCAAATCGTGGTCGACCGCACCCTCACCATCCGAGCTTCCGTCCGCGATACCGAGCGCACCCTCATGATCTCGATTTCGCTGGTCATCTTGGTGGTCTTTCTCTTCCTGCGCAATGTCCGCGCCACACTGATTCCTAGCGTGGCCGTTCCCGCCTCTCTGATCGGGACGTTTGGCGTGATGTACCTCTGCCACTACAGCATCGACAATCTCTCGCTCATGGCCCTCACGATTTCCACGGGCTTCGTGGTGGACGATGCCATCGTGGTCATCGAAAATATCACGCGCTATCTTGAGCAGGGCATGGCGCCCATGCAGGCGGCGCTCAAAGGCGCGCGCGAAATTGGCTTTACCGTCCTTTCCATCAGCATCTCGCTGGTCGCCGTCTTCATCCCTATTCTGATGATGGGCGGCATCGTCGGCCGTCTCTTCCGCGAATTCGCCGTGGTCCTCTCCGTCGCCATTCTGGTGTCCCTGCTCGTTTCTCTGACTACGACCCCGATGATGTGTTCTCGACTGCTCAGGGACCTTCGGGAGGAGCGGCATGGCAGATTGTTCCGCGCCAGCGAGCGCGCCTTCCAAGCGCTCCTCGGGGCCTACGAGCGCAGTTTGAGCTGGGTCCTCGAACACTCCCGCTTGACCTTAGTCGTTCTCGGCCTCACCATCGCCTGCAACATTTTCCTTTATTATGTTGCGCCCACAGGGTTCTTCCCGCAGCAAGATACTGGCGTTGTTTTCGGCGGCATCCAGGGCTCGCAGGATATTTCTTTCCAAGCCATGCAGAAGGCCACGGGGCGCATTGTCGATGTCATTAAATCGGACCCCGCCGTGCAAAACGTCATGGCGTTCACCGGCGGCGGGGGCGCCACCAATGGCGGCTTCGTCTTCCTGGGCCTGAAACCTCTGGCGGAACGTAACGCGACCGCCAGCCAAGTGATTGACCGGTTGCGTCCTAAACTCCTTTCTGTCTCGGGCGCCAACACCTTTATGCAAGCCGCACAGGACATCCGCAGCGGTGGAAGGGGAAGCAGCGCCCAATATCAATACACAATTCAGAGCGACAATTTACAGGACCTGGTGCAGTGGGGCCCAATCCTTCTCCAGCAAATGCGAAAAATACCTTTGCTCACCGACGTCAATACCGACCAGCAGAATAGCGGTCTTCAGGCCATGCTTACCTATGACCGCGCCACCGCCTCGCGCCTGGGCATTACCCCGCAAATGATCGACGCATCGCTTTACGAAGCCTTCGGCCAAGCCCAGGTTTCCACCATGTATACCGGCGTCAATCAGTACCACGTTGTGCTGGAAGTTGCGCCCAAGTACTGGCAGTCGCCCGTGGATTTGAGCGATGTCTACATCCGCGCCGCGCAAGGCAAAATCGTTCCGCTCTCTACCGTTGCCCACTACGAGCCGACCACTGCGCCGCTATCCGTGAATCATCAGGGGCAGTATCCCTCGGTGACCATTTCCTTCAACCTTGCCCCTGGAGTCGCCCTCAGCGACGTTTCCAAAGCCATCCTCGACACGGAACAGAAAATCGGCATGCCCAACACCGTTCATGGCATGTTCGCCGGCACCTTTCAAACCTACAAGGCCTCTCTGTCGACGCAACCCCTTCTTATCATCACAGCTCTCTTTGCGGTCTATATCGTGCTCGGTATTCTTTACGAAAGTTATATTCATCCCCTCACCATTATTTCCACCCTCCCCTCGGCCGGAGTTGGCGCCCTCCTGGCCCTTAGGATTTTTCATAAGGACCTCAGCATTATCGCGATCATCGGGGTCATTCTGTTAATTGGCATCGTCAAGAAAAACGCCATTCTGATGATCGACTTTGCGCTGGCCGCCGAACGCGTCGACGGCAAGAGTCCTCGGGATGCCATTTTTCAAGCTTGCATTCTGCGCTTCCGGCCCATTCTGATGACCACCATGGCTGCCATGTTCGGCGCTATGCCGCTGGCTTTCGGCAGAGGCACGGGCTCGGAACTTCGCAATCCTCTCGGCATCACCATTATTGGCGGACTGATTCTGAGCCAGATGCTCACGCTTTACACCACGCCGGTCGTCTATCTCTCGCTGGACCGCTTGAGAGTTAAGTGGCTGCGCGCTCACGGAAAGCTCGAAGCGCAAAGACAAATCGAGTCCTTCGGATGACAAATTCTTATGCGCCACGCGAACCCAAGATCGGACACGGTGGAGCGCCGGGCGTCCTCGCCCGGCCAGACTGGCGAGACACCCCTCGCTCCACTCTCGACATTAGCCATAGCAAGGAGTTCGAGATATCAATGAAGGCAACGAATAAAATGCGCGCTGCGACCGCGCTTCTCTGCGGCACTCTCCTCTTCCAGGGCTGCGTTGTCGGTCCAAAATACAATCGCCCCACGACGCAGGCGCCGGGGACTTACAAAGAGGTTACTCCCGACGACCTCAAGAAAATGGACGGCTGGAAAGTCGCGCAACCGCAGGACAGCGCTCTCCATGGCAAGTGGTGGGAGACCCTTGGCGATCGGCAGCTCAACACGCTGGAAGAGCAAGTCAATGTTTCCAATCAAAACGTCGCCGCCGCGTTCGCCAGTTTCATGGCGGCGCGCGCCCTGGTGCGGGAAGCTCGCGCGCAATATTTCCCGACTGCCAGCGTCGGCACCAGCATCGTTCGCCAGCATCAGCCCAGTACTGGGACGGGGACGAGCGGCGGGACGACCTTCACCGAATACTCTCTACCCTTCGATGCTTCCTGGACGCCCGACTTGTGGGGCCGCGTGCGCAACACGGTTCGCGCCAACGTCGCCAACGCGCAAGCCAGCGCCGCCGACCTAGAGAATACCCGCCTGACGGCGCAAGCGGAACTGGCGGTCGATTACTTCCAACTGCGCGGGCAGGACGCTCTCAAACAACTGCTGGATTCGACCGTAGTGGCCTATGAGGAGTCCCTGAAACTGACGAAGGCGCTGTATGAAACCGGCATCGACTCCGACGAAGCCGTCGCGCAAGCCGAAACCCAACTGGAAGCCACTCGCGCGCTCGATACGAATATTGGCATTTTGCGCTCTCAATACGAGCATGCGATTGCACTCCTGGTCGGTCAACCTGCCTCTTCTTTCTCGATCGTCGTCGAGCCCTTGAAAACTCCACCGCCCGCCATTCCGTTTGGCGTCCCGTCGCAACTCTTGGAGCGACGTCCAGATATCGCCGCGTCCGAGCGCCTGATGGCCCAGGCCAACGCGCAAATCGGCGTCGCCAGAGCCGCCTATTTTCCAACCGTCACCCTTGGCGCTTCTTTCGGGTTCCAATCGACGTCCGGCTCCAGTTGGTTAACCTGGCCCAGCCGGCTCTGGTCCGTCGGCCCCTCCATTTCCGAATTGATCTACGATGGCGGCCTGCGTCGTGCCAGCGTCGAACAATTTCGCGCGCAATACGATCAGACGGTCGCCAACTACCGCAACGCGGTCCTCACCGCGTTTGAGCAGGTCGAGGATAATCTTTCCTCCCTGCGTATTCTTTCCCAGGAGATTCAGGAACAAGACACGGCGATCGCATCCGCGCAGCGTAGTCTGAACCTGGCCACGGACCGCTACCGACTTGGCATCGACCCCTACCTCAATGTCATCACGGCACAGACAACGCTGTTTAGCAATCAGCAGACAGCGGTGAACCTGCGGATCGAGCAAATCGTGGACAGCGTGCAATTGATCGAGGCACTGGGCGGGGGTTGGGATTCCTCTACGCTTCCCACTTCGCAGCAGATTATTTCGCGACACGCTCAGTTCCCGGCGATTACTCCGGTTCAACCCTCCCCGAGCCAGCCACCAGCCTCATCGACTCCCTAATCGTCGGGCAAATCGTTGCAGGCTGCCCACTTGGGTGGCTCTTGGCGGTTCAACGGGTTAGACGCTGGCGGAAGGTTTGTGGCGGACCTTGCACCCTCGGACACCAGCCGGAATTGGTCAGACAGAGTGCCCCAAAGTCGATGCAGTCCCGCCTCCTTTGGCGTATAGCTTGGCAAAAGCGGTCCGACATTCGATCGGTTCCCCGACGAAATCATTCAAGCGCGACGCTTCGCACAATGTATTTTGGGGTTCGCTTTATGCGTCGGTGCATCTACGGCCACCTCAAGTGCTACAAGGAGTCTTTGAAAAATACTCACACCTAAGGTTTAGGAGATTTCCTTGGCGTGCGAAGAGTTCGCCCACAAACGTGCGCTGATTCTAGCAGCTTCAGCACTTGGCCGCACGCTCCTCGGTCTTGAGGCTGATCGGGCGATCTTGATCTGGCGGTAGCGGGAGAGGCGGTCTTTGAGGTCACCTGCGACAAGCCCCGCCGACCCAACGACCGCTCTTAAGGACTGTCGGAAGCTATGCCGCTTTCGCCTGCGTGCCCTTTATCTCGCACTCGGCCTGAAGCCAATCGTCCAACTCGTGACCGCCTGTCCTTCCGCGCTGTTCGTAAAGTTCATAGGCGCGTTGCTGAATCTGCTGCTCAATCGGGATCAGGACGGGCGGCTCGTCCGACTTCGGTGCGAGTGTTGATGTCTTTGGTTTCATGGGGGAATACCTCGCTCTATTAGCTTCGCCCGAAATCGTCTTCTCGTCAGTGATGGCGGTCACCCATGCGGAACTCGGTTGATATGCGCTGTCCCTGATGCTGCTTGCGATGCCGCCGCGTATAATTTTGCTCCATGAAAGTGACCCTCCGCTCCGTCGCATCAGGAATCATCGTCATCTCGCTTTCCATCGCCCCAGCACTGGCACAAGCGCCCGCCCAGCAGCAACAACCGGAGTTCGCCAAACAGGGGCAGCAGTTGATGCGGGAGGGAAAGCCGGAAGAGGCATTGGCACTGTATCGCCAGACTCTCCGGACCTCGCCGAATTCGGTTCCCGCCAACATCGCGGCTGGAAGCGTACTCGACCTCATGGGGAAAGGCGCGGAGGCACGGAAGTATTTCACGAAGGCAATCGATGTTGCCGACACACCCGAGAGCAAGGCATCAGCCAAGAGAGCGATGGCGATGTCCTACGCTTTCGAGGGGAATTGCAAGAGAACCGTTGAGTACGAACAACAGGTCTTCGACTTCCACGGTAGCGTGAAGAACTTCTTTCAGCAGGGAGAGATTGCGGACGAGGCGGCTCGCGTTTGTATCGATTCCGGTGATTTGGACGCTGCTTACAAGTGGTATCAGATCGGCTACGACACGGGGCTGAAGGAGCCCGACATCAAGCCCGCTCGCCAAGACCTATGGAACTTCCGGTGGGAGCACGCTCAGGCTCGCATCGCCGCCCGGCGCGGCGACCAAGCGGAAGCGCAAAAGCATGTTGCTGCGGCAAAGACCATTCTCGACAAGGGCACCATTCCCGAGCAAGCACCGTTCTTCCCTTATCTGATAGGCTACGTCGCGTTCTATGCCGGAGATTACAAAACCGCACTTGCAGAACTGAGCAAAGCAAACCCGAACGATCCGTTTATCCAGTGCATGGTGGGCCAGACCTACGAAAAACTGGGCGAGAAGGACAAAGCCTTGGAGTGTTACCGCAAAGCCTCAACGGCAATTTCGCACAATCCTCCCGCTGCGTATGCCGTTCCGTTTGCTAAGAGGAAGCTGTCCTAATCGCTCAGGTCACGGCAATCGAGTCACCGGGTCTAGGCAGCGGCTTGGTTCGCGTCCTTGCGGGTAGGCTTCTTTTTCTCGATCTCGTCTGGACGGCGATCTATCCTTTTTTCCAGTTGTTCAGTCTGCCGCTGTGACCTGTCGGCTTTGGTGCGTTTCTTTGCCATACCCACAGCTTGACACAAACCTGATGCCAAAGCGAGGTTCTACACTCGACCACTACGAGAGACAAGCGTTTCCGAAGCCACACGGGTATCGAACCGAAACCCGCGCCGAGACTTCGGCAGGCGTGCCGACAGGCGGGCAGGTGACAGGAACGCCCAGCCCAGTTCAGCGCCGGGTGAAAGAAATGCCATCGACGCCATGCCGCTGAATGCTGCGTTGCTGTAAACGCAGCGTCGTTTTATTATGCCCAATCGGAGCGCAGCATGAAGATCAATCCGACCGTAAAGAAGCTTGGACTGAAACCCGGCATGCGAGCACTGGTGATTGCCGCACCTTCCGGCTATTTGAAATCGCTCGCACCCTTGCCCGAAGGCGTTGTCATCTCGGAGGCTATGGACGGAACCCACGAATTCGTGCAGTTCTTCGCAACCCGAAAATCAGACATTGAAAAATCATCGTCGAAGCTGCTCAAGACCGCCGTGCCCGGCGCGTTGGTGTGGATCACCTATCCGAAGAAGACCTCAGGCGTTGAGAGCGATCTCAGCCGCGAAGCGGTCTGGGCGGCGATGGAGGGGACAGGTTGGCGTCCCGTTTCCCAGATTGCCATCGACGAGGTCTGGTCGGCGCTGCGGTTCCGGCCAACGGAAGATGTGAAGTCACGTAAGTAACGCACACCGGAAGAACGCCATCACAGTCCCCACTACGAGAAAAGCCGATTCTGAATCTGAGCGAGTTCCACGGGTGCGGAGCAATTCTCATCGTCGTTAGCCACATGGTTGATCCCGAGTGCTCACGGGATAGCAACGCATCAGCCGGGCATCGAAGGGCTTCAATAGCTAAGATCGCAGAGGCCGCTAAAGCGTTTTGTTTGGGATCAGGGACACGCTTTAACGTGGCTTGAGGGATTCTCTGCTGCCGAGTTGGCGGGACGTTATTCGTCCTCCTAGATCTCGTCGCCATCGGAGTGTTGAACAATCTCGCCGTCCATCATTCCCAGATCCATCTCATCGATTCTCAGGCGGCCAGTTTTCGTCCCTTCGTTCACAGCGGATTACCTCCGGTTTGCCCGTCATCCAGGAGGTATCCGCGCTGCCGGATCCGAGGGATTATTTTGTCCGGTCCAGTTCCCAGCTCGCGGCTATATTTCTTCAGCTCCGCGTCCCAGTTCGTCACCAGCACCACAGGCACGGTGCTTTCCATAATCGAGTTCACCACAAGGAACCTTCCGTCGCGTGCCACATCATAGCCTTCGTTGAAGATGGAATTCCGCACGCCGGTTTGGAAGCGGAGAGCAGACTTTCGCAGGTGAACCGAGCGCTTCAGTCCCCAACTACTGTGATGACGAGCGTGCGCTGGCGCCCGAGTACATCGCATTCGAGATGGAAAATCTGCTGCCAGGTACCGAGCACGAGTTTTCCATCCGCGATCGGAACGGTCAAGGACGGACCTAGTAGCGTCGCCTGCAGATGTGAGTGCCCGTTGCTGTCGTGCCAAGCCTGTTCGTGGCCGTAGTTTCGGCTAGGTGGAATAAGCCTATCCAGGATAGCGGGCAGATCATGTTGCAGGCCCGGCTCGAACTCAATCGTGCCGACCGCTGCGGTGCTGCCGACATTGAAAACGTTGAGGGTGCCGGTTCGGATACCAGAGGATGTCACAATCGCAGCAACCTGCTCGGTGATGTCGTGCATGTCGCCGTGCCCTTTTGTGATCAGGGGAATCTGTTGCTGGTAGCTCATAATTGCGCGCCCTGCCGCTCCGGGATTTCGAACGGGATCGGTGGGCAATCTTCCCAAATCTAAACCGCATCCCGTCCTTAAGAAGGCAGAAGCAAAATCTTTCCGCCCGTCATGTTGGCTGCGTACTGTTCCAAGCCGTGCGCGATCTCTTTAAGGGGAAACCGAGCCTGAATCTCGGTCCCTAGATCGCCGGCAAGCATTTGCTGGACTTGGCGTGTAACCCGGAGTTGGCTAAGCATGTTCCTTTGGCGCAGCCATGCGGTGAGCCAGAAGCCCTCCACACGTTTTCCTTCGAAGATCAGCGATGCCGGGTCAATCTGGCTCGCCTCCAGCGACAGCGCGCCATAGACGAGCAGGCGACTCCCGCTGGGCTGAGCACGTAGCACGCGGGCGGACATTTCCCCAGCCACTGCGTCGAAGCCGATGCTGGCCCCGAGCCTGTGGCAGAGATCTTCAAGGCTGGCATCGAATCCGGAATCACTACTATTTACTACGTGCTCGGCCCCCATTTTGCGTAGGAGTTCCACCTGCTCAGCGCGGCGCACAACGTTGATGATAGGAATAGAAAACCTCCACCCGAGCCGCACCACCATGCGTCCGAGTGCACTTGCTGCGGCCGTCTGAACGACTGCCCGATGCCGGCCGAGGCGGGCTTCTTCCATCAGGGCCCAGGCCGTGAGCGGGTTAACCAGCATCGTCGCGCCCTGTTCCATGTCCACCTGCTTGCTCAGCGGCACGCACAATTGCGCGGAGGTGACAAGGTATTCAGCCCACATGCCCCCGGCGCTGTTCGGGTCTGCGGCGGCACAGGCCACGCGCCGTCCTTTGAGGAATCGCGGCATCGTCCCGCCCCCGGCTTCGACCACCGTGCCGCTGCCTTCAAATCCAGGAATAGCGGGAAGAGGTTTCTTGAAGCCATAAAGACCTCGAATGAACATCAGGTCCGATGGATTGATTGGCGAGGCGGCGACACGGATTAGTACTTGTCCCGGTCCGGGGCGAGGTACAGGGAACTCAACAACGACGATACTCTCCGGGTTGCCGTCATAGGCTCGAAGCTGCACAGCGCACATCGTGGTGGGTATCGACGTCACAGGCTGAGATCTTACCATCCTCTGAGACTCCGCCCGCGTCTACTCTAGACGAATATCGCCTGATGCTGCCAATCCGACTTTCAAATTGCTTCGCGCGTCAGGCGTTGCATCCTACAATGGAAACAGGAATAAACGATCACGGTGAAGCCTACGAGTGAAACAACGCTAAATCACGGGCCCTGGCTCCGGCATTGGCTGTGGACTTACGGAAGCCTTGCGGGCCCTCAGGCCACGCGAGGCGCTGCGCTTGGTGGCGATAGAGACCCGTTAGAATGAAATTTCCCGGGCACACCTTGGCAGTCCGCACCGAGAACATCTCTCGCCACTACCAGATGGGTGAGGCGTTGGTGCGCGCGGTGGACGGAATCTCTATCGACATTCTTGCTGGGGAATTTGTAGCTCTGCTGGGTGCGTCTGGCTCCGGCAAATCGTCACTGCTTCACCTTGTTGCAGGCCTTGACCTTCCGACCTCCGGGGCGGTGATCGTTCACGGGAACAGCCTGGCCGCGTTCTCACGGGAGCAACTGGCCAAGTACCGCCTCCATACTGTCGGCATGGTCTTTCAGTCGTTCAATCTGATACCGAGCATGTCATTGTTGGAAAATGTAGAGCTTCCGATGCGCTTTGCCGAAGTCGATCGCCGCGAGCGCTCCAGTCTTGCGCGCCAGTCGCTGGAACATGTGGGTTTGAGCGGACGGCTTGCGCATCGGCCAACGGAACTCTCCGGCGGTGAACAGCAGCGTGCTTCGCTGGCGCGGGCACTTATCAACCGGCCCAAGCTTCTTCTGGCGGACGAACCGACGGGCAATCTCGACAGCCGCACCGGCACAGAGATTATGGAACTCATTCGCAGCTTCAATCAATCGCTGGGCATGACTGTGCTGATGGTTACTCACGAGCAGGCCCTCGCTGAAAAGTATGCCGGACGAATGTTGCATCTGGCGGATGGAAGGCTGGTCGATGATGTCCCCAACGATGACGTACCTAACGTCTCGTCAGAGCCGACAACCACGCCGCGGGGAGAAACGCCATGAAGTTTTACGACGTCACCGACCTCGCTGTCCGCAACCTGCGTGAGTCCGTCCTCCGCAATTCGCTGACGACGATCGGCATCTCCGTCGGCGTGGCCTCGCTGGTCGCGATGCTCTCGCTGGGCATAGGCCTGCAGCAGCTGGCGTCACGTCGACTGGAAAAGTCAGGGCTATTTGACACTGTGGTGGCCACGTCCAGGCGTGACCTGCGCAATTTTCGCGAGCAGCGGGAAGAGGGGCCTCCACCAGCCGAGAGCCCTGCGCTGGATGAACCGGCGCAAAAAAAGATTGAGCAAATCCCCGGCGTGGTCGAGGCCTATCCTGATATTCGGTTCGTGACGGACGTGCGCTTCGACGGCAAGCCCCACCTAACCATGGTGGCTGGCGTCCCATTTTCGGCTAAGAGCAATAATGATGCTTTCGATGGAATGCAGGGCAGTTTTTTCTCGTCGGAGGCGGCCCCGGAAGTCATCCTGCAGAAGTCGTTTGCCGAAGAATTGCTAGGCATGACACCCAAGCTGGGCACCGACAACACAAATATGGTCGAGTTGGCCAAGCCTCTGCTCGGGAGAGAGCTGACGATGCGCTACGCCGAGCGCACTCCGTCTCCATCTTCTTCGTCCGCGGGACAAAGCGACGGTGCGGCGTACTCGGTCGTTCCACACCAGCAAGCACTGAAAATTGTTGGGTTGACGGACCTCGATCCCGATAGCATGCGCGGAACTGCACGGGCACGGGTCTTCCTGCCGCTCAAACTCGCGCAAGATCTGCACGTCATGCAGTCCAGCCTGCGCGATACTTCGGCCAGCGACTCGCCCAGCTATACGTCACTCAGCGTGCGGGTCGGGAACCCCAATCAGATTCCGGCGGTTGAAGATGCCATCAAGAAGATGGGATTCGGTGCGTTTTCCCTGGTCGATGCGACCCGCAGTATGCGCCAGTTCTTTGCCGTGCTCGACGGGTTCCTAGCGATCTTCGGAAGCCTGGCCTTGGCGGTTGCTTCCGTCGGCATTGTAAATACGCTGGTGATGGCCATCCTCGAACGCCGGCGCGAAATCGGAATCATGAAAGCCATCGGTGCCAGCGATGCTGACGTGCGGGGGCTCTTTTTCGCGGAAGCGGGCGCCATGGGTCTGGTCGGAGGTGCAGTCGGAGTCACGCTCGGTTGGGCGATCGGACGCCTGATCAATTTCGGAACGAACATTTATCTCGAACGCCAGCATTTCCCCCCGGCACAGATCTGGTCAGTGCCGCTGTGGCTAGTCCTCGGCGCGATCGCTTTTTCCATTGCCGTCAGTCTGCTGTCGGGGCTCTACCCGGCGGCCCGAGCCGCGCGTCTCGATCCCGTGCAGGCGTTGCGCTACGAGTAAACTGGTCCCATGCGTGGTTGTTTGAGATGGCCTACGCTGTTTCTTGTCCTGCTTCTGTTCTGCCAGGCCCACGCTCAGAGCCGCATCGATTGCAACGCGCTGGAAAGCCGTGCACTCGGCCAAAAAGTCCACTACTGCGTTATGTTGCCGCCTGGCTACGACTCTGCGACTGCCGGCCGTTCTCCACGGCGTTATCCGGTGCTCTATTTCCTGCATGGACTCGGCGATGACGAACAGACTTTGTTCAAAGGCGGTGGATGGGACGTGATCGAAGACCTTCGCCAGCAAGGACAGATCTCCGATTTTCTGGTGGTCGCGCCCGAGGGGAAGCGCAGCTTCTACATTAATTCCGCCGATGGTCGCGTGCGTTACAGCGATTTCTTCATTCGCGAGTTCATTCCTTACGTCGAGTCACATTACTCGATTCGCCGCGAGCGCTCCGCACGAGCCATCAGCGGTGTGTCGATGGGCGGATACGGTGCGCTTCGATTTGCTTTCGCCTATCCGCAGCTATTCTCTTCGGTCAGCGCGCAGAGCGCCGCGCTCATCGCAGAATCGCCGCGACCGACGGAGACTATGCCCACGGCGACACCGCTGAGTGGGCTGCTGGGAGCGGTGTTCGGCAATCCCGTGGACCTCCATCACTGGAACCAGAACAGTCCTTTTGTGCTTGCAAAGGAGAACCAGGCACAGATACGGACTACGAGGTTGTCTCTCTATTTCAACTGCGGCCGTGAGGATGAATTCGGATTCGATAAAGGAGCCGCAGAACTACACCGGCAACTCCAGACAGAGGGCATCCAACACGAATTTCACCTCTATCCCGGCAACCACAGCGCCGTGTTCTTTCTGGTACACCTCCGGGAAGCGTTGGTGTTTCATTCGCGTGTTTTTGCCGCAGGGAAGTGAACCGCCGGGGCTCTGCTGAAAGCAACCGGGTGTTTTCGGTAAAAATCAGGACAACCTGTACGCAACGATGACAAAATTCTAAACGGTGCCGATCGGGAGCACCATTATTGCAATACGCTGACGTCATTCAGGAGCTGGAAGGCTTTTCGGCCGGTGGCCCAACGAGCACGAACGCTGTCCGCACCCGGATAGCCGACGAACGACAGATAATTCGGTTACTTCCGGATAGCCCGTCAACCGGGAGTAATCGCGATCACTTCCTACAAGCCGACTTCTGGACCGCGCCGTCGTAAGTCCGTCCTAGCCCATTACTTCAATGATTGCCCCGTCACTCGAGCGGAACCAGTATTCGGCTTCTGCGGGACCATTGTCCTCTTAGCGGTTCCACCGGAGCATTACACGAAGCCACTGGTCGGCCTGCATCGCAATGCTGCTGGCGCCACGGGATGGCCGAAGGTTGCAGCGAAGGACTCGCCCTGGAACAGGATCGAAGGGAGCAGGGCCCGATAAATCGTCTCCGAGCGACAGAGTTCCGGGGAATCAGTTCTGGCTCACAAGTCGTTCACAAGAACGACTTCGGCATAAAATAGTAATGTTCGGCCAGTCTCACATCACATTTGGGGGAGCAATATGTTCGCGCAAAACTGTGACGGTAAGCAATCGTCTGTGGAACTTCGACGCAGTGACCGCTTGACGGTTGGATTGATTGGGACGGGAGTGATATTTGCTTCACTCGGCCTTGGCGAAGCCGTGTATCGATTAGCGTTCCTCGATTTTGATGGGGCAACCGATCGTCTCCCAATCGAGATGTTGTTCGGGCTGGCGTTCGCCTGGATGGCTACGAAACTAGCTAGAAGATTTTGCCAATACCGAATGGAGACCACCGCGAGAATCAAATTGATTCGGGATCGCAACTACAAGATTCGCCACGCGGCAGAAGCGATCACGCCCCGGTCATATCCAAGCAATCAGCAGGTGATCCGGGTGATTCGTGAAGAAGTGGATCGAATTGAGTGTGCGTTGAGCGACATCATGCCTCGGTAGGCGCATGCGGTGGTCGGTGGCTGGATCGCGGCCATGAATGCGCCATACGCGGGGATAGTGCCCGAATCATGGCTCAAGGAAGCTCAGAGCAAGCGCACTCCGTCAGATTTGTTCAAGACGAATCGCTTGGAGGCAGAACTAACATGGCTCGTCGATGGTTACAACTCGCTTCCTTATTGATACTTTTGGTCGCGTCGCCACTCGTTGCCAGCGGTCCCACCGGCACGATCACGGGCACAGTAACGGATCCCTCCGGCGCCGTCATCCCAAAGGCGCGGGTGATTGTGCGCAACGAGGAGACCAACGCCACCCGCGATGCGGAGACCGACGAAGACGGCGACTACACGGTCGCGCTTCTGCCCCCGGGCCGCTATCGTGTCGCCGTTGAGAGCGTAGGTTTCCGCAGGAGCGTATTCCACGGCGTTAGCGTGGATGTTGACCAGACGGTGCGGCTCGATTTTGCACTTCGGGTCGGCGCGATAACCGAGGAAGTGAACGTCACCGAGACTCCTCCGATCGTGCAGACCGACACCTCCACCCTAGGTCAGGTGGTCAACAATCGCCTGGTTCAGGACCTACCGCTCAACGAACGCAACTTCCTGTCCTTTGCCCTGCTGGTGCCGGGGAGTCAATTACCGGCGGAGGGTTCCGAAAACTCGACGCAAGGCGGCGCCCTCAGCGTCAACGGCGCCCGCGAGCAGTCGAACAACTTCCTGCTCGACGGCGTGGACAACAACGATCCCTACATCAACCAGTATGTCGCCCTGCCTTCCATCGACGCCATTCAGGAATTCAAGGTCCAATCCAGCGATTACTCGGCCGAGTTCGGCCACGCCGGCGGCGCCCAGATCAACGTCATTTTGAAAAGCGGCACGAACCAGTTCCACGGCACCCTCTTCGAGTTTTTCCGCAACCGGCAGATGGACGCCAAGAATTTCTTCGATTTTCCCGACTGTACTGCCACCTCAGTGCCGGGCACGTGCGGAGACATTCCGCGGTTTGATCGCAACCAGTTCGGCGGAACTCTGGGTGGTCCCCTTCGCAAGGACAAGACTTTTTTCTTTCTGGCTTATGAGGGATTGCGTTTGCGCCAGGCGGATACGCGGGAAGCTACCGTGCCATCAACGGCGCAATGGCAAGCGGCTGCAGTCCTGGCACAGGAGCTGTTTGGCTGCTCCACTAGCCCATCCACGAACCCGCCGTGGTGCCAGACCGGCCAGAATGTGTTCAATCTTTATCCGGCAGGGAACGTTGGCTCTGATTTGGCTAGCTCGAATATTTTCCTTTCCGCTCCGGTCATCGATAAGACCGAGAATCTGGTTTCGGTCAAGGTTGACGAGCATGCCAGCCCCGTCGATACTGTGTCGCTCCATTACTCGCTGGTGGACGAAAACATCTTCAGCCCCTTCGATCCCGTCAATGCCTTCACTTCGCTGCCCGGCTACGGCAGTTTCACCCTGAACCACGGCCAGAACGCCGGACTGGAATGGACGCGTGTTTTTCGCTCGAGCGTAGTCAACGAATTCCGCCTGGGTTTTATTCGCATGCGCGCCAACGTGCTGCAGCAGAATCATGGCGAGGACATCAACGCGCAGTTGGGCTTTCCTGACGTCCTGACCAACCCGGTGGATCTTGGAGCTCCCAATATCAACCTGATTGGCTTCGACGGCATCGGCGACCCCGTCAACTATCCGCAAGACCGTCACGACACCACCCTCCAGGTCGCCGATAACGTGGCATGGACGGTCGGCCGCAACCAGTTCAAGATCGGGACGGACCTTCGCCGCGTTCGGATCGACGATTACCTCGATTTCCTGGCGCGGGGCGACTGGTTCTTCCTGGGACAGACGGTAGCCGGCATCCTGGCCCAGCCGCCTGTCAGCGATCCCACTGCCTGCTCCGGGGCGACTGGGGATCCTTATCTCCCCGCGACCTGTTCCCTGGCCCAGTTGCTGGGCGGCGTCCCTGACTACGCTCTGGCCGTCAGCGGCAACACTTACAACAGCTTGCGCAGCCATGGCGTCAGTGCTTACGTTCAGGACGACATCCACGTCATCCCGCGCTTTTTGCTCAACGTTGGCTTGCGCTATGAGTTCAACAGTCCGCCGGTCGAGGCGGAGAATCGCTTCAGCGTTCCCGACCTCGTTCCCTCCAGCACCCCGCAATTCACTGTGGCGGGGACCGACGGAATCCCCCGGGCTACCTACAACCCCACCTACAGAGACATCGCCCCGCGCATTGGAATCGCCTGGCGGCCGTTGAAGTCGGAGCGATGGGTGGTCCGCTCCGCGTATGGCATCTTCTACGACGTCCCCATTTCCCAGATCAACATTCTTCCTCGCATCAATCCGCCGTTCTACAACCTGGCCGCGTATTTCCAAACCGGCGCCTGCCCAACTCTGGGGGGATTGTGCACGGTGCAAGACATCCTCAGCCAGACCGGCCAGCAGTCGGGCGTGGTCCAGGCACAAATGATCTCTCCAAACTTCCGCGACGGATACATGCAGCAGTGGAACGCCGACTTGCAGTATGAAGTGCGACCCAATTGGATGATCGACCTGGCATACGTCGGTTCCAAGGGCACCCGTTTGGCGAACGTGATCGATCGGAACCAGTCGAACCCCTTGACCGGTCCACCCTACCCCCAGTTTTCATCGGTCCTGTTCGTGGAATCGAATGCCGCCAGCTCCTACCAGTCTATGCAGTTCCGCTCGGAGAGGCGCCTGAGCCACGGGTTGTCTTTCCTGGCCGCGTATACGTACTCCAAATCCATTGACGACATTTCCTCGATCTTCGGCGGAAGCGCGGGCTCCGGCTTGCCGCAGAATTCGCAGAATCTTAGGGGCGACCGCGGCGTCTCGGACTTCAACGCAGCGCACCGCTTGTCCCTGAGCTTCGTCTATGACCTGCCCTTCCGCCGCATGTGGGCCCAGGGCCCCGAATGGAGCCGGAAACTGCTGGACAACTGGCAGACGGGAGGAATCCTCACGGCGCAGTCGGGGCCCCCTTTTACCGTGGTCCTGGCGGGCTCGCCCGCTGCCTCCGCTGCGGCTTTCGGCAATCCGGAGCGGCCCGACCTGGTCGGAGATCCATCCAAAGCCGGGCCCGTGGCGGCCAACCCAAATTGCCAGGCCCCCACTCAGGTGGGGACGACACAGAACTGGTTTAACCAGTGCGCATTCGCCGCGCCTGCCCAGGAAGCTTTTGGCCCGGCTTTTGGCACGGAGGGGCGAAACATTCTCACCGGCCCAGGCTATACCGATCTCGATTTCTCCTTGGCCAAGAGTATTCCGCTCCGCGGCGAAAGCCATCGCCTGCAGCTTCGCGGTGAGTTTTTCAATTTACTGAACCATCCTAACTTCGACATCGCGAACCATACGTTTGACTTGTCGCCCTGTGCGCAGAATAACAGCCTCAACAGCCTGCTCTGCCCAGCGGGGAATTTTGGCTCCATTCTCTCGGCGAATGCTTATGGCAATAAACCGCCGCGACAGATTCAATTGAGTTTCAAATACATCTTCTGACATCAAATGTTTACTGGAGTCTTCGCCGACGCGCTGTCCCGAGGCTCCGATGAGTCCCAAGAGCGCGGCAAACGACGAATCCGTAGTAATGCTTAAGTAAGGATGTTTGTTAGCCCAAGGGAAGATGGTCGTAGACTTAAGATATTGCTATCTGGCCATACGCATGCGACTGAGAATTACCAGCATCGGACAGCGATCCCCGTCGGCCCTGTTCCGGAAAACGGCCGCCGGCGTATTCCTGCTATGGATGGCAATCTGTGGCATCCCCAGCCTCTCCGAAGCCGCAGATTTCCGTACCTCGGTTCTCCACCTCTCGGTGGTTGACGAAAAGAATTTGCCGGTGCCTGATGCGACGGTTGAGATTCGACAAAGCGATAAGGTCGTATGTACTTCCAGCACAGATGCCACCGGAAAGGCGACGCTGCAGGTCAACGTCCCGGGGACCTATTCGCTGAGAATTCAAAAGAAGGGCTACCTGCCGGACGAGACTGCTCTGGAAGTTAGCGAAGGGAATGCTGCCCAGGATCTCGATGTCGCTGTTGTGCTGAGTGCTGTGGCATTGAGTAAGCAGACCGTGGAAGTCAAAGGCGAAGCGTCCAACCCGATCACCGAGACCTCAAGCGCCCCGGCAACCTTGGCTCCTGAGAAAGCCAAGGACACTCCATTACGTCCAGCTACGTTAGTGGATGCTCTGCCGCTGATACCTGGAATCGTGCGTGGCCCAGACGGGAGTGTGCGAATCGCGGGTTTCGGCGAAGACCATAGCGCGCTGCTGGTCAATTCGGTGGATGTGACCGATCCCGCTACCGGTGGTTTTGGACTCAGTGTTCCGATCGACAGCGTGCAAACCATCGAGGTCTCGGAGATGCCCTACCTCGCAGAGTATGGGCGCTTCACCGCGGGCGTAGTCGCGGCGGATACGCGACGCGGAGGCGATAAGTGGGGCTACAGCCTGAACGACCCGTTTCCCGACTTTTTCATCAGAAGCGGGCACCTGGACGGCATCAGGGACGCTACTCCTCGATTCAATCTCAGCGGCCCTATTGTCGCCAACCACCTGTACTTTCTGGAGGGTATCGAATACCTGCTCGACAAGCAGGAGGTTCGCACCCTGCCGTTTGCCCAGAGTCTGAGCACCTCCAAGGCGTTCAATTCTTTTACGCAATTCGATGCGATCCTTTCCGCCCATCAAACTCTGACCGGCAGCCTTCATTTCGCTCCACATACGCAGCAGTATGAGGGACTGGATTACTTCAATCCGCAACCGGTGACGCCCAGCGCAGATTTCCATGAGACCACTGGCACGCTCACAGACCGGTTGGCCATCGGCGGCGGGCTCTTGCAAAGCACTTTGTCAAGCAGAGTAGTGAGCAGTGGCATAACGGCACAGGGAACAGCCGACATGGTACTGACTCCGACCGGGAACCTCGGCAACTATTTCAGCCAGGAATCGCGCCGTGCAAATCGCTTTGAATGGATTGAGGAATGGACACCGCGCACGCTTCACTTCGCCGGGCAGCACACCCTGAAGTTTGGATCGGTGCTCGGCCACAGCGAGAATGTGGGCCACTTTTACGCTCGTCCGGTTCTGATCGACGATGCCAGCGGTAATCTTCTGCAGCAGATTAGTTTCTCCGGAACGGGAGCCTTCGATCTTGCCGACCTGGAGCCGGCGGCGTTTGCCCAGGATCACTGGTTGCTTAATTCTCATCTGGCGATTGACGCCGGCCTCCGTCTTGAAGCCCAGACGATTACCTATACCACGCGCGCCGCTCCGCGCGCAGGGTTCGAGTGGACTCCCGATGTGGGGAAAACGCTGGTCCGTGGCGGCATCGGCGTCTTCTACGATTCCGTCCCGCTCGATGTTTATGCGTTCAGCAGCTATCCCGAGCAGACGATCACGACCTACAATTCGTCCGGCGTCCCAGTGGGGCCGCCGGTCAAGTACATCAATCTCACCGCGCAGGCGGCGCAATCGAACTTTCCGTTTATCGATAGTGCTCAGAAAAGCGGCAATTTCGCTCCCTACAGCGTGGCGTGGAATGTGGCCTTCGAACGCGTTGTGAATCGCTTCTTGTTACTTCGCGTGAAGTACCTTCAGAGCCACGAACAGGACATGATCACGCTACAACCGGAAGTCGTTCAGAACCAGAATGCGTTTGTACTCGGGGCATCCGGCTCGGCGCACATGCGACAAGCCGAGTTTACGGCGCGCATCGGAGCGGCCTCTAATCGCCAGTTTTTCTTTTCCTACGTTCGGCAATACGCCCACGGCGACATCAGCGGTGCCAACTCCTACCTGGGAAACTACCCTTTTCCTGTCGTGCGCAACGGCCTCACAGCAAGTTTGCCCAGCGAAATTCCCAATCGGCTTTTGTTGTGGGGCTCGTATGCTTTTCCACGGAAGATCATGGTGACTCCACATGCGGAGTTTCGTAACGGTTTTCCCTACCAGCCGACCGACGTATTCCAGCAGTACGTCGCTGCAACCTACGGTCCGCAATATCGTTTCCCAAGATACTTCTCTCTCGACCTGCGAGTCTCGAAAGATATCCAGGTGGACCCAAAACACGCCGTTCGCCTCTCGTTTTCAGTCCGCAATCTGACCAACCACTTCAATCCGATCGAGGTGCACTCGAACATTGCCGATCCGCAGTATGGAGCTTTCTTCGGGAACAACGATCGGCGAGCTGTGGTCGACTTCGATGTTCTCTTCTGATTGTGACACGTTCCTCAACTGATACCGTGTTGCCGGAGGAAACAACGGCTGTCGGTCCCTTCGAGGTGCGCGAACTCGACGAGCCGCTGGTCGTCACTGCCATTTTCACGGGACCGCATTCGAAACCGAAACCTTAGCCTGAATTGTTTCAGTGGATAGCAAAGAACGGCTACGTCCCGGCAGGATCGACGATGGCGAATTGGCTGGACGGCCCGGCGACCGAGATGCGAGTTGTGGTGAAAACTGCGAAGCAAACGCACATTCTGCAGCAGCCTGCAGCCGTCACATTCTGCGCGGCGAGGGACTACGTTTCGGCAGGATGGTCCGCCAAAGGGAAGCTATCCAGAAACGATAGATCCCTATCGGGAAACGATAGATCCCTATCGGGAAACGATAGATCCCTATCGGGACTGCCCCGAAGCAGAAGTGCGGGGTGCCCAAGTTAGTGTGGTTGGGGCAGTTTCGATAGGGTCGTTTGAACTGAGCCGCTAGCGTTTGCGGCGGATGCGGT
>Ga0074044_10001506_pt1 | contig 21003 bp, 14 predicted proteins | sample BogForMeECP23OM1_FD_94443 | JGI IMG/M metagenome (GOLD analysis project Ga0074044, IMG submission 94443) | Bog forest soil microbial communities from Calvert Island, British Columbia, Canada - Bog Forest MetaG ECP23OM1 | ecosystem: Environmental > Terrestrial > Soil > Wetlands ...
ATCCACGTCGGAACCATCGACCACCGCAGCGCGGAGCCATGCGGATGGAGAAAGCCCAGCGCCATCCCCAGCCCCAGGACCAATGGTGTAAAGAACACCAGTTCCCGCAGTCCAGTTCTCCAATCGCTCCAGTGGAAGTGAAAGTCAAAGCCGGTGCCGCTGAGCCGCCGGATCGCGAGGAATCCATACAGCGCAGCATCGACCAGGAGCAGTTTCCCCAGGCCCGTAAGCCCGCTCGGCCACGCTCGCTCGAACCAGCGCAAATCAACCGCCAGCCCCAGCGTCAGCAGAACGATCGCGTCTCGCCAATTGCCGCGTTGTTCGGGATCGGCGATTGCAGCCTGCCCCAGCAGCCACGCCATCGCCACGGGCAGTGCCGCATAGAGAGCGCACCACTCCCACGAAAACATATGTTGCGATGCGGAAAGTAGAACGTAAGGCAGCACGCAGAATGCCGGTAAAACGGTCCGAACCGTTGACGGCCAGCCGGCGCATGCCCGCCCAACTCGCTCCCCGGCTATGGCAAACACAGTTGCCGGCGTAAGCTCCAGCACAAGCACCGCAATGGCCGCTGGAGTCACGTTTTGCATGGCGACTATCTTAATCCGGGAGAGCGTTCGGGAGAAAGTTCGGTACAATCCTGCGCACCCGCATCGTCTGGCTTTCTCGCGGTACACTTCAGCAAGACACTCCGAACTCCGATGAGCACTCCCTCCCCACGCACCATCTTTCACGTCGATATGGACGCCTTCTTCGTCTCCGTCGAGGAATTGTTTGACCCGTCGCTGAAAGGCAAGCCGGTGGTGGTGGGTGGGCAGCGCGACGAACGGGGCGTAGTTTCGGCCGCGTCGTACGCGGCGCGCAAGTTTGGCGTACACTCGGCCATGCCGCTGCGGACGGCGGCGAAACTCTGTCCGCAGGCGATTTTTGTGAATGGGCATCCCGAGCGCTATCGCGAGTATTCCGCGAAAGTGCACGAAGTGCTCGGCCACTTCTCTCCGCTGGTCGAAATGGCTTCGGTGGACGAGGCTTATCTCGACATGACAGGAACGGAGCGTCTGCACGGCCGCCCGCTGCATTCCGCGCAGCGACTGCATGACGCCATGAAGTCGGTGACGCAACTTAACTGCTCGATCGGAATCGGCACCTCGCGCCTGATCGCGAAAGTTTCCTCCGCCAAAGCCAAACCGAACGGCGTGCTCTGGGTGTTGCCCGGCGAGGAGGCAAAGTTCCTGGCGCCGCTCGCCGTCGGCGACATCCCGGGTGTGGGCAAAGTGATGGAGCAGAAGCTGCATGCCATCGGCATTCAGAAAGTGGGCGACCTCGCGCGCTTGGAAGACCACGACCTGGAACGCCGCTTCGGGAAATGGGGCCTAGCCCTGGCGGGGAAGTCGCGGGGCGAAGATGCCGGTGGATGGTTCGACACCGAAGTAGGAGAAGACGTCGATCCCAAATCGATCAGCCACGAGCACACCTTCGACGAGGATACGGGCGACGCCGAGCGCTTGCAGTCCACGCTGATGCGATTGAGCGAGATGGTCGGACGGCGCTTGCGCGAGGGCGGATATTTCGCTCGTACGCTCCAGCTGAAATTGCGCTACAAGGATTTCTCGACCATCACGCGAGCGCGTTCGCTGGACGAGCCGACGCAAATGGACAACCAGATCTTCGAGCAGGCGCGCCGTCTGTTTTTCGCGAACTGGAAACCGGGCGCGCCGGTCCGATTGCTGGGAGTGCAAGCCTCGAATTTCGATTCGGATTCAACCCAGCTCGATCTCCTGGAGCCTTCGCAACAACAGCGCTGGCAGAAGGCTCTCGCGGCCGCCGATCACCTGCGCGACAAGTTTGGCGAAGCGACGATTGGCCTCGCCCGGGGCATGAAAGGCGGATTCCGCGAACGTATACACGAGAATCCGGCAGCGTTGCCTGGCAAGAGATCGAAGGAAAAGCCTGAAACTTGAGGCGCGTTGGGATTGCAGAGGTCAGATTGCAGAAGTGGATCGAATCAGCAAACCCGCTGGCCTTCCGCGCAGAATCTGAAGCTCTGACCCAGGCAACCTCTGCAATCTGACCTCTGACCTCTGCAATTCGCCCTATGAAATATATTCGCGAATATACTCGTCGCGCGAAGTGGCGAGCTGGTGACCGTCGCCATCGAAGATGACTTTGCCCTCGCGCAAGATCAGAAAGCTCATGGGCACCTCACAATGCTGGCCTTTAGGTAGAACCACCATCTGGTTCGTGGCCTGATCGAATTGATGAGTCGCCATGGTAAAGGCATCCTGGAGACGGTGGGTCACCATGAGGGCGCTGGTTTTGTAGACATCACGTTGTTTCATGATGAGCTCGATGATCGTGTTCGAAGTTACCGGATCCAGTCCGCCGGTGGGCGAGTCGTAGAGCAGCACCTCGGGCTCCGTGATGATGGCCCGCGCGATGGCAACGCGCCGCCGCATGCCACCAGAGAGCTCGGACGGACGCATATCGTAGGTTCGTTCCAGCTCCACAAAGCGCAGCACCTCGCGGACCCGGCGCTCGACCTCATCCGCCGGTCTTTTCTCTTCCATCAGCCGGAAGGCGACGTTCTCGTAAACTTTGAGCGAGTCGAAGAGCGCGCTTTCCTGGAACACGATGCCCACCCGCCGGCGCAGTTCGAAAAGTTCCCGTTCCGGCATGTGCGCGACTTCTTCTCCCAGCACGAAGATGCGTCCGCTATCGGGACGCAGCAACCCTATAGCAAGCTTGAGCAGGATGCTTTTGCCCGATCCGGCAACGCCGAACAGAGCTTTGGTTTCGCCGTGCGGCAGCTGGAATGAAACCCCATCGAGCACAACTTTTTCATCGAACGCAATCGAGACGTTGTCGAACTCGATGGCGTAACCGGAGGGGCCTGCCACCGTAGCCGCCGGATTTTCGCTGGGCAGAGTGGGAGTCGGCATGGCTTACCTGTAACCAAAAATTGCGAAGATTAACTTGGTGACGAAGAAGTCCACAATCAGAATCAGCACCGAAGCGGCGACCACGGCCTGGGTGGTCGAACGGCCCACACCCTGCGTGCCGCCCCGCGTGAACATGCCGTAATAGCAGCCGATGGTGGAGATGATGAAGCCGAAGACCACGGGCTTGATGAGGCCGGTGAAGACGTCGCGGAAGACGAGCGACTGCCAAACGGAGGTCCAATATTGGTTCGTGTCCACTCCAAACAGCAGGTGCGCGATCCCATAGCCGCCGATCAGCCCGAGCAAGTCGGCGATAATGGTCAGGAAAAACAACATGAAGACGGTGGCGCCAACCCGCGGAGTAATCAGCTTCTTGGTGGGATCGGTGCCCAGGGCGCGCATAGCGTCAATCTGTTCGGTGACGATCATCGAACCCAGTTCGCTGGCCATGCCAGAGGAGTTGCGCCCGGCCACCATCAGTCCGGTGATGAGCGGCCCGAGTTCGGTCACCATGGTGAGCGACACCAGCTCGCCGATCAGCGTGACTGAGCCGAATCGTTGCAATGTGCTGGCTGCGTTCAGCGCCAACAGCGCGCCGACGGACAGTCCGGTCAGAATCACAATGGGCAGAGAGCCGACACCGATCAGGTCCGCTTGATACAGCATGTCGCCCATGTACACGGGAGGGCGGAAGAAGTTCGCCAACGATTGAGCCGACAGCAGGGTGTATTCCTGAACCGCCAACGCAAAGTCTTTGGCGACCTCAATGGGCGAAGTCAATTCGAGTTCGAACGCCATGTCTCGTAAGGGAACTTCTGCTCAGGGAACTATAGCAGAGAGAGAAATCATCGGGTGATCGGGCTATCGGGTGATCGGGCGATCTGAAACCTGCAAGGTCTCTCGGGTTTTAGATCACCCGATCACCCGATGGTGAGATCACCCGATCTACTCGCGGTGGTTGTTCTTCTTCTTGATCTCGATGGCCAAGCGTTTGATTTTCTGGTTCAGCGTGGAGAGCGGGACATGGAACCGCTCCGCCGCTTCGGTCTGGTTCCAGCCGCATTTTTCCAGCATGTCGATGATGATCCGCCGTTCGCAGTCTTCCATGATGCTGAACAGCGTGCCCCCGGCATTGGCATCCATAGCGGGAACCGAGTTGCCCCGGCCCACGATGTGATCGGGCAGCAGATCGATGCCAATGTCGCTGTCGGAAGAAAGCACCACGGCGCGCTCGATCGCGTTCTCCAGTTCGCGGACGTTGCCCGGCCAGGAGTAGCTCACCAGCGGGCGCAGCGCCTCGGTGGTAATGTGGCGCCGGGGCCGCTCATTTTCCTCGGAATATTTCTGCAGGAAGTGTTGCACGAGCAGCGGAATATCTTCGCGCCGTTGCCGCAGCGGCGGCAGATCAAGGCTGATGACGTTCAAGCGGTAGAACAGGTCTTCGCGGAAGCGGCCTTCTTTCACCATTTGGCGGAGATCCACATTGGTGGCGGCGATGATGCGTACGTCCACCTGAATTTCCTGCACGCCGCCCAGATGCATGAACTTGCGGTCCTGCAACACGCGCAGAATCTTGCTCTGCGTGTCCATGCTCATGGTGCCAATCTCGTCCAGGAATAGCGTTCCCCGGTCGGCTACTTCGAACAACCCCTTCTTCGACGCCACCGCGCTGGTAAACGCGCCTTTGACGTGCCCGAAGAGCGTGGATTCAAGCAGGTCGGGCGGCGTCGACCCGGAGTTGACGGGGACGAACGGCCGGTCGCGCCGCGTCGAGTTCAGATGAATCGCCTTGGCGATCAGTTCCTTGCCCGTCCCGCTTTCCCCCTGCAACAGCACCGTCGAGCGGCTGGGCGCCACCTGTGCGACGAGATCGAAAATCTTCAGCATGGGCTCGCTCTTGCCCACGATGTGCTCAAAGTTGTAGCGCTGTTTCAAGGCGCGCTTCAGCTGAATGTTCTCTTCTTCCGCCTTCTGCCGGGCAACCGCGGCGCGCACGTCAGCCAGCAACTTCTCGTTGTCCCACGGCTTCTGAATGAAATTGGTGGCGCCCGACTGCATGGCGCGGACCGCGTTCTCCACCGTGCCGTAGGCGGTGATCATGATGACCGCCTGTTGCGCCTGCAGCAGCCGGATCTCAGCGAGCACGTCCATCCCGTGCTTGTCGGGCAGCGCCAGGTCCAGCAAAACCACGTCAAACGCGCGCTCACCAATCTGTGCCAAGCCTTCCCGTCCCGTTCCCGCGACCACGACCGTGTAGCCCTCGAGTTCGAGAAGAGCCTCCAGCGACTCCCGGATTTCCGCCTCATCGTCAATGATCAGGATTCTGCCCGCGTTTTGAGGCGTGCTTAGCGGCGTGCCCCGCCGCGACATGACGGCTACGTCAGACATTGCTACTTCAGACATGGACTGCCTTCCTCATCAACGGAAAATCCAGGGTGAAGGTGGTGCCTTCGCCCGGGCGGCTCTCCACGCGGATATTGCCCGCGTGTTCCTGGATGATGCCGTAGGTGACAGAAAGTCCAAGACCGGTGCCCCGATTCTGGCCTTCCGCGGGCGACGTCTTGGTCGTGAAAAATGGGTCGTAAATGCGATGAATGTGTTCCTGCGCAATGCCCGATCCGGTGTCGGAGACGCGCGCGCTGACAAATTCGCCGTTCAATGTTTCTATCTTCAGGACTCCGCCCCCAGCCATCGCGTCCTTGGCGTTCAGGAACAAATTCAGAAACACCTGCTGCAGGCGCCCGGCGTTACCCTGAATCAAAGGAAGGTTTTCGTTAAATTCGGGCTGTACCTGGATGCGCGCCACCTTGAACTGGTGCTCGAGCAACGCCAGCGTATCCGCGATCACCTTGTTCAAACTGACCTCGGTCAATTCCGTGCCCGTGATACGGGAGAAGTTCAGCAGATTGTTGACGATCTCCGAGGCGCGGAACGTCTGCTTGGTGATTTTCTCCAGCAGCCCCGCTTTCTGCGGATCCGACTGCAACTGCTTCGCCAGCATCTGCGTGTAGGAGGAAATTACCGCCAGCGGCGTGTTCACTTCGTGTGCCACGCCAGCGGCCAGCAGTCCGATCGAAGAAAGCTTGTCGGCCTGGGTGAGCTGGACCTCCAACTCGATCCTCTCCGTGATGTCGTCCATGATTACCAGCCGGCCCACCACGTTGAACCTGCGCGTGACCAGCGGCGCCATCGCAACATTCACAATGCGCGAGTCGCCGGTGGGAGTCGCCAGCCGGAACTTATAAAGATTGTGGATGCCCGGATTCTGCCTCACCCGGTAGAACTCCTCGACGAAGGCGGCCGGAAAAACCTCGTTCAACGAACGCCCCACCACCTGCCAGCGGGGCTGGGCATACATCACTTCCATCTGCGAGTTCCAGCTCTCGATGCGATCCTGCAGGTCCACCGCCATCACACCAACGTTGATCGATTCGACAATGTTCTCGTTGAAATCCTTAAGCCTCTCGTACTCGCTGACCTTTTGCTCGAGTGAGGCGTAGAGCCGCCCGTTCTGGATCGCGATGCCGACGTATCCCGCCAAAGCTTCGAGTAACTCCACGTCTTCGCTGGAGAGGAAGTCGCCCTGCACGGTCTTGCCCAGTCCCAGGAAGGCAATCGTCTTTTGCCGCGCGTGGCACGGAATGTAATAGTTCAGATCCAGGCGTCCAATCGCTTCCTGCGCCAAGGCATTCTCACGCGGCAACTGGCGCGTATTTTCGAAGAAGATATGCCCAGCGGCGTCTTCAATTCGCGGTTTTGCGAGGAACGACAGGTCGAGGCCAGTGACGTGCGCGATCCCAAACGATTTCGACAACTCAAAGCGCGACGAGTCGCTGTTGCCGAGAAAGATCGCGATCCGATCCACCAGCAGGGTGCGCGCCAGCCGGTCCACCAGCGACGAGAGCATTTTGTCGAGGTCGGTCTCCGAACTCAACTCGCGTCCGAACTCGATCAGCGTGCGCCGATAGTCGTAGCCGGCCCGGAAGAAAAACCGGTCAAGCTTTTCCTGAATCCATTTCCGCACCGGATCAAACAGCAGCGCCGTAACCACCACGGCCACCATCAACCCGTAAGGTCCGGAACTGGGCACCCGTGTGTGTACCAGTTCCGCAATCGCGGCCACGCCCGCGAAGTACACTCCTACGATGGCCGCCGCCGCCAGCGTATACGCCATGCCGCGCTTGAAGATCAGATCCACGTCCATCAGCCGGTAGCGGAAGATGGCGTATCCGAAAGTCAGCGGCAACAATCCCAGCGACAGCACCGACACCTTCATGGCGGGCGAAGGCATTACTCCGAACAAATACGGCAGCACATAAAAAAGCGTGAACGGGGTTATGGCAAGGATGGTGCCGCGTGTAATCCACTTGAGTTGTTGCCGCAGAATCGGAGTCGTAGCCTGCTGGTAGTTGTTCCACAGAACCGCCGCCGCCGAGACGAAGAAGATCGTCAGATAAGCCCAGTGCACCCGGTTCAGATTGAAGAGCAGCCCGGCGCTGGCCTTCAAGTACTCGAAAGCCAGAATCTGGATTCCGAGCAGCACCGCTCCAGGCAGGTACAGCACCGGAATCGACCAGCTATGCTTGCTGACGAACTCCCGCCGTTCCGGGAAGGTCAAGACAAAGTGCAGGAACAACGCCGGTTGCAGCAGCCACGCCACTTCATTGGCCCAAAGGACGGTCCAGTCAAAAGCGTTGAACTTGCCGGTGTAGTGCAGCGAGTAGAAAACGAACGAGACCAGGCAGAAAATGTAAAAATGCGTGGACCCCACAGCCGTCCAGCGCCGCAACAGTACATAAAGCCCAATGCCCAGGTAAATGAGCGCAATCAGCCGCAGCCAGTCGTTCATGGAGCGCTCGGCCGGAGCTAGCACCACTTCCACATCCAGAGGAACCGAGCCGCGAATCAGCGAGTAGGTCGCCTTCGACCAGACGCCGGAGTAGTAGATCTGCCGCGTCACCGCCGCCGAAGTGTCCACCCCGCGGCCGTTGACGCTGACCACCTCGTCCCCGTGGCGGATTCCTGCCCGCTCGGCCGGCCCGTTCGGCTCCAGTCGAGCCGCCACCAGATGGCCGTTCCGCTCCATCCACCACGCCCCGTCGTCGGGAATGGCCGTCTGGTGCTCGATCTTGTAGTTGAAACCGGCGAAGACTACCGCTGCTACTGTAAGCAGAGCCAGCAGGATGGCGGTAAACCGGGCCTCAAATTCGCGGTTCATGGTTCGCGACTCATGGACTGGGATGGTCGCAGTGGCGGCGCGGCCAGAGATTTGCCGCCCTCTTGGTATCAGCAACTTCACTGCCACCCTCCAATCTTCCCCGGTGCCCGTAAGTCACTCCTATGGAGCGACTTCCACAATTATAGAGAGAATCTGGAATGACGGCTATGAATTATGGAATCTAGGTTCTGCTTTTTGGGATGTCATTTTGGCCATGGGAAGAGGGTTTGGGAGCTGGGTAAGCTTGAGGGAGCTAGCGGATGTTGGTGGCTGGGCGGCTTCTGAAGTTGAGGTGACGTGCCCAAACCCTGCTTGGTGTTTGAGGGGTTCGAGAACCTTCCCCGTTTCCCGGACCCCCCACTTACTGGTCCCACCTGACTCGCCAAGCTTCCTGCTCAGGAGAGATGGGCAAACCCTGCAAGTGAGTGTGATGTTGCGCCTGATTCCCCGAAACGTCCATAGAGCCAGTCTGAAGCCATCTGAACTGATCTGAAGAAATTAACCGCTGCGCGCTTGACACGGCAAGCCTGGCAGAACAGAATTTCTGACGGTCCGTCTATTCCATGGAGGCGCGGCTTGCTGCGTCTCCTGAATAGGCCAGGGGTTGGTCATTGCCAGATAAACCCGACAAGAAGGTCCGCTTCGACGATTTCGAGCTGGATTACAGCCGTTTTCAGCTCGGCCGTCGTGGCAGCCCGGTTCGACTCGAAGGCCTGCCGCTGCAATTGCTCATGTTTCTCGTCGAAAACAGGGGGCAACTGGTCACGCGCGAGCAGATCGCCAGTGAATTATGGAGCAAAGATGTTTTTGTCGACGTCGAGCAGGGCATCAATACCGTCATCCGCAAGATCCGTCGCGCCCTGGCCGACGACGCCGACGAACCGAAGTACCTGCAGACTGTAGTCGGAAGGGGTTATCGCTTTGTGGCGCCCACCGCCGAAGAAGAAGTTGCCAGTAGCCAAGCGCCGGCCGGAGGATTCCCCGTTTCCGCCGAAGAACTGGGACGCGCCATCATGACCGCAGCCGGGTTAGATCCGGAGAACCCCCGAGGAACTCCAAAGGCTCCCGCCGAGGACTAAAAGCGGATTGCCTTGTCCTAGTCCCACCTCTGCTCGTTCTACAATTGAAGCCATGTCTCGCTGCGATCAAGTCGAAGCCGAAACACTCCAGCCGGGAAGCGGCGGCATAGGAAAGCCCGGCAGGTAAGAGCCGGATAGGCGGGAGTGGGAAGCCCAAAAAATGAGGGGAGCCAGAATTCAGCTCCCCAAGAAGCAATAGAGGCGATATCACTTAGTAAGACTCTCTCTACGAGGATTTCGTTGCCCACGGAAACACATCCCGAAGAAAAATTCATCACCGCCTCCCAGCCCAACGCGCAAATCGAAGAGCGCTGGCTCGACCTCCCCGACGGCAGCATGCGCTACCTCAAGGCCGGCTCCGGTCCGGTGCTCATCCTGATTCATGGCCTGATGGGCTACTCCTTTTCCTGGAGGTTCACTATCCCCGCGCTCGCTCCCCATGCGACGGTGTATGCCATAGACAATCTGGGTGCCGGGTTGTCGACCGCTAACCCAGGCATGGACTGCACCGCGCGCGCGACCGCCGAACGCATCCTGCAGTTCGCGGACGCGTCGGGTATCGAGGATTTCGACCTGCTGGGCACATCCCACGGCGGCGGTGTTGCCATCATGGTGGCAGCGATCTGCGCCGAAAGATGTTCGGAAACAAAGAAGAGCCGCCTGCAGCGTTTGGTCTTGGTCGCGCCCGTCAATCCTTGGTCGCCGCGTGGCAAGCGGCTCGCACCCTTTCTGGCCAGCCCACTTGGCTCCATGCTCTTCCACTACACCATCGAGCGCTGGCGCTCCCTCGACTACGTCTGGCTGCGTCGCATGTTTGGCGACGGATCAAAAATTCCACCCGATTCGCTCGCGGGTTACCGCATACCCGTACTCAAGAATCACGCGCTCCGCCATGCTGCGCGCATCGTAAAGAACTGGATGGCAGATCTCGCGGAACTGGAAAGGGTGCTGCCCAAGATTCGCGATTACCCCACGCTGCTCATCTGGGGAACGAAAGACCGCGGCGTCCATTTCCGCTCCGCCCAGCCCCTGCGCCAGAATTTTCGCGATGCTCGTCTGTTGACGTTCAAAGGGGTAGGCCACCTGCCCTACGAAGAAGCGCCCGAGGACTTCAACCGCGCGCTCGTCGATTTTCTCACTGGCGGAAGAGGAACCTGATCAGCTCTCAACCCCGCTTTTCTGAGAACTGAGAACTGGGACCGAGAACTCGCTTCATCAATTCATGCATTACACGATCTCTCACGCGCTTCGCGAATTCGTTGTCACCTACGGTTATTGGGGCGTAGCGCTGGCGCTGCTTTGCGAGAACGCCGGTATCCCTGTACCCGGTGAGACGGCGCTGTTGCTAGCAAGTTTTCTCGCCTATTCCGAACATCAACTTCATCTCGGATGGATCATCGCGATTGCCACCTGTTCCGCCACCCTTGGCGACAATCTGGGCTATGCCATCGGCCACTATGGCGGACGTCCGCTGCTCGATCGCTATCAGAGCCTCTTTCGGATTTCGCCGACCACACTGCAACGCGGCGAAGAGATGTTCGCCCACTACGGCGCCGCTGCCATTTTCTTTGCCCGCTTCGTCTTCGGTATGAGAGTCTTCGCCGGGCCGCTGGCCGGAGTGCTGCGCATGCGCTGGCGAGCGTTTGCGATCTTCAACTTCCTGGGCGCGGCCGTCTGGGTCGCCACCATCGCCAGCGCCGGATATTTCTTCGGCCAACATTGGCGCCGCCTGGCGCGAGTCGTGCAGCGCTTCGATATCGCCATTCTGATTGTCGCCTTGGCCGTGATCTTGTTCCTATGGTGGAGATATCGCCACCGGCCCCCGCCTGAAAGTGATTGACCGCTCGCCCGTGCTAAGAATGATAAGCCGCTGGGAGAAATCGCCGGTCCTGATCTCAATCCGATCGGCGCCCACTCGCCTCACAACGTTGGAACTGAGGCTGAGGGCATGTGATATTCTGCAATTTTGCAAAATCAACAAAGAAATTCACTTTGGCGTCTCTGTAAACTCGTCATTGAAAGCAGGTCGGGAATCCGGAAGTCTCCTGATCACCGATACATGCCGCAGAGGCAGACCCAGGAAAGCGAAGATCCTTGGGGAGAGATACGGATCACGACAAGACTCCGAAGACAGACTCCGAGGCTGCGCCTGCGTCTGAAGAAAAACCCCTGGACACAGTCAGCGTACCGGAACAGTTCCGTCCGATCTTCTCCAGAGCACAGCAGTATGTGGAGCAATATTTCAGCGAGCGTGTAGAAGATCCGCGCCACAGCTCCATTCTGATCTCCGGCGAACGCTATATTCTGGTCCGCGCCGCCTCGATGTCGGTCGAATTTTTCGATTTGGTGACCTCGCTTTATCAGGACAAGGGCCCGGAGGAGGCGCGGAAAGTCGCGAGTAACCTCCTGTTTGATGTGGCCCACGCCATCGGCAAGGCCGATGCTCGCAGCTTTCATGAAAAAATGGGAATCACCCATCCCATCGAGCGCCTTTCGGTCGGTCCGATACACTTTTCCTTTTCCGGCTGGGCCTTTGTAGAGATTCTCCCTGAGTCTCATCCTTCTCCAGACCAGGATTGCTTTCTGCTTTACGACCACCCCTTTTCCTTTGAATCGGATGCATGGAAACAGCACGACCGGAAGGTGGAACAACCGGTTTGTGTGATGAATGCCGGATATTCTTCCGGATGGTGCGAAGAGAGTTTCGGTATCCGGCTGGTGGCGGTGGAGGTGGAATGCCAGGCCATGGGAGATGCGCACTGCCGGTTCGTGATGGCGCCACCGGAGAGGATCGAAGAGCATCTGGAACGCTATTGGCAATCCAGCCAGACTCAGCCCAAGCAAGCCAGACACGCTGGCGCGGGGGGTTCGGGCACCGTGCCGGAGTTCTTTCAGCGCAAGCGAATGGAGGAGGAGCTTCGAAGATCGCACCGCGAAATGGAACAACGAGTAGTGGACCGCACCGCGGAAGTGATGCGAGCCTACGAGCAACTGAAGCGCGATGCCGAAGAGCGTCAACGCGCCGAAGAATTGCGAACCGCCCTGTATCGCATCGCCGAAGCGGCGGATCGCACCGCCTCCCTGGAAGAGCTGTACCAGCAAGTGCATGAAATCATCGCGAAAGTGATCTTGGCAGAGAGCTTCTACATTGCCCTTTACGATGAGAAGCAGGATTCTCTCGTCTTCCCCTTTTACCTGGACGAGGTGGACCCGAGACTTGCAACTCGCAAATCGGGCAAAGGCCGAACCGAGTACGTTTTGCGCACGGGCAAATCACTGCTTTGCACTGCCGAACTGCATCGCGAAATGCAGAAACGAGGCGAGGTGGAGTTAACCGGCTCGCCCACCGCCGTCTGGCTGGGGGTCCCGCTCCGAATCGAAGGAAAAACGATTGGGGTCATGGCGGTCCAGCACTATACCGACCCTGCCGCCTACGGCGAGAACGAACTGCAAGTGCTGGAGTACGTCTCCTCTCAGGTTGCCAGAGCGATCGCGCGCAAGCGCGCGGAAGAAGAGCTGCAGGAAAGTGAGAAGCGGCTGCGCATCCTGGCGGAGGCGGCGTTTGAAGGATTGGCGTTCAGCGAGAACGGCATCGTAATCGAAACCAACGATCAAACCGCACGCATGCTGGGCTATACCCGGGAAGAGATGGTAGGGAAACCCATCTCCGACTTTGTGGCTTTCGAGTCGCGAGCGCAGGTGCTGCAAGCGGTGCAAACCGACAACACGGAAACCTACGAGCACATGCTGCTGCGCAAGGATGGCTCCGTTTTTCCGGTCGAAACCTGTGCGCGGCTGTTGCAGACAGGCGGCCGCAAAACCCGCGTGACCGCGATCCGCGACATCACGGAACGCAAACGAGCGGAACAGGCCCACCAGCAGAGCGAAGAAAGGTTCGCCAAGGCATTTGGATCGAGTCCCGAAGGCATTTCCATCTCCACCCAAAAAGAGGGCCGGCTTCTCGAGGTCAACGACGCCTACGTGCGGATGATGGGGTACGAGCGCTCAGAACTCATCGGCAAATCGGTGAAGGATCTTAACCTGTGGGCGCCGGGCGAACGCGAGCAGGTAATGGCTAAAGTGCAAGAAAGCGGAGCGATCCGCGACTACAACACGACGTACCGCACCAAAGAAGGTCGGATCAGGGAAGCGCAGATTTCCATCGATCAAATCCGGGTCCAGGAAGAGCCTTGTCTGCTGGTGACGATTCGGGACGTAAGCGAAAGCCGCCTGTTGGAGCAGCAACTCCGCGCTGCGCAAAAAATGGAGGCTGTCGGCCGCCTGGCTGGCGGCGTGGCCCACGATTTCAATAACGTCCTGATGATCATCAGCAGCGCCGCCCAGATGATGCAAGGTGCCCCGCACGACGCCGATAGGAAGGAGCGTTACCTTACCCAGATTCAATCGGCGACGGAAAAAGCGACTTCTTTGACCAAGCAACTGTTGGCCTTCAGCCGCCAGCAGGTGCTCCACCCCGACATTCTCGACTTGAATTTGGTGGTCACCGACCTCTGGAACATTTTGCCGCGGCTCTTGGGTGAAGATGTTGAAACCGTGCTCCATCTGGCTTCCGATCTGGGCAGCGTCAGCGCCGACCGCGGGCAGATCGAGCAGGTGATCATGAATCTTGCGGTGAATGCTCGTGACGCCATGCCTGAGGGAGGCAAGTTGATTGTAGAAACCGCCAATGCCAAACTCGACGGGACCACCCTGGGCCCCCTTGGCGCTGAGAACCCTACCGGCGAATTTGTGATGCTGGCGGTCACCGATACCGGAGTCGGTATGGATGCTGAGACCCAAGCGAAGATTTTTGAGCCCTTCTTCACCACCAAGGAAGTGCGTAAAGGCACCGGCCTTGGTCTGGCAATGGTGTACGGAATCGTGAAGCAGAGTGCAGGTCACGTAATGGTTCAGAGCGAGCCGGGCAAAGGGACTACGTTCAAGATCTACCTGCCGCGCGTGCGGAGAAAAGCGACACCCTTGCCGGCGCCGGGCAGCGAACCAGCAGCGGGAGGAACCGAGACGCTGCTCTTGGTTGAAGACGAACCTGCCCTCCGCGAACTGGCTTCGGAATTCCTGCGCTCCAAGGGCTACATGGTGCTCGAAGCTGGAAATCGACAGGAGGCATTACACATCTGTCGGAGTCACCAGGGTCTCATCCACGTGCTGATCAGCGACGTGGTTTTGCCAGGAGGTGGAGGACCTGATTTGGCGAAGGCTGCGCTAGAGACACGGCCGGATCTTCGGGTGATCTACATGTCCGGTTACACTGATCGCGTCGTAGGCTCCGAACTGATCGGAGCAAATGCCACGTTTCTCCAGAAGCCATTCAGCCTGGAGCTTCTGGCTCGCAAACTCCGCTCGCTATTGGGTGGGAGCACCTAGCCACTGCTTTCTTGCCTGCCTGGGCGAACGAAGACGCCGAATCCAATCACGCGCCCGCCCGCGCTGTCTTGCTCTGCTGCACAATGATCGCGGACGCGCTTGCCCTCTCGCGCTCTGAGGGCACCATTATTTCGGGCACGTCATCCCAAAACGATGTATTCAGATCGACCGGAGCCACCCCGACCTGACCTGCCTCCGGCGTATCCTTCCCCCCTACCCACGCGACTCGAAAGCGTTCTTTCTTGCGCAAACGAGCAAGAGAAATTGCGTCACCGGGCAACAGCATCCCCCGGACGTCCTTTAACAGCGCTCCGCGGTGGCTGATGTTGATCGTCATCACCTCTTGATCGAGAGGACGGCCGTCGGCGTCGGTCCCTGTGAGCTGCACCGGCAACGCCACGATGATCCGTGGGTCGCGGCGCCCGATCTTGAATTGCTCAATCAGCCGGCGCAGTAGTGCGAAGGTCTGTACCAGGTGCTGTGACGCCTTTTGGGTATCGGTCGCGCCCCGCGCCGTACCTTGCGCCGCCTGCGCCACCCCGGCAATATTACTGTTGATTTCGCCGCTGCTGTTTGCCGCTTCAGTCACGTTGCGCGACATCTCGTTGGTGGTCGCGTTCTGTTCTTCCGCCGCAGTCGCGATGATGGTGGAAATATCGTTGATCTGGTCAATGACTGCACTGATCGTACCGATGGCGTCGACCGCCTCCCTGGTGTCAGTCTGAATGGCTCTGATCTTCCGGCTGATGTCCTCGGTGGCCTTGGCGGTTTCCTTGGCGAGCTCTTTCACTTCGTTCGCCACCACCGCGAAGCCTTTGCCCGCTTCTCCGGCGCGGGCAGCTTCAATGGTGGCGTTCAAAGCCAGCAGGTTGGTCTGCTGCGCAATCGACGTAATGGCTTTAATGACCTGCCCAATCTCGGTGGAGGATTCACCCAGCTTCGAAACGGCGGCTGTGGCAGTTTCGGCGACTTTAACCGCCGAAGTTGCGACCTTGGCCGCCTCGGCCGCGTTCTTGGCGATCTCCCTGATGCTGGCGCCCATCTCTTCGGCGCCAGTGGCCACAGTCTGAAGGTTCTGACTGACTTGCTGCACAGCATTCGAAACCAGGGTGGCCTGAGCCGAAGTTTCCTCGGAGTTCACGCTAATCTGCTGGCTGGTGACATTCAGTCTCTCGCTGGCACTGGCGACCTGAACCGCGTTCTGCGAGATCGCCCGGATCATCTCGTCCAACTGGGCAATGAAAGCGTTGAACCACTTCATCAGCTCTCCAATTTCGTCGTCGGAGGTGACCTCGATCCTCTTCGTCAGATCCCACTCTCCCTCGGTCGCGTCCTTGAACCGGTCCACGATGTCACGCAAACGCCGAATGATGGAACGCGAGGTGGCGATCGACACCGCCAGCAGAGGAAGCAGGCAAGCCAGAGCCAGCCCTCCCGCCTTGAGGGTGCTTTCCCGCGACGCCACATCCACATCGTCAATGTAAATTCCTGTTCCAATCACCCAGCCCCAGGGGACGAAACGCTTGACGTAAGAAAGTTTGGCGACGGGTCGCTCTTTGCCCGGCTTCGGCCATAGATAATGGACGAAGCCGCCACCCGGTGCCTGCGCTGCCTGCACAAATTCAACGAAAACGGCCTTTCCCGAAGGGTCTTTGAAGGATCGAAGATCGGTGCCGTCCAGTTCGGGCTTGATCGGATGCATGATCATCGTCGGATGCTCGTCGTTGATCCAGAAATAGTTGCTCCCGTCGTAACGCATGGCTCGAATGGTTTCCATCGCCTGTCGTTGAGCCTCGATGCGGCTGAGCTTGCCTTCCGTTTCCAGTCGGTATTGCCGCTCGATAATGGCGTAGGGCACTTCGACCAGATTCTGCGTCTTTTCCATCTTTCCTGAGAGCAGAGCGGAATGCTGGCCTTGAATCCAAAAACCGGCCACGGCCAGCAACCCGCCGGCGGAGACTGCAATCATCACCCAGAACTTCGCTTTAAGAGTCATGCTCTTTCGGGAGGCGAATGGAATCCTCAGTAATATCTTCGGCCAGAAGCGCGCCGACTTGAGGGGACGCGCCACGGCACCGCATTCTGTTTTCATCTGGCCAAAGTATCTTCCGTCACTTCCACTCCCCCCTCCGCCGTCATATGCTGGCATAAGCATCGCTCGGCACTGGAGAGCCCCGTGATTCCCGAACGCAAAGAGAAAAGCGCGTCACCCGCGGCTGCGATCCGCTTTCCTTATTTGAAACTTTCGCAAGTCTGGGTGCGATTCCTGCTGGCCATTGTGGGCCTGATGCTGGCTTTTGGGGCAGCGCTGTTTTCCACGGTCGAGCGCGAGGCGGGCAGCCTGTGGGGAACTCTGATTATGGCCTCGGTGGCGCTCTTGCTGGCCACCTTCGTCGGCCTGACCACCGTGCCCTACCTGGCGCGGCGAGTGGTCGTGAGCCGCGTCCGCGAAGCCATGGACTACGATGTCACGCGCCCTGGCCTGATCTACATCCTGATCAGCGTGGTCATCGGAATTGCCGCCATCAACACCGGGAACAATCTGCTGTACATTATCGTCGCCACGCTGCTCTCGGCCATTCTGGTTTCCGGAGTCGCCTCGGCGCTGGTGCTTCGTAGTCTCCAACTCGATGTCCACTTGCCCGAACACGTTTTTGCCGGACGGCCGATGCTGGCGCGTCTGCTCTTGCTCAACACCAGTTCGTGGTTACCATCTTTTTCCGTGCGTGTCGTTCCTGCCAGGCGCAAAAGTAAAGACCGCTGGGGTTGGGAAGCTACGACCTTCGTCTGGCCTCCCAACCGCGCGCCCCAGGATCAGTGGGTCCGCCTGCCCGACCGCCGCTTGCGCCGCGTCCGCGAGGAAGCAGAAAAGCCTATTCTGCAGGAATCGGTGTATTTCCCCTTTCTTGCTGCGGGCCAGGAACTCCGCGCCGACCTCGAGATGACCTTCCCAGCCCGCGGCCGCTATGCGGAAAAAGACTTTGGACTGGCCACCCGCTTTCCCTTCGCCTTCCTCCTGAAAACCCGCCGCATTAACCTCGCCCGCGAGGTGATCGTCTATCCCGTCGTCGAGCCCACCGAGCAGTTCCTCGAAGTCCTTCCCATGGTTACCGGCGAATTTGAGACTTTTGTGCGCGGACGCGGCAACGATCTTTACCTCATCCGCGAGTACATGCCCGACGACTCCGCCCGCCATGTGGACTGGAAAGCCACGGCGCGCACCGGCGCCCTAAAAGTGCGCGAATTCAGCCGCGAGGATGAACGCAAACTCCGCGTCGTGTTCGACAATCCCGCGCCCGGAGTCCTGCCTCCCCCGGTGTATGAGCGAGCCGTGCGTCTGGCCGCCTCTCTGGGATGGCACTTTCACCACGAAGATGTCGAAGTTTCCTTCGTCGCCCCGGGGTTGGAGCCAACCGAAGACGTCTTCGCTTTCCTGCGCTACCTGGCGCTGGTCGAGCCACAGGAGGCAACCCCCGTGTTCAGCCGCCTGCGGGCCAGCGAAGATTACAACGTCATCGTTACCGCCCGCGCCGCCACCGACATGCCCGCCGGTTTGGCCGCTAGATCCTACATCCTCTCCTTGGCCCCGCCTGGAAACGTGTAGCAGGTTGCGGAAGACTCAAGCTTCGTATCAGGGCATCGCTTTAGCGAATCCGCAAGCCGCAAAATTAATGGCGGCTTTAGCCGCTGAGGGCAGCCCGCTACTTGATCTCCTTCATCGCCATCAGCGTGCCGTAGTCGCGGCCCGAGGGCTCGACCGCGCGCGCCACCACCCCGGCAAAAGCTTCGCGAAGTTCGGGAAACTTCGCCACCAGCGCCTTGATCACTGCCGTATTGTCCTGAAATGCGAGCGCAGTATTCGACACATCGCCGGTCTGGTACTTCACGACCACGTCAAGATCGTCACCCACAGCCAACGGAAAGATTTCCGTCCAAGTCCAATGATGGATCTTGTCTCCGGCGCTCAGTTCCACCGTATTGCCGTTCACGGGAGCATCGGAGGGTTGCGCTGCCTGGGTCTCGTCATAGAGTTTGTCGGTGGCGAGCGTGCTCATGAAGTCCACGGGTGCCGACAGGGCGATCGCCTCGCGGTAATACAACCAGGCATTGCGATTCTGCGCCTTGCTCCTGAAATCGCGGGCGCGCTGCGTGAACCATGCGGCATCATGTCCAGCTGCCTGCGAAGGTCGGGCGTAAAAACCTGCCAGTTTCCAGTCGCCGAAGACCTGCTGCAGCACGAAAGTCAGCGTCCTTGCTCCCTGGCTCCCGGTCACGTCGAGAATGGTTACGCCATACTTTCCAGGCGGCAGATTGGGTAGGACAAACACCGCGCTATCCTTCGTCTGCCCCGACTTCCCAAATACTCCACAAAGAAATTCGGCGCGGGCCAGTAGTTCCAGCCCCTCGGCCGTCAGCAGAAAAGGCGGACGCAGCTTGGCGTTTGCGCCGTTGAACGCGGCCTGGTTCTCTTTGACGGCGGCTTCGATGCCGCCAAAGCTGGCGGCCACGGAGGCAATCGAATTCTGCTGCAGGGCTGCCGTATCGCCCCGAGCCGACATATCGAAGTAGCGCTTCGCCGTGGATTCGAGAGCGGTTTGGACCGAGGCATCCATGTCCGCGGCGCTCTGGCAGGTCTGCGCACGCGCCAGCAGAGCGCCGACCGGTGTTCCCAGCAGTAGAAGCCACAGCCATCGTCGCCATCGCCGTCGATTCCGAACCGTGCCTACCGAACCCGTACCCAAGGGGAAAGCCTCCGCTGGCATTTTACGCGCTGGCTCGGGCAAGAGCAGTCTAAATGCTTGCAAAGCTGCGCCGACAATGGGTTTGGATCATTGATTACGTTCATCAAAACGCAAGAAATCAGCCCTCCGGCGTTCTACCAGCGGTGGTAAAATCAGCCAGAGCGCAGTGGCTGCCGGACCCTTGGCCGCTGGCAGAAATGGGGGGGATTCTGATGCCGCGCACGCGCAGATGGATTGCGTTGGTGCTGTTGCTGTCAGCTCCGCTCCTGCTTGCCCAAACTACTGCTCAGACTCCGCAGTCCGCCACCCCGCACCGCAAGCCCCATAAGGCCCAGACGCCACTCGTGCTCCCACCTTTGCCGAGCGGTCCGCTGAGTCAATTGCCCATGGACCAGATTCCGGCAACCCCCGCAAAAGTCAGCTATCAGGGCGGGTTGCTGACCATCTCGGCCCAAAATTCGACTTTAGGTGAAATCCTCCGCGATGTTCGCAAGGTCACCGGTGCTTCGATTGAAATTCCTTCGGGCTCAGGCGCCGGCGAGCGCGTAGTTACTCACCTCGGACCCGCCGCGCCACGGGACGTTCTAGCGGGCTTGCTCAACGGCTCCTCGTTCAATTACGTAATGCTCGGTTCGAGTTCCGATCCCACAGCGGTTTCAAGCGTGATCCTTACCCCCAAGCCGTCGGCAACTGGAGAGACCCAGACTGCCGCTAACCTCAATCAGAACACTCCTGGGGTAATGCCCCCCAACCGCTTCACCCAACCGTTCACCCAGCCAGGTGTCGTCCCGCAACCTGGGAATGTACAACCGGCGAACGTCGAGGCCGACGATAGCGCCAAGGATGATGACCAGGATAACGCCGACGAAAACGCGGACGATCAAGCCCCGCCTGGACAGCCCGAAGTAAATGCCCCGGATCAGGCGCAGCAACCCGACCCGAACCAACCCAACGCTGGACCCAAGACCCCTGAACAGATTCTGGAGATGCTCCGCAAGCAGCAACCCGGGGGCCCCGTCTTCCAGCCTCCTGCCTCTCCCCCACAGCCGCCGCCTCAGCAGTAGCCACGGTTTCCCATTCTCACAGCGGCCCCCGACCTTCAGCGGAGAAATCCAGCCCCGGCGGGGCGACCTAACTTAGCCCAGCGCTTTAGCGCTGGGAAAACGGGGGACAAGGCTTAAGTCCCGGAGGGACGGCCGATTTCTCTCGCAGGCATTTCGGAGTTGAGAAGGGTAGATGAACGATTCAAGACTCGGGGGCAATCCAGTCGCGCGCTTAGTCGCCGCTGACGTGGCTTTGATGGGGTACCAAGGATCGCAGGATGTTTGACGGTCGAGAGGGGTTAACTACGGCCAATACCCCGCGAATTGCGCAATACGCGCCGAAAACACCCAGAATTACACTCAAAATTGCGGTGCTGCCGATGAGGAAAGTTACGAAAAGTGCGTTCACGTTACCAACCCTTGCTGGCAGCCACCCTTAGGAATCGCGCGACTGCAAATATTTCACTCTATCCGCATTTGACCCCCGCCGCTGTTAACAAATAAGATACGAGAATCGAACTGCGTATCTCCACTCTCCAACATTTCTTAGGACCCGTCCACGTTACGGAAGTCCATAAAGTTTTGTGTTAAATGGCC
>Ga0074044_10001507_pt1 | contig 20984 bp, 23 predicted proteins | sample BogForMeECP23OM1_FD_94443 | JGI IMG/M metagenome (GOLD analysis project Ga0074044, IMG submission 94443) | Bog forest soil microbial communities from Calvert Island, British Columbia, Canada - Bog Forest MetaG ECP23OM1 | ecosystem: Environmental > Terrestrial > Soil > Wetlands ...
GAGTTCGTCGATTCGACCGGGCGCCGCAAGGTCAAAGGAAACATGGACATCGAACTCGCGGTCAACGCGATGGAAATGGCCGACCACCTCGACCTCATGGTGCTGTTCTCCGGCGACGGCGACTTCCGCTCGCTCGTCGAGTCGATTCAGCGCAAGGGCGTGCGGGTCGCGGTCGTCTCGACGATCTCGACGCAGCCGCCGATGGTGGCGGACGAATTGCGCCGGCAGGCCGACGAGTTCATCGATCTGGTGCAGCTCGTGCCGCGGATCGGGCGCGATCCAGGCGAACGGCCCGTGCGCGCCGACAATCACCGGCGGCATTTCGGGCCCATGCAGCAGCCGGTCGAAGAGCCGGTTCGCGAATAGGGGTCTTGCGGCCCGATGGCGTTCGACGTCAGTCCTCCGCGGGACTGCGGGGCGTGCCCGCGCCTCGCCGAGTACCGTGCCGCCAATCGCTCCGCCTACCCCGAGTGGTCGAACGCCCCGGTCGCTTCGTTCGGCGAGGCGAGCGCACGCCTGATGATCGTCGGCCTCGCTCCGGGCCTCCGGGGAGCGAACCGGACGGGCCGTCCGTTCACCGGCGACTACGCCGGCGACCTCCTTTACGAAACGCTCATCCGGTTCGGTTTCGCCGCGGGCGTCTATGACCGGCGCCCCGACGACGGGCTCGAACTCCTTGATTGCGTCATCGTCAACGCCGTGCGCTGCGCGCCGCCGCAAAACAAGCCGACGCCTCAGGAGATTGCGGCCTGTCGCGCCTATCTGTCGCAGTCGATGGGCGCGCTGCCCAATCTCAAGATCGTGCTGGCGCTCGGACGGGTGGCGCACGACACTGTATTGCGCGCGTTCGGGGCGCGGGCGACTGATTTCCCATTCGCCCATGCGGCGCGACACGCGCTGAAAACGGAGGGGCCCAGCCTATTCGACAGCTATCATTGCTCGCGCTACAACACCAACACGGGCGTGCTGACCGAGGCGATGTTCCGCGACGTTTTCGCCTCGATCCGGGCCGAGCTCGAGCGTTCTTGAGGGGCGCGCGGCCGTTGCGACAGAGGGGGAGGGCGACGTGAGCGCACAGGCATTCGGCGCAATCGACGGCGCCAACGCGTACGAGGTTCTCATTGCCTCCAAGGCGGGAGCCAGCGCAAAAATCCTGACCTGGGGCGCCGTCATCCGCGATCTCGTCGTGCCGACCGCCAAAGGGCCGCAAAGCGTGACGCTCGGCCTCAACACCCTCGAGGATTACGTCGCGCATTCGCCGCATTTCGGCGCGGTTCCCGGACGCTTCGCCAACCGGATCGCCAACGGCCGATTCGTCCTCGACGGCGTCGAATACGTGCTCGACCGGAAGCCGGGCCAGAAGCACATGCTGCACGGCGGCACGAAGGCTTTCGGGCAGCGCCTTTGGAAGCTTGGCGCCTACGATGGCTCGTCGGTTTCGCTGACGCTCGACTCGCCGGACGGCGAGGCGGGCTTCCCCGGCGCGCTGACGGCGACCTGCATCTACCGCATGCTCGAGCCGGCGACGTTGAGGGTCGAACTGTCGGCGGTCTCGGACAAGCCGACGGTCGTCAATCTCACCCAGCACGCCTATTTCAATCTCGACGGGTCGAAGGACATTCTCGACCACGCAGTGATGTTGTTCGCCGATTTCTACACGCCCGCCGACGCCGAGCTCATTCCGACCGGCGAGATTCGCTCCGTCGCCGGAACGCCCTATGATTTCCGCGTCGCGCGCCCCGTGCGCAACCCGAGCGGGATCGCGTACGACACGAATTTCGTCGCCGCCCTTCGACCCGGCGCCGACGGCCTCGCGCCGATCGCGCGCGTCCGCTCGCCGGTCAACGGACTGGCCATGTCGCTCCATAGCACCGAGCCGGGCGTCCAGTTTTATGACGCGGCCACGCTCGATTGCCCGGTGCCCGGGCTGCACGGCGAGCGCTACGGCGCCCACGCCGGCCTTTGCCTCGAGCCGCAAGCCTTCCCGGATTCGCCGAACCGCCGCCACTTCACCGACTGCGTCCTGCGGCCCGGCTCGCAGTATCGCCACGTGAGCGAATTCCGGTTCGGCTAGCGAGTCGGCGGATGGCGAGTAGCGAATAGCGAAGGGCGACCACTCGCCATTCGCAATTCACCATTCGCCCTTTAACTACTCGCGCGCGAGGCTCTCGCCGGGGCCCGCTTCCGCCAGCGCCCTGCCGACTTCGAGGCCGAGATCGTCCATCGAGGTCTGCTCGCGGACCGTGAGGTCCTCGCCCTTCGCCTGGCGCTCCGCCTGTTCGGGCGAGCGGGCGACGTTGACCGTGACCTTCGCCTCGACTTCCGGGTGCAGATGGACCGGCACGGAGTGCAGGCCAAGCGTCTTGATCGGATGCTGGATGGCGACATGGCTGCGCTGCACCGCAAAGCCCGCCGCGGTCAACGCCTCGGCGATGTCCCGCGCCGAAACCGATCCGTATAGCTGCCCAGTCTCGCCGGCTTGGCGGATAATGACGACCGCCGCGCCGTCCACTTTGCCCGAGACCTCGTTGGCGCTGCGCTTGAGCTCATGGTTGCGCGCTTCGAGGTCGGCGCGCTGGGCCTCGAACTTCTTCTTGTTGGGCTCGGTCGCGCGCAAAGCCTTGCCGCGCGGCAGCAGGAAGTTGCGGGCGTAGCCGTCCTTGACCCGGACCGTGTCGCCCATGTGGCCGAGCTTGCCGATGCGCTCGAGCAAAATGACGTCCATGAATCTACTCCTATCGATGACTGCTCGGTTTCGGGGAAGGAAGGAAAGCCGGGCGGGCGCGCAACCTGGCGAAGGCGTCGATGAGGCCGAGCGCCGCAAGGAAGGGAAGCGTGTACTTGGCCCGCAGCACGCAGCAGGCGTACAGCGCGACAAGCATCACGACTCTCAGTTTGAGGCCGCGCGACAGGGCGTGCGCGACCGCGAGACCCTGCATGGCGAACGCTGCGCCGAGCCCGCCGACGCCGATCGAAAAGTATTGCGACGCGGGAGGGGGCAGGGCGTAGGCGCAGGCTGCGCAGCCGATCGCGAGGACGCCGAGCGGCCACGGCAGACGAAGCGAAGTCGGCAGGTCGGACCATGGCCTTTGCAGCCGATGCGACAGCTGGGTGGAGCGCGCCGCTGCGTAGAGATTGACGCTGAGCATGAGGAGGGTCGAGGCGGCGATTGCGGCCGGGCCGAAGCGGACAATCGTCTCGGCGAAGACCCGCGCCTCAACGCCGTCGTTCGCGTCGAAGGCGTCGCCCGCCAAGGCTGCGAGCGCCGTCGCGACCTGCTTTGCTCCGTTGGCATAGCCGCCGTAGAGGACGATGATCGCCGTCAGCACTGCACCGGCGCCGACCATGCCGATCGCCGCGGCGAGCGTGACGATCGAGCCGACTGAAGCGTAGGGCTGAGCGGACGGCGACCTCGCCGGAAGGTAGCGCGCCACCGGCGCGGCGGCGCATGCGGCCAGCATCCAGGCGGGAACCGCGACGGACGCCGCGTACAGGAGGCCAGTCAGAGGCTCGGCGAGGAGGGTGAGGCCGGCGACCGACGTCGCCGCCGCGGCTGTGCCGGCGCCGACGCCCCAGCCCATGGTCGCGATCATGATCGGAAGCGGCGCGAGATAGGCGAGCGTCATCGCGAGCGGGCTCGTCTGCGCGCTGACAGCGAACAGAAAGGCCGCGGCGCACCCGGCGCCGATCGCGACGGCAAATCGATGGATCATCGCGCTGTCCCGCTTGGCTCGCGGTTAGGGGGCGGAAGCCGCCTCCAACTCTCCGCCGCGGACGGCGACGCGCCGCGGCGGTTCGTCTGCTAAACTGACCGTCAGCGGATCACGTAGGGCAGCAGGCCAAGGAAGCGGGCGCGCCTGATCGCCTGGGCGAGCTCCCGCTGCTTGGCCGCGCTGACGGCGGTGATTCGAGACGGCACGATCTTGCCACGCTCGGAGATATACCGCGACAGGAGGCGCGTGTCCTTGTAATCGATCTTCGGCGCATTGGCGCCCGAGAACGGGCAGGACTTGCGGCGGCGAAAGAAAGGGCGGCGGGGCGCGGCGGGCATCAGCTTGCTCCAACGTTCATGTCATCGCGCGGGCGGCGAGGTGGGCGGTCGGAACGGTCGCCGCGGTCGGGACGATCGCCGCGCTCGGGGCGGTCGCCGCGCGGTCCACGGGGGCCGCGCTCGTCACGCTCGGCGTCGTCGCGCTTGCGCAGCATCGCCGAGGGGCCGACCTCATGTTCGTCGACGCGGATGGTGAGGAAGCGAAGCACATCCTCGTTGATGCTCAAGGTGCGCTCGAGTTCGACCACCGCCTCGGAAGGCGCGGCGATGTTGAGCAGGGTGAAATGCGCCTTGCGGTTTTTCTTGATGCGGTACGCCAGCGACTTCAGCCCCCACGGTTCGACCTTGGTCACGGCGCCGCCGAGCGACGCGATTTTCGACTTGATTTGTTCCGTCAGCGCTTCGACCTGCTGCGCCGTGACGTCCTGGCGCGCCAGGAAAATGTGCTCGTAGAGTGCCATTTGGCGCCTTTCCATTCTTTCAGTCTGCGTCCTGCGCGGAGCCCTTCGAGCCCCGAGAAAGGCTCGAACCGGATCGTTCGAAGGCGGGAACACGGGAAGCCGGACCATTGGGTCCTACCGCCTGCTGATGAGCGCGCGGCCTTCCGTTCAGCCCCCGGCGGGACGCAACGAGTGGGCTCCCATACAGACAGATCTCGTCCGCCGCAAGGCGAATCCGGCAGTTTTCGCCCCGCGTCTCGACGAAGAGACCGCAGGAACGACGGGCGTCGGCCCGGCGTTGGATGCCGGCCGGCCCACCACGCAAAAATCCAAGGAGACCATGCCATGGGCCTTTTCTCAAAGGACGACCTCTTCGTCCACACGTTGCAGGACATCTATTACGGCATCATCGAAGAGGCGATTCGAACGTCGCGCGCAGCTGCGGCGAGGTCGCCTTGCTGATCATGGATTGATGCTCGCGACCGGCGCGAGGTTGCGCCCGGCTACATGCCTTAGGGACGGCTTCTTGACGGCTAATCCGGGGCGCGGAACGACAATATTCTGTCGCTCGGAAAATCGTAGAGTTTCCCGGTTTCGGTCCACCCCGGCGAGCAGATTTCGACGATCTTGGGCGCCAGTTCGTCGGGCGTGCGCAGGGTCATCGGGTCCTCGCCGGGCATCGCCTTGGCCCGCATGAGCGTGCGCAGCGGCCCTGGATTGATCAGCACGACGCGAATGTTCGAAGTGTTCGCCGTCTCGGCGGCATAGGTCCGGGCGATGGCGTCGAGCGCGGCCTTCGCGGTCGCATAGGGACCCCAATAGGCGCGAAAGTCAGCTCGGCTGGCCACGCCCGAGGTGACGAACGCAACCCGCCGCGCAGGCGACCGGCGCAGAAGGGGATCGAGCGATCGGATGAGACGCCAATTGGCGGTGACGTTGACCGCCAGCACGTCGTCCCATTCCTTCGGATCGACGTGATGCAGCGGAGACAGGACGCCGAGAATCCCAGCGTTGCCCACCAAGGCGTCGAGCCTGCCCCATCTTCGATTGATGGCTTCGCCGAGTCGGTCGATCGCAGGGTGGTCGCGCAAGTCGAGCGGCGCGAGCGTCGCCGGACTGTCCTCGTTCGGGCGGAGCGCGCGAATCTCGTCGTCAAGCTCCTCGAGCGCGCCCCGCGCGCGCGCGAGCGCCACCACATGGGCGCCCGCGCGCGCGAAGGCGAGGGCCGCCGCCCGACCGATGCCGCGTGAAGCTCCGGTGATCAGGACGACGCGGATCGATGCGTCATTTTGGGGGCCAATCATCGACACTCCTCAGGTCGTTTGCCAACTTGCGGCGAGGCGAGGGCGCCCGCGCCGGGCGAGCGAAACGGGTTCTGAACGGGCTCCGTCGCTCGGCGAGAGTCGAAGGCGCGTTCGCTGGCGGAATAAGGGTTTCGGGCGGTTTTATGGACTTGCCGAATCTGAAAATAAAGTCCAAAACGACCGCGAGGTAGACGTGGCACCTGGCAGGCCGGACGCTGGGATGGGGCTGGCGCAATATTGCGGCGCCATTGTTTAGAGGCTTGAAATGCCGAACGCAAAAACGGACCGCGAACCGAAGACCGTGACCAGGGCCGATTTGTCGGAGATCGTCTACCAGCGCGTCGGGTTGTCGCGGACCGAATCCGCAGAACTCGTGCAGTCGGTCCTGGAGGAAATCTGCGACGCGGCCGCGCGCGGAGAGACCGTCAAGCTCTCCGGCTTCGGCTCGTTCGTCGTCCGATCGAAGGGGAAGCGCGTCGGCCGCAATCCGAAGACTGGAGTCGAGGTTCCGATCCTTCCGCGCCGCGTGATGGTGTTCAAGCCGTCGAACGTGCTGAAGGCGCGTATCAATGCGCGCGGAGGCGATGCGACCGAGGAATAGCCCGCCAGGGCAGGCGGCCGCCGCTGGCTTTCTCCCGCGCATCGGCTGATACTCGATGAAGTTGGCGGCGGAGAGGGATCGATTCGCCCGCCGCCGGACATGGGCAAGCGAGGCGATGGAAAAGAGCCCCGAGGCCTTTCGTACGATCCGCGAGGTTGCGGAGGCGATGGAGCTGCCGCAGCACGTTCTTCGCTTCTGGGAAACGCGCTTCCCGCAGATCCGGCCGCTGAAACGCGCGGGAGGCAGGCGCTACTATCGGCCGGACGATGTCGAGCGGCTGAAGCTCATCAAGCGACTTCTGTACGACGAAGGCTACACGATCAAGGGCGTGCAGAAGCTGTTCAAGGAGCAGGGCATCCAGAACCTGGCGACCGCCGCCTTCGATGCGCGACTGCCGTTCGCGCCGGTTGGCGCTCCCGCGGCGGGCGACGGGGAGGACTTCGCGAGGGTGGCCGCCGACGCGTCGGCCGGGTCCGAACCGCCGCAAGCGCCCGCCGCGCCGAACGCGCCTTCAGCGCCGGCCGCGCCGGACGCGCCTTCAGCGCCGGCCGCACCACGCCTGTTGGCCGACGAACTCGCCGCGCTGCGCAGCATTCTCGCCGACATCCGCGAGGCCCAGCGGATTCTCAGTCAGGGCCATCCGCAGCAGGGGTGATCCAAAGTTGGCGGAGCCTCATTGCCACCGGCGCCCTTGGCGCCTATAATGAGCCTCATTGCCACCGGCGCCCTTGGCGCCTATAAGAGGCGCCGTCGGAGTGTAGCGCAGCCCGGTTAGCGCACTAGTCTGGGGGACTAGGGGTCGTGGGTTCGAATCCCGCCACTCCGACCATTCCAAAGAGATTTACGAGCGACGATTTCCGTTGCAGTTGGTCAGAATGGGTAGAGTGACCACCGGGTGACCAGATACCTGCTTCGGAAACCGGCCGAGCGCCAACCCGGGACACGAACGAGACAACGCGCCCTAACCTCTGCGCCGCCGGGCGATTCGCATGCGAGTTCGCGGGGATGGCGTGGGCATGGCGGACGATAGCGCGGCGGTGGTAACACAACAAGAACGAAACTAGGCGGCCATCCCGACCGTTGCAGATTTGCAACAGAAAGGGAAATTATGGCCGCCGTGCGACCGGTCGCCATTGACTTCGTCTTCGAGCCGTAACTAGATTGCCGATGCTAGCGAATAGCTAGACCTATCCTCGCTAGCCGGCGCTAGACGAAAGCGAGGTATAGAGCGCGCCAGGGTCCCCGCATACGAGGGGTCGCGGGGTTTTTGTTGAGCCTATAGACCACAGAATTCTTCTTTGCAGCGAACCTCAGGGACGAGGAGAACATTTTCTCCCCGTCCTTTTCGTTTGCACCTGATCTCGCGCGAGTCTATTCTATTCCAAATCCCTGCGGCCCTCCACTTACCCGTCCGAACTGTCCTGCCTCCTTCGCCCGGAAGAGCCTAGGGCCTGTTGCGGCCGTAGCGCTCGTGGCTCGACACCCAATCGCCCGCGAGAATCGCGCAGGACAGGGAAATCTCGCCCGCGAGCGCCACGGCCGCGCAGATTTCGGCGAGCTTCGCCGCCTTGCCCGCGCCGCGGCAGCCGAGGATTTCGAGACACTCGCTCTGGGTGGCGAGCCCCGTGCCGCCGCCCACGGTTGCAACGATGAGCGAGGTCAGCGTGATCGACCAATAATAGTCGCCGTCGTCGAGGAGCTGGTTGTAGACCACGCCTGCATGCGACTCGGCGAGGTTGGCGACGTCCTGTCCGGTCGCGATGAACATCGCGGCGAGCCCGTTGGCGGCATGCGCGCCGTTGTTGGCCGATCCCGCCAGGAAGGCGCCCGCCTGGGAAATCTGCCGCGCGTAGAAAAGGTCCTTAGGCTCGACCCGCATCAGGGCCTTGAGAGTGTCCCTCTTGACGATCGCCTCGGCGACGACACGCCGGCCGCGCGTGGCGAGCATGTTGATCCGGGAGTGCTTCTTATCCGTGTCCATGTTGCCCGACAGGATGTAGCGGGCGCCGCCGGGATAGTTCGCCTTGATCCATTCGCAGGCGGCGAACGTGGCCCTGCCGGTCATATTCTGCCCGGCGGCGTCGCCGGTCGTGAAGTTGAACCGCAAGTGACGCAAAGGCCCGACCGCGAATTGCTCGATGGTCTGCAGCCGGCCCGATCGGGTGGTCGTTTCAGCGGCCGTCTTGATGACGGCAAAATGGTCCTCGACCCAGAGGCCGAAGACGCGGGCCTCGAGCGCGTCGTCGAAGATGAAGGCCGGCGAGCGTTGCATGGCCTCCTTGACAATGGTCGTCTTCGCGCCGCCGCACTCGGTGAGGAGGCGCATGCCGCGGCTGTAGCTGGCGACGAGCGTTCCTTCGGTCGTCGCCATCGGGGCGTAGAAATCGCCCTTTGCATGTTCGCCGTTTACCCGCAGCGGCCCGGCCAGTCCGATCGGCACCTGCGCGACGCCGATGAAATTCTCGATATTTCCCGGTAGAATTGACGGGTCTAAGGAAAACGCGCCGACATGATCGAGCTTCGCGCCGGTCTTGCTCTCGACGAACACGCGCCGCTCGGCGGCGGCCTTGGCCGTGTAGTCGTTCTCGCTGTCTCGCGGAATGCGCGTCCGCCCGCCCGTCGAACCCGTCGTCATCGCCGCCTCCCGCTGCGCGCGAAATCGGCGCGCTCCGAAAAGATCTGTATACGGGGTTCGGCGCCGGCGCGACCGATTGCTTGCGGCCGAAGCGCGTCCGGCGCCGAAGGCAGGGGCGCCGGCGGGCTTGATTCGCATAATATATATTATGGAACCAAAAAAGACGACGCGCCGGGCTTCAGTTCCGGCGGGACTCGTCGTACCGCTCCTGGGCTCGCGGACTTCGCCGATGTGGTCGAGCGCCCATTGATGCAGGCCATGAAGCGTCGCGGACAGCGTCCTGCCGAGCGGGGTGATCGCATATTCCAGCGAGACTGGCGCGGTCGGAAGAATGGTTCGCGAAATCAGGCCGTCGCGCTCCAGCGCCTTCAGAGTCTGCGAGAGCATCTTTTGCGTTATGCCTTCAATCCTGCGCCGCAATTCGTTGAAGCGCATCGGCTTGTCGCAAATGAGGACGAGCGCCAGAAACGACCATTTGTCCCCAATCCGGTCGAGCACCATCCGGGGTCGGGCAGTTGGCGTTGCACGGATCTGGCTGGCGCGGGTAGAGGTGTCGCCGGGGTCACCAGGTGTCCGACAGGCGCCGATGCGGTGATCAGCTCCGTGCATTTCAGCGCGAGCGATCCGAAGCTGCTCATCGAGGCGGTGCGCGATTCCGGCGTGAAGAGATACTTTGTCGTCGGCGGCGCCGGCAGCCTCGAAGTGGCGCCGGGGATGAAGCTGATCGACACGCCCCAGTTCCCGGCGGCCTACAAGGCGGAGGCGGCCAAGGGCGCGGACTTTCTCGAATTGCTGCGCAGGGTGAAGGACCTCGACTGGACCTTCCTGTCGCCGTCGGCGATGTTCGTCCCCGGTGAGCGCACCGGCAAGTTTCGGCTCGGCAAGGATCAGCTGCTCACGAACGACAAAGGCAGCAGCATCTCCTTCGAGGATTATGCGGTTGCGGCCGTGGACGAATTGGAGATTCCGGCCCACATCCGCGAGCGGTTCACGGTCGGCTACTGAGGCAAGGAGCGGGCGGGGGAGCGCCCGCCCCTGCCCCGGTCTCCAGCTTGCATGATCTCAAGTCAGCAGAGCTCGGCCGATCGAGCGCAAGCAAGCCCGCCGCGCACAGGAGCGTTTTTGGAGCCGCCTCCAATTTGTGGGCTCTCTCACAGAAGCAGACGGCGCCCGCCTGTTCAGGTAGACTGGCGTTCTGGCGGCCTAGCTTTCATTTCACCGCCGAAGCAGTTGATTTTGAAGCACAAGAACAAACGGACCGAGGAGGAAAAATGCCCAAGTCGTCCAATTGCGTCGCGATCAAAGGCAGCGTTCATCCTCAACCCAAAGATCACAGGAAACTCGGGCCGACCGCGAGCTCGGACCAGTTGACCGTCACATTGCTGCTGCGACGGAAAAAAGGATCGGCCCGCCAGGCGCACGTTGTCGCAGCCGACGCCCCGCGACCGACGCGAGAAGAGTTCGCGAATTCGTGCGGCGCTGATCCGAGCGAGCTCGACAGGGTCGTCGACTTCGCCAGGCGGGCTGGCCTTGAAGTCGTTGAGGCCAACGCCGCGCGTCGTTCGGTCGTCGTTCGCGGATCGGTCGCCGACGTCGACAAGGCGTTTGCCGTCCAGCTCAACGATTATCAATACGAACACGGCAAGTACCGAAGCCATGACGGAGCTGTGAGTCTTCCGTCGAACATCGCACACTACGTCGAGGCCGTCGTCGGTCTGACCAATCGCCCGGTTCGCGCAACCCACTTCTCGACCGCGAGGCGACGTAATCCGGACGATTCGGCGAACACCAAGCCTCTCACTCCCCAGCAGGTGGCGACCCTCTATGGCTTCCCGCCCGGCGACGGAGCGGGCCAAACGATCGGCCTTTACGAGATGGCGACGCAGGGTCCCGCCGGCTATGCACCGACGGACATCGTAGGCACCATGGCGGCGCTCGGCGGCCTGGCGATGCCGAACATCGTCGACGTGTCGGTCGACGGCGTCTCCAATTCGGGGCAGTCGGACGGGGAAACGGGCCTCGACATCACGGTGGCCGCCGCCATCGCGCCTAAGGCCACGATTGCCGTCTATTTCACCGGCGCGCAGACTCAGAACATCATTCACGCCCTGCAGGCGATGATCCATCCGGCGGCGGACCAGCCGACGCCGAGCGTCATCTCGATCAGTTACGGCTGGGGACCGGACGATCCGGGGGTTGACAGCTTCTCCGACAGCGATCACCCAGATCAGCCGCCTGTTCGAGGACGCCGCGACCAACAAGATCACCGTCCTCGTCTCCTCCGGAGATTCGGGAGCGGAGATCGCCGACCCCCGTCAGGCTCAGACGAGCTACCCCGCGAGCGATCCGTGGGTGACGGCGTGCGGCGGCACGACTGTCGGCAACATCGGCGGATCCAACTTTGACGAATACGTCTGGAACGATTCCGGCGCGGGGGGCCCCGGCGCAACCGGCGGAGGGATCAGCGCCCGGTTCCCGGTCCCGGCCTATCAAACGTCGGTCAATCTTCCCGAGCGCGTCGGCACGGGGACGATCGGTCGCGGCGTTCCCGACATCGCCGGAAACGCCAGCGAAAACAGCGGCTATCCGCAGGTCATCAACGGCGATCGTCCGCAGCCCGTCGGCGGGACCAGCGCAGTCGCGCCGCTCTACGCGGGCCTGATCGCCCGCATCAACGCCAATCTCGGCCGTTCGGTCGGATTCTTGAATCCCGCGCTGTACCAGCTTCCCACGGCGGCTTTCCGCGACATCGTTGGGTCGCCGGGGCCGGCGAACAACTCGTTTGGCGAGGTGACAGGCTACCCGGCCGGTCCGGGCTGGGACGCCTGCACGGGCTTTGGAAGCATTCGCGGACAAGCGCTTCAGGATGGCCTGAGCGCCGTCGCAACGATTGCCGCGCGCGCCGTCGAAGCACCAGTCCGAAAGACGGCGGTCGATGTCAAAGCGAACGGCAAGAAGGGAAAGGATCCCGCTCACGCCTGAGGGCCGAGCGGCTCCGCGAGCTTCAGGGCGGCCACTTCGGTCGCCCTGAAAGGATGGCCAGAGGCAGGTGGTCAATGGACACGCCAGCCGCCGCTTGCCACGGCTGCAAACCCTGGCGCATCCTCCGTCGCTGCATGACATCGGACGGGCTCCATGGTTTTCATCTATCGCGCAGCGATCGTGGCGCTCGCGACATTCGTGAGCGCGCTCATCGGGTTCGGCGTGCACTCGCTCCTGCCGGCCGCCTATGAGGTCGAATCAAAAGGCATGGTCGGCTCGGTCGTCGGGCTCGTCGGATCGCTTCTGTCGCTCGTGCTGAGCCTGCTCATCTGGACGACCCACGGCCTGTTTTCGACCCAGCAAATGCAGCTGCAGACGCTCGGGCGTAAGATCCTGGAGCTTGATTTCGCTCTCGCGGCCTATGGCTCGGAGACGGCGTCCAGGCGCGCGCTCTTGCGCGAGCATGTCAAGCGCATACAGGCGCGCCTGTGGGCAGACGGCGTGGAGGCTCGCCGCTTCATCCTTCACGGCAAGCTGCCTGAGGACCTGCTGGGCGCGCGAGCCTTTTTTGCTTCGCTCCATCCGGAGAACGAGGAACAAAGACACGCTCTCGAGACCGCCAGAGACGCGTTCGGCACGATTGTCGATACGCAATTGACGATGATCCGCAGCCTCGTCGATCGGGTTCCGAACCTGTTGCTCAATGTCGTCCTCGGATGGGCGTGCCTGTTGTTCTTCGGTTACGGCCTGCTTTCGAAGGCCGACGCGGCGACCGTGGCGCTTGCCGGGCTCGGCGCCGTCGCGGTCGGGAGCGCAGTGTTTCTGATTCTCGAGCTGAGCGACCCCTACACGGGGCTGTTTAGGATGTCGGACGAAGCGTTCGACGAGCTCGTTGTGGTCTTGACCAAAAACAGCCAGTTAGTCGTGGCCCCCGAGTGATCGCATGCTCCGTTGTCTTGAAGATTTGCGCAAACGCCCGCTATAGTCTTTGGATGCCCAAAGAAATCGACGTGACCCGTTTGGACACTGACGGCCTCAGAAATCTCATTGTCAATCACAGGACAAGGGGTGCGACTGACTCGCCCACCTACATCGCGGCATTGAGAGAATTAGAGCGGCGAACAGGACGAGGTCTGGATTTCGACAAGTCGTACCAAGCCATCCGAGAAGCTGCACGTGAAAAGCGCTTCCTCAGCTACAAGCAATTGGCCGATGCCAGTGGTGCGGAATGGTTGCAGGTCCATTATGAGATAGGCAACCATCTTTGGCGGCTGGTCGAATACGCGCATCGGAAAGGATGGCCCATGCTGAGCGCTATTGTCGTAAACCAGCCGAACGTCGCCACCGGAAAGATGGAGCCCGCGACTCTTCAAGGGATTCATCGGAGCTGCCCACGAGCTTGGCCACGTCGTGGTTGGCGAGGAAGAGTTTTTGAAAGACCAACAGGAACTCGTTTTCCACTGGGCCAGCTCCGCCTGAGCCAATCGCCTTCGGCGCGTCTGCGGCCTCCTTGGAAATCAAACCCGATCGTTGACGTCGGTTTGCGCGAAGTCCTCGCCGACATAAATCAGCCGAGTCCCGCTTTGCCTCGCCGCGCCGTAAGACAGGCAATCGCCCATATTCAACCCGCGCCTGCCCGAGCCGAATCGCTCCCGACCGGCGATGGCATGGGGAAGCGCCTCCGACGGGCAGTCCCTGATTTCGATGTCAAGCCGCCGCGCGGTCTCCACCACAATCGGATGAGCAGCCGAGGGCGCCAAATCTCTCTCGCGAACCACTGCAAGGGCGGCCTCGAAGACATTGAAACAGGTCGTGAAAGCGGTCGTCCGAACAATCTCCTCGGCGAGTTGCCGCCACCCCGGTTCCTCCAGAATGATCGCAACGAGCGCGGACGTCTCGACCATCAGCGTCTCGGTCACGCGTCCTCCCCCCATTCCCGGTCGAAGAACGCCTTGTCGGCCTTTTCGCCGGTTCGTGCGGCGCGCCGCACGCGCTCGTGAATCTCCGCCAGGCGCTCGACGACCGGTCGCGCCCGATTGTCGCGCTCCAGCGCTTCCTCGCAGGCCGCGCGAACCGCTTCGGTCAATGTCAGTTTTCGGGCGCGCGCCAGTCGCCGCACCGCCTCGGTTGCGGCCGCGTCCTTGATGTGCAACGGCACTCGATGTTCCTGATTTCGTGTAGACGTATACACTAGAGAGTATATACCGAAGGAGGCCAAGCGCAAGTCGCTCCGGATTTGGGCCAGCGTTCTGCTATTTGGCGACAGCGGCCTTCGCCGCCGCCCGCACTCTTAAGGCTTCCCTGTTTCCCTGAAACGCCGCCTGTTCTTTCCCTGATAACCGCGAATTGTTTCCCTGTTATGGTTCTGTTCCCTGTGCGCGCCGTTTTCGCCCAAAATATTGGAGTTAAAGGCATTTTGACGATAGACCGCGACTGGAAGCGGGCGGTTTTCCCTGTTCTTTCCCTGTTACCAGGGAACTCGCCCTGTTCGTTGCGCGCCGCCGCGCGGCGGACCCGCCTCCTGGACGGCCTCCTGGACGAAACCGGTTGACGCGCTCCGCGCGCCGCCTGTGCTCTACGCTCCCATCAGCTCGGCCAGCGTCAAAGCGATCACCTCCGTCGCCCGATAGAGGTCGGCGACCGGCAGGCGTTCGTCGGCGCGGTGGGCGTTCGCCTCCTCGATCGTTCGCGGGCCGGCGCCATAGAGCACGATCGGCACGCCCGCCTTGGCGTAATGGCGGGCGTCCGTATAGAGCGGCACGCCCGAGGCGGCGACCTTCTCGCCCATGACGCGGCTCGCGTGACGGCAAAGCGTCTCAGCGAGCTTCGCGCCAGCCGGCATCGGCGTCAGCGGCTCGGCGAGCAGGATCCGGTTGACCGCGACCTTGGCCTCGGGGCGCCCCTTCGCCGCGCCGGCGATCACGGCGCGCAGCTCGGCCTCCGCCTCGGCCGGATTTTCCTCCGGGACCATGCGCCGGTCGAGCCTGAATTTAATCCGGTCCGGCACGACATTGGTGTTGATCCCGCCGGAAATGAGCCCGACCGTCATCTGCGGCGAGCCGATGCCGGGAATTGCGGACGTCCGCGCCGCGAGGCCGCCGCGCCAGCCGTATAGCGCGCTCAGGATCCCGTTGGCGGCCTCTAGCGCGTCGACGCCGGTGAAGGGTCGGGCCGCATGGGCGGAGCGGCCGAGGACGTCGACCTCGAGATGCAAGCAGCCGTTGTGGGCGCTGACGACGGCGTAGGAGAAGCCCGCCCCGATCGCCAGGTCCGGCTTCGACAGTCCCTGTTCGAGGATGAGCCGCGGCCCGATCTCGCCGCCCGCCTCCTCGTCGTAGGTGACGTGCAGTTCGACCGTTCCATTGAGCCCCTTGCCGCACTTTTCGAGCGCCAGGGTGGCGAAGGCGTAGGTCGCGATATCCGACTTCGACACGGCGACGCCGCGGCCGTACATCCAGCCGTCGACGATTTCGGCCCCGTAGGGATCACGCGTCCAGCCGGTTCCCGGCGGCACCACGTCGCCATGCGCGTTGAGCGCGATGGTCGGGCCGCCCCGCCCGAACTTGCGCCGGAAGATCAGGTTGGTCGCCGACACCATGCCGCTCGCCTTGACCAGCGCGTCCGGGACCTCATGCCGCTCGACGACGAACCCGAGACCCTCGAGCAACCTGGCGACCGTTTCGGCGGACCGATCGCAGTCGCCGGGCGGGTTGTCGGAGGGAACCTTGACGATCTCCGCCAGGAAGCGCGCCTCTTCGTCCTGATGCACGCGCACGAAGGCGCGGATCGCGGTTTCGACCGACATGTCGTCCTCTCCTATCAGCCGTCGAAGCCCTCGACGCGCATCCCGTCATAGGCCGGGATGACATGCGGCGGCAGACCCTTGCGCAGCGTTTCGTAATCGAGATCGGTATGAAGGTTGGTCAGGATCGCCCGGCGCGGACGCATGGTCGCGATTTCCGCCAGCGCGTCATCCAGGCTGAAATGGGAGGGATGCGGACGATAGCGGAGGGCGTCGATGATCCAGACCTCGAGCCCCTCGAGAAATCGCCGGCTCGCCTGCGGAATGCGTTTGACGTCGGGCGTGTAGGCGAGGGCGCCGAAGCGGAGCCCGAGCGCGTTGATGTCGCCGTGGTCGAGGTCGAAGGGCGTCGCCTCGATCGCCCCGCCCATCCCCTCGATCCGGCAGGGGCTGCCGGCAGTGAGGCGCAGGTCTGTTGCGATGGGAGGGTAAGAACTGCCCTTGGGCGACTGAAAAACATAGGAAAAGGCGTTGCGGACGATCAGCGAGGTCGGCTCGTCCATGAGCATGTCGATGCGCCGCCCCGCCTTCTGGCAGAGCGGCCGCAGATCGTCGATCCCATGCGTGTGGTCGGCGTGCGGATGGGTGATAAGCACGGCGTCGACGTGCTTCACGTCGGCCTCGATCAGCTGTTCGCGCAGATCGGGTCCCGCATCGACGAGCGCGGTCGTCACGCCGTCCGGGCCGGTGCGTTCGACGAGCGCGGCCGTGCGGCGGCGGCGGTTGCGCGGATTGGAGGGGTCGCACGCGCCCCACCCCTGCGCGACGCGGGGCACCCCCGCCGATGAGCCGCAGCCGAGGATGGTCAGGCGAAGGCTCAAGGCGGAGAGCCGCCTCGGTCGAGCCTCGGGAAGATCCGCAGCGTGTTGGCGCGGGTCGCGGCGGCGAGCGCCTCGGGCGCGATTCCTTTCGCTTCGGCAACCGCCCGCGCGGTCGCGACGACGAACGCCGGTTCGTTGCGCTTGCCCCGATGGGGAACCGGCGCGAGGTAGGGCGCGTCGGTCTCGACGAGGATTTTGTCGAGCGGCGTGTCGCGCGCGATCGCGCGCAACTCGCGTGAATTCTTAAAGGTGACGACGCCGGAAAACGAGATCGAGAACTCGAGCCCGAGCGCCGTCTCGGCGAATGCGCGCGACGACGTGAAGCAGTGGAGCAGGGCGCTGAACGGCCCCTGCCCCATCTCGTCTTCCAGGATCGCGGCCGTGTCGTCCTCGGCCTCGCGAGTGTGGATGACGAGCGGCAGGCCGAGCTCGCGCGCAAGCGCGATCTGGCCGCGAAACACGCGCCGAGCGACGTCGGGCGGGGCGTAATTGTAATGGTAGTCGAGGCCGGCCTCGCCGATCCCGACGCATTTGGGGTGCTCTGCGAAGCGGCGCATGGCGGCGAAATCGGACGCCGCCTCGCCCGCCGCTTCGTGGGGATGCGTTCCGACCGTGAAGAAGACGCTGTCATAGCGTTCGGCGATCTCGACGAGCCTCGCCGCCCTATCGACCCGCGTGCCGATCGTGATCATCCGCTCGACGCCGGCGGCGTTCGCGCGCTCGACGACCGCGTCGAGCTCGTCGGCGAAGTCGGGAAAATCGAGATGGCAGTGGCTGTCGATGAGCGTCACGTCGCCGCCTCGGGCTCGACGTAGCGGGGAAAGATCGGCGTCGGGGCGGGAAGCGCTTTGCCGGCTTCGAGCCGATGCGGCGCGCCGAGGCGCCCCGCGGCGTCACCCGTCTCCAGCGCCGCAAAGGTGCGCTGATCCGCGGGGACCCCGATGAGATCGAGCAGCTTCCCCATGCTGACCGGCATGATCGGCTGCAACAGGATCGCGCAGACGCGCAGCGCCTCGATCGTCACGTAGAGGACGAGGCGCATGCGCTGAGGGTCGCTCTTGCTGAGCTTCCAGGGCTCGGCGTTGGCGAAATAGCGGTTCGTCTCGGCGACGACGTCGAACACCGCGCCGACATAGAGGTGGATGAGGAAGCTCCCCATATGGCGGCGCGCCTCGCCGACGAGAGCGTCGGCGCGCCCGAGGATCGCGAGATCCTCGGGCGCGGGCGGAGCGCCCAGCGGGTCGGGGACCGCCGAACCGCAGTTCCTGGCGATCATGCTGAGCGAGCGCTGCGCCAGATTGCCGATGTCGTTGGCGAGATCGGCGTTCATCCGGTTGACGATCGCCTCGTGCGAGTAGCTGCCGTCCTGTCCGAACGGGACTTCCCGCAAGAAGAAGTAGCGCACCGGGTCGAGGCCGTAGGCCGCGACGAGATCGGCCGGGCCCACGACGTTGCCGACCGATTTCGACATCTTCTCGCCGCGGTTGAACAGAAAGCCGTGCACGACGACCTGCCGCGGAACGGGAAGCCCGGCCGACATCAGGAACGCCGGCCAGTAAATGGCGTGGAAGCGGGTGATGTCCTTGCCGATCACATGCGCGTCGGCCGGCCAGTATTTCGACCGGGGGCCCTCGTCGGGGAAGCCGGTCGCGGTGATGTAATTGGTCAGCGCGTCGACCCAGACATACATCACGTGGTTCGGATCGTCCGGCACCGGCACGCCCCATTTCAGGGCGGTCCGGCTGATCGAAAGGTCGGCGAGCCCGCGCTTCACGAAGGCGACGATCTCGTTGCGATACTTTTCCGGCGTGACGAAGCCCGGATGGGCTTCGTAATGGGCGAGAAGCCGGGCGGCGTACGCCGACAGGCGGAAGAACCAGCTCTCCTCCTCGATCCACTGCACCGGCGCGCCGGTCGGGGCTAGCTTGGTCGCATCCGGGCCCTGGCCAAGTTCGCTCTCGTCGAAATAGGCCTCGTCCCGCACCGAGTACCAGCCCGAGTAGCTCGAGAGATAGATGTCGCCGTTGGCCGCCATGCGCCGCCAGATCTCCTGCGACGCCCGGGCGTGGCGGGGCTCGGTCGTGCGCACGACGTCGTCGGCGCGCGCGTTGAGGAGCTCGCCCATCGCCTCGAATTCCGTGGCGATCCGGTTGACGAACGCCTGCGGCGTCATCCCCTCGCGCGCCGCCGTCTGCTGCACCTTGAGGCCATGTTCGTCGAGACCGGTGACGAACAGCGTGTCGCGGCCGTCGAGCCGCATGAAACGCTGGATCGCGTCGGTCGCGATGCGCTCGTACGCATGGCCGATATGCGGCGCGCCGTTGGCGTAAGGGATCGCAGTCGTGACGTAGAAACGGCTCATGCCGCCGTCCTAGAGCATTTTTTGAGCGATTGAAACGCCGCGCGGGAGCGATCGGCTCCATGGGCTTGGGGCTTCGCAGGCGACTGCCATGGTCACGCCGAACAGGCGGTCGAACCCCCTCCGCCGCGCGAAGCGCGGTGGAGGGGGTACGCGCTGCTCTCATGCCATTGGCCGACCCTCATCCCCGCCTTCTCCCGACGGGACAAGGGGGACGCGCTTCGCGTTGCTTTTGCATATGCAAAGGCGTATTCCACCTCGATGCAATTCGGCGGGTTCGACTGGGACAGCGGGAACCTGCCGAAATGCCTCGGCCATGGCGTATCGCTGGCGGAGATCGAAGCGTTGTTCCGCGGCGACGTCTATATCGTGCGCGACACGATCGTCGGCGGAGAGCGGCGCGTCCTCGGCTTCGGCAAAGGCGCCGGTCGGTGGGTCTTTTGCGTGTTCACTTGGCGCGGCGACCGGATTCGCCCGGTGAGCGTCCGCTTCATGCACGACAAGGAGGTCAAGCGTTATGTCGAAGAAATTTCCCGACTTGAACAGCGATGAAGAGGCGGAGGCTTGGCTGCAGAGCGCCGATCTCGCCGAGTATGACCTCTCGGACATGAAGAAAGTGCGCTTCGAACTGGCGCGCAAGGACGCTTCGATCAGCCTGCGCCTTCCGGCCGCTTTGCTTGCGACGCTGAAGGCCGAGGCGTCGAAAGCCAACATGCCGACTCAGCGCCTGATCCGCATCCTGATCGAGGCGCAATTGGCCGAGCGGACCGCGAAGGCGAAGGGGAAGGCGCCGCGCAAGCCTTCGCGGCCGGGCGCACGCTCGGGAAAGCGCGCGGCTTGAGGGGCGCGAGAGCGTGCGGCGGAGTGCGCGCCCACATCGCCGCGAAGGACTTCGGCAAGGCGGTTCGCTCTCGCACGTCGCGGGGACCACCTTCTCCCGTTCGGGAGAAGGTGGCGCGGAGCGCCGGATGAGGGTCCTGAGCGGATTCGATCATCCGCCGCGCCGCGGCCAATCGCGCCCGCCTGCACCCTCATCCCCTGCCCTTCTCCCGAACGGGAGAAGGGGGCGCGCCGGGCCACGTCGGCCCGTCGCCGTCAAGGCGCCATAGCCCGTCGAAAGACGGGCGTCTTTCGACGCCCTATGCGCGCCTCCTCCGCTTCGCTGCGGCCCTCCGGGTGACGGCGCCGCTCCGACGCGGCATTGTCTCGCCATGGACTTCGACGCCGCCGGACATTGACCCGATCGAAGAGCTTTGCCGCATCCTCGGGGACGAAGACGCGCCTGACTGACCGCCTCGACGACCTGCACATCAAGACGCCCTCCCGCCGCTGAACTCTCCCCAAGCGAACGGCTTCTGCCTAGCCGCTCTTCTTACGAACGTTCACAATATTGACTGCAAACAAGCTCAAAATGCGGACGGTCTTGCTTTTGCGCGCCAAAGTGCGGCTAAATCAGGCCAAGGGTTGACACGGAGGGTCTTTGCCGTGCCCACGGTATCGGGGTTCGCAGTCAAGTGCGCGATTGCGGCTCTTCGGAAACGCAACATCGCCACGCGGCCGCTGTTGCATCGCGCGGGTCTACCCGAAGACGCCTTCGACAATCCGCGTCATCGCATATCCGCGATCGGTCGGGCCAAATTTCTCGAGTACGCGGCCGAGGCGATGGACGATGGCGCCTTCGGGCTCCACCTCGCCCAGCAGTCAAACCCGCGCGAGGCCGGGCTGCTGTTCTACGTCGTGTCCGCCGCCAAAAATCTTGGCGAGGCGCTGGCGCTGTTTGCGGGCTACTGCCGCATCGTCAACGAAGCCGTGCGTCTGAAATTGGCGCGACAGCCTGAGGGAGTCGTCGTCGAATTCAACTTTGTTGGGATTTCACGGCATCGTGTGAGGCAGAATACGGAATTTGGGATCGCGGTGGTTCTCAAAGCGCTGCGGGATATCACGGGCCGCGACATCCGGCCGACCCGCGTCGCCTGCGCGCACGCGCGC
>Ga0074044_10001508_pt1 | contig 20974 bp, 20 predicted proteins | sample BogForMeECP23OM1_FD_94443 | JGI IMG/M metagenome (GOLD analysis project Ga0074044, IMG submission 94443) | Bog forest soil microbial communities from Calvert Island, British Columbia, Canada - Bog Forest MetaG ECP23OM1 | ecosystem: Environmental > Terrestrial > Soil > Wetlands ...
CCTTGCGAACTTCGCAATCGGGACACTAGAGTCCGTCATGCCCGTTTCGGCTTACATCCAGTCGGCGGTTTTCCTCATCGTAGCGGGGGTGGCGCTGTTCGCCTCGGCCGGCACGATCGTGCTCCCCGGCTTTTGGCTTTACCTCGCGATTTTCGCGGCCGTCTTGGTGGCCTCGTTCCTCTGGCTCGATCCAGACCTGCTCCGCGAGCGGATGCGTCCCGGCGGCAAACGGCCGCCGCTCTCGCTGCGGCTGTTCATGCTGGTGATGGTTCTGCATTGGGTCGTCGCCGGGCTCGACCGCGGACGCTTCCACTGGAGCGATAGCGTGCCGCCGTGGCTCCAGGCCGTGGGGCTGATCGTATTCGCCGGCGGCTACGCCTTATGCTTCTGGGCGATGGCCGTGAACCGGTTCTTCTCGTCGGTCATCCGCATCCAGACGGACCGCGGACAGTACGTCGTCACCACCGGACCGTACGCTTTCGTCCGACACCCCGGTTATACCGCCGGCATCCTCATCATCCTGGCGAGCGGTATCGCGCTCGGCTCGTGGCTTGCCACGGCGCTCTTGGTGATCACCAGCCTGCCGTTTCTGCTTTACCGCGCGGTCACCGAAAACCGTGTCCTGCTTGCCGAGTTGCCTCGTTATCGCGACTACGCCGAACACGTCCGCTGGCGGCTGCTACCGGGAATTTGGTGAGACAGAGCAGGGACTTGAGTCGTGCATTAAATCTAAAACTTTAATCGTCGATTCGCATAAGACATATTATGGAATATCTCCCCTGATGGGGACGCCGCATCGGCCATCGAGACTGGCAATTGTCATCCCGTCGAAAGCCGGCTCGACGTTGGGCGGCAGCTTGGCGCGCAGGTCCTCGTAGTCGAGGTCGGCGTGCAGGTTGGTCAGGATCGCGCGGCGCGGCTTGAGACGCTCGATCCAGGCGAGCGCGTCGGCGACCGAGAAATGGCTCGGGTGCGGCCGGTAGCGCAGCGCGTCGACGATCCAGATATCGAGATCGGCCAAAGCTATGGCGCTCTCCGCCGGCATGCCGCTGAGGTCGCACGAATAGGCGAGGTTTTCGAAGCGAAAGCCGAACGAGGCCATGTCGCCGTGCTCCTGCAGGATCGGCAGCGCCATGATCGGACCGCCCTGGCCTTCGATGGTGATCGGCCGGCCGGCCGTCAGGCGGTGCTCGCTCACGATCGGCGGGTACTCGCTGCCCGGCGGCGATTTAAAGCAATAGTCGAAGCGGGTGTGCATTGTCTTCGCGGTATTTTCATCGAGATAGACGTCGATCGGCCGCCGCTGCTTGATGTACAGCGCGCGCAGATCGTCGATGCCGTGGGTGTGGTCGGCATGCTCGTGGGTGTAGAGCACGCCGTCGAGCCGATCGACCTCGGCGTCCAAAAGCTGCTCACGCAGATCGGGCGAGGTGTCGACGAGGATGCGTGTAACCCCCACCCCACCCTCCCCCGCTTGCGGGGGAGGAAAGATCGAAGAACCCTCCCCCGCTTGCGGGGGAGGGTAGGGAGGGGGTCGCCGCTCGACGAGAAGCGATGTGCGCCGGCGCCGATTCTTCGGATTCTTCGGATCGCAGGCGCCCCAGCCCAACGCCGGCCGCGGTACGCCGCCGGACGAGCCGCAGCCGAGGATGGTGAATTTCAGCGTCATTTCAGGATTCTTGCGGCGGGCGATCGAACTTACGCAGATTGCATAAATTTGTCTGCATTGGCCGGGCGCGGCACCTTGGCGAACAGCCGAAAAAAGTTCTCGGTGGTTTCGCGCGCGATGGTGTCGAACGAAACCCCGCGGGTTTCGGCGAGCACATTGGCGGTCTCGACCACATAGGCCGGCTCGTTGCGTTTACCGCGGTAGCGGCCGGGCGCCAGATACGGCGCGTCGGTCTCGACCAGGATGCGGTCGGCCGGCAGCTCGGCCGCAATGGCGCGCAACGCCGTCGAATTCTTAAACGTCAGAATGCCGGTGAAGGAGATGAAAAGCCCGAGCGCGACCGCGCGGTGCGCAAGTTCACGCCCCCCCGTAAAGCAATGCAGCACAGCGGGGAAGGCGCCCTGCCCTGTTTCTTCTTCGAGGATACGCGCGGTGTCGTCGTCGGCCTCGCGCGTGTGAATGACGAGCGGCAATCCGGTTTCGCGCGCCGCCGCGATATGGATGCGAAACCCCCGCTCCTGCGCATCGCGCGGTGCGTTGTCGTAATGATAGTCGAGGCCCGCCTCGCCGAGCGCCACGACCTTGGCGTGCTGCGTGCGCGCCACAAGGTCGGCCGCGGTCACGTCCAGCTCTTCATGGGCGTAATGCGGGTGCGTGCCGACCGAGCAAAAAACATCGGAAAAGCGCTCGGCGATCGCGAGCACTTCGCCGTGGCGGGCAACGCGCGTGCAGATCGTCACCATGCGGGCGATGCCAGCGGCGCGCGCCCGCGCCACCACGGCGTCAAGTTCATCGGCAAAATCGGGAAAATCGAGATGACAATGGCTGTCGATCAGCATGTTTTTTGCTTTTTATCGCGCCGCTAGCGCTTCCGGCTCGACATAACGCGGAAAAACCGCCACCGGCGCGGGAAGCTTTGCACCGGCAGCGATCCGGTGTGGCCCGCCGAGGACGGAGAAATTGCGCTCATCGGCCGGCACCGCCAACAGATCGAGCAATTTTCCCGCCGACGCTGGCATGAACGGCAGCACCAGAATCGCGATTTGCCGCAACACCTCGGCAGTCACGTAGAGCACGGTGCCCTGCCGCTGCGGATCGGTCTTCGCTAGTGCCCAGGGTGCTTCGCCGGCGAAATACCGATTGGCATCGGCGACCACCGCCCACACGGCATTGAGCACCTGATGCAGTTGCTGCGTCGCCATCGCATCTTGCGCCTTGCCGATCATGGCGTCGGCTGAGCCCAGAATCGCCTGGTCATTGGCGCTGAACGTTCCCGGCTTCGGCAGCACGCCGCCAAAATTGCGCGCCACCATGGTGAGCGAGCGCTGCGCCAGGTTGCCGAGATCGTTGGCAAGATCGGCATTGATGCGGTTGACGATCGCCTCGTGGCTATAGGATCCATCCTGGCCGAACGGCACCTCGCGCAGCAGGAAATAGCGCAGCGGATCGACCCCATAGGCGTCGGCGAGCGCGAACGGATCGATCACGTTGCCGACCGATTTCGACATTTTCTCGCCGCGGTTGAACAAAAAGCCGTGGGAGAAAATGCGGCGCGGCACCGCGATGCCGGCCGACATCAGGAAGGCCGGCCAGTACACGGCATGAAAACGCACGATATCCTTGCCGATCACATGCAGGTCGGCCGGCCAGTATTTTCGGAATTTTTCGCTGTCGGTGTCGGGAAAGCCGACGGCAGTGATGTAATTCGTCAGCGCATCGACCCAAACGTACATAATATGTTTGTCATTGCCGGGCACCTTGATGCCCCAATCGAAGGTGGTGCGCGACAGCGAAAGATCATTTAGACCGCCCCGCACAAAACTTGCGACTTCGTTCAGGCGCTCCTTCGGCAGCACGTAGTTCGGCCGCTCGTAAAGGTCCAGTAGCTTCTGCTGGTAGGCCGAGAGCTTGAAGAAATAGCTCTCCTCCTCCACCCATTCGACCGCCGTGCCGGTCTTCGATGCGACACGCTGTTTCTGCTCGTTGAGCTGCGTCTCGTCCTCGGCGTAATAGGCCTCGTCGCGCACCGAATACCAGCCGGCATATTTATCGAGATAAATGTCGCCGTTCTGCTCCATGCGACGCCAGATTTCTTCCGACGATCGATAGTGGCGCTGCTCGGTGGTGTGGATGAAGTCGTCGTTCGAGCATTCCAGCCGCTTCACCATGGCCTCGAACAGCGGCACGTTGCGGTCGAGCAATTGTCGCGGCGTCAGGCCTTCGCGCGCTGCGGTTTGCTGAATCTTCTGGCCGTGCTCGTCGGTGCCGGTGAGGAAATAAACGTCGTAGCCGTCGAGCCGCATGAAGCGCGCAATGGCGTCCGTCGCGATCGCTTCATACGCATGGCCGATATGCGGCGGGCCGTTCGGGTAGGAGATCGCGGTCGTGAGGTAATAGGGCTTCTCTGGCGTCGGCGGCGTTGGCGGCGGCGCCGGCGTCAGCGGCCCCTTCGGCGGCGGAAGCTTTAAGGTTGGTCTCAGAAGCCGAGGGGTAGCTCTAAGCGGCCTTCCGGTAGCTCTCAAAGGCCTCTTAGTGGCCTTTATCGGTCTTGTGCTCGATTTCACACAAGCCGGCGCAGGTCTCGAACGCCGCTTTGCATGTCTCGGAAGCCGTTTCGGACGGCTACTTTGAATCCATCCCAGGGAAATTCTTAGCGGCGCCCTTTGGGTGGTTCCCCGGATTTTCTCCGCGGGCTTCCGAACCCGTTTGGAACTGGCCCTTCGAGTGTTATTTGCGGCCCTTCTTCGGGTTCTTTTCTTGAGCGTCTTGGCTGGCTTCGCCGCAGACTTCCTTCGGGCCTTTTTCGTGGCCCGCTCTTTCGACGCCGCAGACTTTTTCTTCCTGGAACGTGTCTTGAGCTTTTTGGCCATGTCGGCGTGCCGCGACCGCTATAATCAAAGACGTGGATGGCCGGGACAAGCCCGGCCATGACGATTCAAGGATAGGTATCAACCGCGCGTCGCCTCGGCAAGCAAGCCGAAAACGCTGAACACCAGCGGCTTGCGCTCGAGGTTATAGGTTTCGACGTCGCGCGCGGCCGCATTGATGCGCTCCGAGGCGTCCGCCAGGCGGGCCAGTCTGCCAAGCTGGCCCCGCTCATGATCGAGGCGGCGCGACAGCCAGGCGTTGATGGTGTCGAGCAATGCCGCGAGCGGCGCGGCGTCGGTGCCGGCGATCGCCTCGCCCAGCGCATGGAGCGCCTTGGTGTCGACCGCGGGCAACCGATCGAGCAGATCGAGCGCCTGCTGACGCAACGCCAGCGCGTCACCGTCGAGCATGGCAAAAGCGCGCGCGACGCTGCCATCCGCGGCGGCAGCGGCCGCGACGATCTCGGGATCGGTCGCCGCGGAACTTGTCGCGGCGGCGAGTGCAGCGGCCACATCGGGCTGCGCGAGCGGCCGCAACGTGATGATGCGGCAGCGCGAGCGCAGCGTCGCCGGCACGCGCGCCGCGGAATGGCTCACCAGCAGCAACAGCGCGCGCTGCGGCGGCTCCTCCAGCACTTTGAGCAGCGCATTGGCACCCGACCGGTTGAGCTCGTCGACGGCATCGACGATGGCGATCCGCCACCCCCCCTCCCCGGCCGTCGAGCCGAAAAACGACACGGTGCGGCGCACGTCTTCCACCGCGATTTGCTGGCGCAACACGCCCTTGTCGTTGAGCGTGCGCTCGAGGATAAGGAGGTCGCCCTGGGCCTGAGCGGCGATCCGGCGCGCCACCGGATGCGCCGCATCGACGGCGAGAGAAGTCGCCGCCGCGACCTCGTGCGCCGCCGGGTCGGGATGCGCCAGCGCGAAGCGCGCCATGCGGTAAGCCAGCGTCGCCTTGCCGATGCCCTTTGGGCCGACGATGAGGAAGGCGTGCGGAATGCGTCCGCTGCGATAGGCGCCAAGCAGTGCCGCCTCGGCATTGCCATGGCCGAACAACACGTGCGTCGCGCGAGGCTGCGGCGCTTCGGTTTCTTCGCTGGCCTGCGGGCTCATGATTTGTGATTCACGAGACCAGATTTTCCGCGGCGCTGGCTTCGAGGGTATACGGAGCGGTTGCCGGATCGAGCCTGGCCTGAACGGTGTCCCAGATTTGCTTCGCGACTTTCGCCTTGGCGGTGCTGGCGTCGATGATCACACAGCGCTGTGGCTCGTCAGCAGCGAGCGCGCGAAACGCTTCACGCAGCTTGTTGTGAAATTCCCCGCTTTCCGCCTCGAACCGGTCAGGTTTGGTGTTGCCGCGACGCAGCGCGGTGCGCTGCAGTCCCACTTCGACAGGCACGTCCAGAATGAGCGTGAGGTCGGGGGCGAGATCGCCGATGGAAACGCGCTCAAGCCCCTTGATGAGCCGCTGATCGACCTCGCCGAGCGTGCCTTGATAGACGCGGGTGGAATCGGCGAAGCGGTCGCAAACGACCCATTTGCCGGCGGCAAGCGCCGGCTCGATGGCGCAGCGAACGTGGTCGTCACGCGCCGCCGCGAACAGCATCGCCTCGACCTCCGGCCCGAATGGCTTGGCCGCCCCGGACAGCAGCACGTGCCGGATGATCTCCGCGCCCGGCGAGCCGCCCGGCTCACGGGTCAGGAGCACGCCGAGACCGAGGGATTCCAGACGAAGCGCCAACATCGCCGCCTGCGTCGACTTGCCGGTGCCCTCGCCACCCTCGAAGGTGATGAACTTTCCTCGCATATCAGCCGCCCAGTCGGGACCGCTTGGTCGAACTCTTAACACGCGCCAGGCCCTCTTAGTCAAAGACTTACGCGTATTTCCGCACACGCAGCGTGAAGCTCAATCGATCCAAGTGACGGCAATCAAGTGACGGCAATATAGGCGTGTCTGGCATGGCTCGCACCGGTAAGCTGAGTAGCGTGGACGATGGTCATAGTCGATTCACGCCGGCCCGGAACAGACCGATCATCAGCTCCGTCGCGCCATCCATCGCGCGCTGGGACATGCTGCCCTTGCCGACGTCCGCGGCGGCCGTCAGCGGCACTTCGAGCGCAAGATTATCGCCGCGCCACACCTTGAGCTTGCCGATGGGCTGGCCCTTGCTGACGGGAGCCGGCACCGGACCCATGTAGACGATGCGCGCCAGTAGCCGCTCATTGGTGTTACGCTGCATCATCACCCGGATGGTGCCGGGCCCGACCAGGGGAACGTAGCTCGTGCTACCGCCAAACACCTTGGCCTCGCCGATCGTTTGACCCTCGGCGAACAAGACCCGTGCCTCAAATCCGTGGAACCCAAAATCGAGCATTTTGCGTGCCTCATCGGCGCGCTCCTTGTCGGATCTCGCGCCGGTGATCACCACGATGAGCCGCAAATCGTCTTGCACCGCCGAGCCGACCAGGTTGAAACCCGCCTCGGCCGTTTCGCCGGTCTTCATCCCATCGGCGCCGATGCCCATGCCCAGCAAGGGATTGCGGTTCTGCTGCCGGATGTTGTTCCAGGTGAACTCGCGCTCGGCAAAATCGGGATAGAAGTCGGGATAGGTCTGCATGATATGGCGCGCGAGTTGGGCCATGTCGCGCACTGTGACGCGCAGGTTGGGGTCGGGATAGCCTTCCGCGTTGGTAAAAGTCGAATTTTCGAGCCCGATCTCCCGTGCGCGCTTGGTCAGCATGGCGCCGAACGCTGTCTCGTTGCCGGTAAGCCCCTCGGCAATGGCGATGCAAGCGTCGTTGGCGGAATCCACGATGATGCCGTGTATGAGATCCTCCAATCTTACCTGGCTGTGGATCGCTGCAAACATCGTCGAGCCGTGCGATGGCGCTCCGCCCTTGCGCCAGGCGTTCTCGCTGATGGTGAACGTGTCGTCGAGCTTGAGGCGGCCCCCTTTGAGCTCGTTGAACACGTATTCCAACGTCATCAGCTTGGCGAGGCTCGCCGGGGCAACGGGTTGATCGCCGTTTTTCTCGAACAGGACGCTGTTGCTGTCGGGATCGATCAGGATGGCGGCGGGACTGCTGGTCTGGAACGAGTCGTCCTTTTTCGGCGCCGTGCTGGGCGCGGCTTGAGCGGCGGCAATGGCGGCGACCAACGTAGCGACCAGCAGGCCAGCCGCAACGATGCGCGGCGCCCTGCCCGGCAACGCAACTCCATGACGGCCTGTGCGCACGCCCGCCTCCGCCTCTCACAGACCTCAATTCTCACCTGAGCATCTCGCGCACAATAGGGCATGCGCAAGCCGCGATGGGGCAAATCGAAACGGGTCCGGTTGGAAATGGCGCGAGGCTTAACCGGAGGATCAATAAAGCCCACGGCCATTGAGGAACTGGTCGGTGCCATCGACGCCGCTGGGCGTGTCGGCGAATGACATGGCTCGCGCTGGGGCCGAATCCGGCAATGTATCGTTGGCCGAGGTGCTCGCGAAACGGGGATTGCGCACCGGCGGGGGCTGGGCAGGAAAAGCCGGAGCAATGGTTGTTGCGGCGAGCCTCATGTTCCACGGCGCCGGGGCCGGCTCGTTCTGCCGCAGCGTCGCTTCCAGGATGCGGTCGTCCGACCCCTCCATGGGCGCGCGCCCAACATATTCGACGCGAACCGGAGCGGTGCCGCGATTGGTGAAACCCAGGAGGTGGGCCGCCCTCTTGGATACGTCGATGATGCGGTTGCCGTGATAAGGCCCGCGATCGTTGATGCGCACGATGAGCGAGCGGCCGTTATCGAGGTTCGTCACCCGCACGTAGCTTGGCAATGGCAGCGTCGGGTGCGCCGCCGAGATGCCGTCGCTGTCGAAGACTTCGCCATTGGCGGTGTAGCGGCCATGAAAATCTTCGCCGTACCAGGAGGCCAGACCCTCGCCGCGATAGTGCGGATTATCTTCCGGGACATAGACCTGGCCGGCGACCACGTAGGGCGAACCCACCCGATAGACGCCGCCACCCTTGGGCACCGGTGCGCCGGGTTCGACCACGCGGTCGCTTGCGGCAACGCCGTAGCGCGGATCGATCCTGCTGGAATTGGCGCAATGGGCGAGAAAAAGGCAAAGGACGGCGCACGCGCCAACCGACGCGAACCTTCTCACTGCCGAGCTAGCCCGACCCCGCATTGTCCCCGGTCCCCGTCCCAAAGGTATCGAATTCTAGCGTGGTCAGATTGTGGCGGAAATGGGCGAGCCGATTCCATAGTGAACGGACCATTGCAGAGGTGGTGCGCTCGCGCCCCTCACGCGCGGGTGTCACTACTCGTAAATGGGCTTTGCTTCAGCGACGATCGCGGGCGAGACGTTTCTCAGTTCATTGATGATGGTCTCGGCTTCCTGACCGATCATCGGATGGAGCGGCAACTGTTGCTTTGCCATGTCGGCAACGAAAGCCGGGTCCCTGACGGTATCGTCGAACGCCTTGCGAATGGTCGCGATCTGCTCGGCCGGCACCGACCTCGACATGATGAGCGACCGGCCCACCTCGTCTCCGCCATTGAGCACCCGCAAAAGCTGCTTTTGCTCATCGCTCGTGGCGAACGTGCCGATATATTCGGCGCTCTGGGGAATTTCTTCCGGTCGCGTCCGGCTGAAGCGTACGAAAGGATGAGCCTGACCGCTCTCGATCCAATTTGGCGGGATGCTGCTGAACGACCCGCAATCGCCGTCGAGTTCGCCCCGCTCGATGGCAAGCCGTTGGTCGGCGCTGCCGGGGAAGCCCAGGATCTGTTTGACCGGCGCGTGGAACACTTCGCGCAGCGTCGCGCCGTTGATGTAGTTGCCGGCGCCCTTGCCGGTCGAGCCGAGGATGAACTGCTTGCGATGCATCATGTCGTCCCAGCTCTTGATCCCGTTCGGCCCAAAACCGTAGCAAACCCGGAAATCCGGGGTGATGATGCCCACCCAGGCATATTTTTGGAAATCGAGATCGACCTTCTCCGGTTCGATGATGGATTGGGTGATGAGGCCCGGGTTGAAGGTCGCCATCACCGTGCCGTCCTTCGGCGCGGTCAGGTTGAGATAGCGAACGGCGGTCAGGCTGCCGGCGCCCGGCATGTTCTGCACGATGACCGTCGGTTTGCCCGGAATGTGGCTGCCGATGTAGCGGGCCACAGTCCGCGCATAGACATCATAACCGCCGCCGGGCGAGAACCCGACGATGATGGTGAAAAGCTTGCCCTTGTAGAAATCATCCGCGCGCGCCGGGGGGGGCTGCGGCCAGCATCCCGATCAGCGCCAACGGAAGAAGAAGCGCTCGGCTCTGAAGCATTTCCATCCCGCTTTTGTTCGATGCATTAATCTTGGCCGCCCGACTTGGACAGCCTCATTTGGGGGCCTGCCGAATAGCGTCGAGACCCTCGATAGTATTGCGCATTCTCGCGGGCATTTTCTACGGCAAGACGCAGCGACCCGTTATGACATAAAGCCGCTAAAAGAAAGCGATGGATCGCAACTCTGCGGTGCGATGAGCCTCGGCCGGACCTTCAAAGAACTGACGCGCGCTTGACCAAGATCAATGCGCGGCCAGGTCACCGGGCCATTAAGAACGGCATCACGTTTGCCATGGCGTTGCTTATCTTCTGAGCCTGCGTAAGTAACGCCTTGCGTCGAGAGAAGGGAATCGCGCCCCCGATGTGCATTCATACGTCGCGCTATTCGTCAAGGCCATGCGGCAGACGGGATAAGAGTGGCGTGGTAAATCGCCGAGAGATAATGTCAGCATAGTTGGCTTGCTTCGAAATTGGCTTGCCGACGGTATACTTCACAGGAGACAGCCATGGCCAAAGCAAAGAAGCGGCTTGCGACGCGCAAGAAAAGCTCGAAACGCGGCAAGGCAAGCGCCAAGCCTGCGCGCAAGACGGCGGCAAAGCGCACGGCGCCGAACAAGGCAAAGTCCAAGGTCCGGCGTGCCGCCAGTATTGCCCCGAAACCCGCGGCCAAGAAAAAGCCGCCACCGAAGATCGCGGCAGCAAAGCCACCAAGAAAAGCACCAAGAAAAGCGCCAAGACAAGTGGTGAGGGTGGCGGTCGAAGACACTATCATCGACGTGATCGAGGAGCCGGTCCCCGGCGTGGTTGTTGTTACGGAGTACGAATCGATTCGGACGGGTACTCCCGTTTTGTCCGACGATGAGCCTGACGACGATGAGCCTGAGCGCGGCGCCGGACCCCAGACCAAAGACCGATAAATCGATCCAATCGCTCGATTGCGCTTTGGTGTCGAAGGCATTTCTGCGGGGCGACGGTCGAGAGACACCGCCCCAAGCGGACATGTCGTTATATTGCACCATTGATCTGCTCAACAGGTTGTAAAATGGGCGTGGCAGTTTGCTCCGGCTTGATATCCGATCGCTGCACATGATGCGGAAAAACGTCGATCGCTTGGCGCTTGCGGTCGCTCTTGTGATGTTTCTTACGGCGATCTTCGTGCTCTACCGCGAGCTGGAGAATACCCGCTTAATCGACGTGGTCGGCAGCCTCGAAGCGTTGCCCAAGACGCGTGTCGTCGCTGCACTGGCGCTCACGGCAGCGAGCTACCTGCTGCTGACCGCGTATGATTTTCTGGCGTTGAATTATGTCGGCCACAAGCTGCGCGTGTGGGAGACGATGTTCGCTTCCTTCATTGCATTCACCTTCAGCAATAATCTCGGATTCGCGCTGATGTCCGGCAGCTCGGTGCGTTACTGGATCTATACGGGATTCGGCCTCGGCGCCGTCGAGATCGGGGAAGTCTTCGCGTTCTGCACCCTCACCTATGGGCTCGGTGTCACGACCGTCGGCGGGCTGATGTTTTTGTTCGATCCCGCCGGCCTATCGTCCGTCCTGAACCTGCCGCAATCATTTCTGCGGGCCGCGGGCATTGTGATGCTTGCGGTGGGCGTCGCTTACCTCGCCGTCATCATCGCCCGGCGCGGGCCGATCGCTCTCGGGCGCTATCATCTGCGCCTGCCCTCTCTCAGGTGCGGCCTTATGCAAATTTCCGTAGCGTCCTTCGATCAGGCGCTCGCAGCAGGCGTCATTTACGTGCTGCTGCCGCCGGATGCCCAGATCAGCTTCCACGTATTTCTCGGCATTTATGTTATTGCTGCGCCGCTTTCTCTGTTGAGCCTTGTGCCGGGAGGACTGGGAGTATTCGAAACGATGGTCGTCACCTTGCTGGGCAATACGTCGAAAGCAGTCTTGCTCGGCTCCCTCATCGCCTATCGCTTGATCTATTTCGTGTTGCCGTTTGTGTTGGCGATCCTTCTTGTCGCAATTTACGAGATAAGGCGCTCGTCGCGCGAGTCAGGCTGGCTTAGGCGACTGCTCGGCGTCATGACCAGGAACGGCAAACGCGATCCCGGCCATCGTCTGCGATGAAAACCGCTGATTTGCTCGCGCTGACATAACCGGCGCCAACTGAGGCGAGCGAATGATAGAAGCCCCGGCCAGTTAACCGGGGCCTCCCTGTCATTGCCGGCGCTCAGACGGTAACCGGCGATCCCGTCATAATTGCCATTGCTAACCTGTGGCTTACGACGAAGGCGCAAAATGTCCAGAAAGCCTTGGGTCATGCTGCATCCGAGGCGCCCAAAATGCACCCAAAGTTGCCAAAGCATTTGCTCTCGCTATATCGGTAAGTGCTTGATCTGGCTCACATGGAAGGGTGGCCGAGTGGTTTAAGGCACCGGTCTTGAAAACCGGCAGGGGGTTCTGCTCCCTCGTGAGTTCGAATCTCACCCCTTCCGCCAGCCTTCGCCCTGCGGGCTCCGGGGGTTGGCCAACTCCGCAAAGGCGCATGGCAAACAATCTCGAACTCGGCCTTGATACCTTCGGCGATATCACCGCTGGGCCCGACGGCCGCCTCCTGACGCATGCGCAGGTCATCCGCAATGTGATCGAGGAGGCGATCCTCGCCGATGAGTTGGGCGTCGATGCCTTCGGCGTCGGTGAGCACCACCGACCCGACTTCGCCGTGTCGGCTCCCGAGGTCGTGCTCGCGGCAATCGCTGGGCGCACCAAGCGGATTCGTCTTGGCTCGGCCGTGACGGTGCTCAGCTCGGATGACCCCATTCGCGTGTTCGAGCGGTTCTCGACGCTCAACGCGGCGTCGAATGGGCGAGCGGAAGTGACCGTCGGGCGCGGCTCGTTCACCGAGTCCTTTCCCTTGTTCGGGTACGACCTCTCCCGGTACGAGGAGCTGTTCGAAGACAAACTCGATCTCTTCGCGGCGCTGATCAAGCAGGATAACGTGACTTGGCAGGGCAAGACGCGCCCGCCGCTGACCAACCAGCGTGTCTTCCCCCCGATCGAGGGCGGGCTGCTCAAGACTGGTTCGCTGAAGACTTGTTCGCTCAAGACTTGGGTCGGCGTCGGCGGCAGCCCGGAATCCGTCGTCCGCGCCGCCCGCTACGACCTGCCCTTGATGCTCGCCATCATCGGCGGCGATCCCAAGCGGTTTCTTCCCTATGTCGAGCTGTACCTGCGCGCCTTTGCGCAGCTCGGCAGGCCCGTGCAGGCCATTGGCGTTCACTCGCCCGGCTATGTCGCGGAGAGCGATGAGCAGGCGCGCGAGGAGTTCTGGCCGGCCTACAAGGGGATGCACGACCGGATCGGCGCCGAGCGCGGCTGGCCGCCAATGGCACGCGCGGCATTCGATCAGGAAACCGACCGCGGCTCGCTGTATGTCGGCTCGCCGGAGACTGTCGCGCGCAAAATCGCCGCGACCGCGAAGGCACTCCGCATCGCGCGCTTCGACCTGAAGTACAGCGCGGGAACGCTGGCGCACGAGAAAACCATGCGCTGCATCGCGCTCTACGGCGAGAAGGTGATGCCGTTGGTGAGGGAGATGTTGGCGTAAATTCCGTCACCCCGAGGCGGCCGCGAAGCGGCCCTCGAAGGGCGACGGCCCGGGCGCACAACGCTTGACGACACGCTCGCACGTGTCTACATTGTATCCACCGTATGATGAAGGACTATTGACGCTATGAAAGTCGAATTTCTGAAATGGGGCAATAGCCTGGCGCTGCGTGTTCCAAAGGCATTTGCTGAAGAGATTGGAGCGGTTGAAGGAAAACCAGCCGAGATGACGGCCGAGAACGGCGTCCTCGTCATCAAGGTCGCAAAACGACGGAAGCGACGCCGTTATAATTTGGAGAACCTGATAAATGCCATCACCGAAGAGAACCGGCACCCCGAAATCGAGTGGGGGCCGCCAGTCGGCAACGAAGTCTGGTAGCGGCTATTGCCCGGACGCGGGCGACTTCATCTGGATCAATCTCGATCCCACCCGAGGACCTGAACAGCGCGGACGCCGCCCCGCGATCGTCCTGAGCCGGCGCGCCTATAACGAGCGTGCCGGCCTCTGTGTCGCCTGCCCGATCACCGGCCGCGCCAAGGGCTACCCGTTCGAGGTCGCGATCCCGAGCGGCCACGGTGTCAGCGGCGTGGTGCTCGCCGACCAGGCGCGCAGCCTGTCATGGCCGGAACGCAACGCTGATTTGATCGACCGCGCCGGTTCGGACCTGCTCGATGACGTGCGCGAGAAGATCGCGACGCTGATCGAGATCGCGTAGAAGGCATTACGTCCCCACCAACCCGAATTGCGGGCTCGACGGTTCGGCGTGCGTGCGTTTGGCGATGCGCTCGCGGACTGAGCCACCGCAGAGTTCACGCCACAGCACTCAGCGGTTTGGCGCGTTCAATCCGCTCGCGCTGACGGGGACTGTGCATCGCCTCCCACAGATCGCTGCGCCGCTGCACGTTCAGCCAGAAATCAGGACTGTTGCCGAACACGCGCGCCAGAATGAGCGCGGTCGCCGCTGTTACGTTCCTACGGTTTGTGCACAGCTCGTTCACGTGCTTGCGCTGAACGCCCATCGCCTCGGCCAGCGCGGCCTGGGTTAGCCCCAGCGGCTGCATGAACTCCTCGATGAGAATCTCGCCGACCGTGGTCGGCTTGCGCTTCGTCGTCAGCATGGTTTGCCTCACCTGTAGCTATGGTTGTCGAGATAGATGGCTTCCGCTTCGCCGCGGCCGCCGTCCCACCGGAAAACCAGCCGCCATTGCCTGTTCACGCGGACCGAATGGAGTCCGGCCAGATTGCCGCGCAGCTTCTCGAAATGATTACTCGGCGGCACCCGCAGATCCTGATCGGTCGTTGCGTCGTCGATCATTTGGAGTTTGCGGAAGAGGCGGCTTTCGAGATCGGGCGGGATGTTCCGCGATTGCGTATCCTCGACAAAAAATGCGCGTAGCCACTCGTCTCGAAAGCTGACGATCATAAGGTAGCTCCCGATGTGTATGTATGTACCACTCATCGGTACAGACGACAAGCCCGTGACGAGTTGCCCGCCAGCGGCTGGAGCAATCCGATCTGGCGGCGCGACGACGGCGGAGCCACCCTGGGGCGCAGGCTTTCCGAAGCCCGCTGATCAACTCACGTGCCGACCAACCCCAATTGCAGGCTCGACGGTTCGGCGTGGGCGCGCTTGGCGATGCGCCCGGCGAGCCGCAACAGCCGACCCGCTCTCAGAGATATCGCCGCCGGAAGGGTGGCCGAGTGGTTTAAGGCACCCGTCTTGAAATTCTCTTTTCCACGTTTTACCGCGTCCGACGTGATCCCATTCAATGCGTTTTCGTTGGCCTTTTCGCGAGAGCAAATCACGCATCGTGCAACGTGATTCTCGCCTGTCATCGGTCGTCCGGTGGCAATCCCGGTGGCAGTTTTAATGGCGCTTTACGCCTGGCCCATTGCTGGCGGTTCAGACGATGATTATCTTGAAATTCAAATGCCGCAAAAGCCTTCCCGCCCTGCAATTGCCATGGTTCTGACTGGTGCAATCGTCTGCGCCAACGCCGCCGAGGACAATCAGTTCTGCGTTGGCCATCCCTTCGGACCGACGTGTGATAACCCGATCGCTCCCGGTCCAGAATTCCCACACGAGCAGCCCGAGCCGCTACCGGGCGCGCCTGGACCGATAGGGCCACCGCAAGCATCCATAATAGGCGCGACAGGCGCAACGGGGCCGGTAGCACCGTCCCAAGTCTCCACGATCGGCGCGACAGGAGGCAGCAGTCCCTAAGCCCGCGCATTCGAAACGAGGCCAAGCTGGCCGCGAAATGGAGTCGAATCGCAGGAGCTTAAAACCGGCAGGGGGGGTTCTTGCTCCCTCGTGGGTTTGAATCCCACACTATCCCAATCCCGCCAGCCGCTCGATAAACCGTCCCTTCCGGACGTGCCGCTCGCGTATCGTGCGAAGGCGGCGAAGGAAATCCTCGATGGTGCCGCTCTCCTCGGCGATCGCCTTGAGATCGAAAAGAAGGCCTGCTGCCTTGTCATAACCGGCCGGGTTGCGGTGCTCGATTTCGGTCTCGATTTCGCGCCAGACGCTTTCACCCCGCCGCGTGATCGCGTCGAGCCGCGCCCGGCGGACTTTCTCCGCTTCCTCCGCCTGGCGTTTGCGTTCTGCGGCTGTCTTGTCGGCTTCTGCACGCTCACGGGCGAGACGGATCGCCCGGGCGCGGGCGCGCAGTTCGCCGACGGTGCGTGCGGCAGCTGGTGGAGCGCCGGTCTCGGGTCCCAGACGCTTGCGAACCTCGGCCCGCAGCTCGGCCGTCACATGGGGAGCACCCTCGAACATTTGCACGAGCAGCCCGGTCTTCTCGCCATCGGGCATCGCCGCAATCACGCTGCGGGCGGCATCCGCAGATATCGCGCTCCTGACGGCGGGGCGTTCGGCCGCCGCATCGACAAGATCGGGATCGATGCCGAAGAACTCAGTGAAAGCTTCTTGCGCCGCCGTCAGCGGCCCAATTCCGGGCATCGGCTCAGGTTCGTCCGCCTCGACTATGTCGTCCTCGACCGCCGTCAGCCAGAGCAAATAGAAGAGCCGCAGATCGCCCGCGAGCACCTCGGCCCGCAGCGGCGTCAGGGCCGCGAGCCAGCCCGAGCCGTCATCCCAGTCCTCGGACTCCACCTCGTCGCGCCCGATGTCCAGGATCAGGTTCTCGCCTGCGACCCTTAGCTCGGCGCAATCGACCTCCCCGAGGAAGGCGTCGAGGAGACGGCGGTCGATCATCCGTGCCGGCAGCCTGATCATCAGTCGGCGCGAGCCCCAATTGGCCAGATAGAGGTGGAGGTCGAACCACCGCTCCATGAGTTTTCTTGGATCGCCTTTGAAGTCGCCCCATTCATACGAATTCGTGAAGCTTGTGGCCGTGATCCGCGCCCGTGTCGATAAATCCCGAAGGGCCCGGCGATCCGCTTCGTTGAGCGGACGGTCGATCGCTTGGAACTCGTAGTACTGGTATTCGCTCATGGCTGCGGTCGCCGCTTCTGTATCGAGGACGAAAATGACTCCGGCATGCGGCCGGGCGCAGGGGTCAGACCGGATGCAGCACGCCGTCGGTTTCGAGGATTCGAAGCGCCTCGGCAAGCGTCACGCCGGTATAAAGCCGCCACCATTTGCCGGTGTGCCGCATCCAGTAGATATCAAAACGGTCGCGTCCCATGCGGTCGATGCGGGCGAAGGGCGCATCGAACTCTTCGCCGCGATTGTGCGCCATGCCCGACCTGTAGCGCTGCATGAAGCGATATCGCCCCGCCGCCCACGCGCCATGGATGTCGATCACGTAGTTCCATTCAGTCGGCCTGATCCCAGGCAGGAAGCGCGGCTTCAAGACGTCGCGAATGAAAGTCTCGCAGGCTGCGATGATCGCTTGCTTTTCCGCCTCGTCCGACAGCGCCGGCCGGGTCGCGCGAATCGTCGGCATCTACTGCTTCCTTCGGGCCATATCCTTGATCCGTGTTCGCCGTCCTTGAGCTTCGTCCCGCGTGGCTGTGTGGTGTTGTAGTGCTAAATCGCGGCCTAGCTTGCTTTCCGCGATAAAGTGATTGGCAGCTCCAATTCCACCCGATCGTGCATCACTTTCGGCCTGATCCGGCCGCGCTCGCCGCACGCCAATAACGGGGGTTTTAGTCCTCCTCGACAAGGGCGGGCTCGTGCGGCCGATGCCGCAGGAAGCGCGCGCAGACGAGCCCAATCACCAGGATCACGGCGGCGCCAAGGAGCATCGGTTTGCTCGTGCCGACATGGTCAAAGGCAAATCCGTAATAGACCGGACCGATCGCCTGACCGAAATAGAACGAGCTTGAATGCAGCGATACGGCGGCGCCGCGCGCGGTCTGCGTCAGGTCCGTGACGTGAACCTGGATGCAGTTGTGCAGCATGTAGAAGCCGATGCCGAACAGAACGAAGACTGCCGCCTGGATGTACCAGGACATGTTCAGGGCAATCAGGATGAAGGCGATTGCCGCGCAAGTCGCGCCCGCCAGCATCAAGTGCCGCTCGGTCACGCGGACGACCAGGAACGGCAATGCCAGCGAAAACAGGATGCCGCCGAGACCAAACGCGGCGATCACGATGCCGGCATAGGAGGAATGCGTCTGTCCGCTCGTCAGCAGCAACAGCGCCACATAGGGAAACATGCCGTGGATGACGGCGCCCTCGAAGAACACCGAGCTGAAGCAAACTTTTGCGCGCGGATCGGCAAGAACGCCTCGAAATCCGGCGGCCGCGGCGGCGAGGTTGAAGGGCCTCGGCTTGCCGACGCGCAGCCCGCGAAAGGCGAAGAAGGCAACGATCGCCACAATGAGGCCGAACGCGCCCATGCTGAAGAACACGCCGCGCCAGCCCAGCAAATCCCCGATCACGCCCGAAATCGTTGCGCCGATGAGATTTCCCGTCAGGCCCACCGCCAGCAGACGGCCGATTGCGACCTGCCGGTCATGCACCGGCACGAGATCGCCGATGATCGCCATGCCGACGGGAAAGATGCCGCCCGCCAACATGCCCGCGATGATCCGCATCGCCACGAGCAGCGGGAAATTGCTCGCGAATGCGCAGACGAGCGTCGTCGTCACCACGATCGCGAGGCTCACGTTCATCACCCGGGTTTTGCCGAAAAAATCGCCGATCGTGCCGAGCGCGGGCTGCATGATGGCGTACGGGAACGTGAAAGCCGTCGACAACAGCGCCGCGGTTTTGACGTCGATGCCGAGATCGGCGGCGATTTTCGGGATCACCGGGTCGACGGCGCGGGTGAACAGCGTCGAGGCGAAGACCACCAGGCTGACGACTTTAAGGACGGGCGGAATGGCGAAGTCTCGTTGTTATCGTTGCAGACGCGCTGCGGCGGCGCGGACCCTGGTCAGCTTTTGGCCAGCGCGTCGAATTTCATCAATCGCTTAAGAAGCGGCTCCATATCCTTGAGCGCAATCATGTTCGGGCCGTCGGAGAGCGCGCTATCGGGGTTCTGATGGGTCTCGATGAAAACACCGGCAACGCCCACGGCCACCGCCGCCCGCGCCAGCACCGGCACGTATTCGCGCTCGCCGCCCGAAGCGGTGCCCTGCCCGCCCGGCTGCTGCACCGAATGAGTCGCGTCGAAGATCACCGGCGCGCCGGTCTTCGCCAGCACCGGCAGCGCGCGCATGTCGGAGACCAGCGTGTTGTAGCCGAACGAAACGCCGCGCTCGGTGACCAGCACGTTGCGATTGCCGGCACTCGTGATCTTTGCCACCACGTTGGCCATGTCCCAGGGCGCGAGAAATTGACCTTTCTTAACATTGATCGCGCGCCCGGTCTTGGCGGCGGCGATCAAGAGATCGGTCTGCCGGCACAGAAAGGCCGGGATCTGCAAAATATCGACGACCTCGGCGACCCGACGGCAATGCTCGGATTCGTGCACGTCCGTGAGCACCGGCACGCCGAGCTTTTCGCGCAGCTCCGCGAAAATCGCGAGCGCCTTGTCCAAGCCGATGCCGCGCGCGCTCCCCGCGCTGGTGCGGTTGGCCTTGTCGAACGAGGTCTTGTAGACGAACCCGATGCCGAGCCGCGCCGTGATGTCCTTGAGCGCCGCCGCCATGTCGAGAGCATGCGCGCGGCTCTCCAGCGCGCATGGCCCGGCGATCAAGGCGAGCGGCAGCTTATTGCCGAAGCGCACCTGGCCGACGGCGACGATAGGGTTCGGCTTTGCGGTCATTTAATCCCTCGCGGGCGACCATGACCATTCCCGGGGCCGAGGGTCAACTCCGACCGCCGCATAGACCACAACAGCTGCAGGAAATTCAGGCTCATGATCGGTGCGGAATCGAGCAGCGTATTGGCTAAGATTAACAAACTTTTGTCGGGTTCGTGGGCATGGTCGTTCGTCCGGCTACAATCCACGAACTCGTCACGTTCCGCGCGCTCGGCGGGAGGGCAACATGGGCAACAAGCGCAAGTCTGCAGAGCCGGAGAAATCCGTGCTGCGCGGCGCCAAGGAAGAAGCGAAGCTGGAGCAATATTGGCACACCGGCGAACTGGCGAAACCGCGCAAACCTTCGAAGGATTACGCATACATCGACGAACTCGCGCATCTGCAGTTTGAACTCATCAAGTTCCAGGAATGGGTTCGGCTGAACGGGTTAAAAGTCGTCGTCATCTTCGAAGGCCGCGACGCGGCCGGCAAAGGCGGCGTCATCAAACGCATCATCGACAGCCTGAACCCTCGCGTCTGCCGCGTCGTAGCGCTCGGCACGCCGACCGAACGCGAACGCGGCCAATGGTATTTTCAACGCTACGTCGCCGAACTGCCGGCGCCGGGCGAAATCGTTCTGTTCGATCGCAGCTGGTACAATCGCGCCGGCGTCGAGCACGTCATGGGGTTCTGCACCGACGATGAATACCGCGAGTTCCTGCGTTCCTGTCCGCTGTTCGAGGAGATGCTGGTTCGCTCCGGCATCTATCTCATCAAATATTGGTTCTCGGTCAGCGACGAAGTGCAGGAGAGCCGTTTCCAGGAGCGCATGCGAAATCCGATCAAGCGCTGGAAGTTGAGTCCGATGGACCTGGAATCGCGCAAGCGCTGGGTGGAATATTCCATGGCCAAGGACGCGATGTTCGAGCATACCGACCGCAAGAAGACCGCGTGGTACGTCATCGATGCCGATAACAAGAAACGCGCCCGGCTCAACTGCATCCGCCATCTCCTCAAGCAAATCGCCTATCGCGACATGCGGCCGGTCGAAATCGAGCTGCCGCCGCGCCAGCCCGATACCGGCTATAAGCGACCCAAGAAGTCGACCCAGCGTTTTGTGCCGCAGGTTTATTGATTGGCCGATTGAGCGGAAAAGATAAGGCCGGTTGTGACGCAAGCGCCGCCGCACGGAAAGGCAATCGCTTCGTCAGAACACGCGGACAAAGCCGTCCAACTTGGCGGCTTTTCGGTCGAAGGTCGCAGTGACGTCGCAGCCCCTGGCGCGATTGACTTCGCCGATCAGTGCATCGGCGAAATCGACGTTGCGCGTCATGAAGGTGTGTAAGGCCGCGCGAACGGCTCCGTCATCTTCCAAAATCAACTCCTGACTAG
>Ga0074044_10001509_pt1 | contig 20972 bp, 16 predicted proteins | sample BogForMeECP23OM1_FD_94443 | JGI IMG/M metagenome (GOLD analysis project Ga0074044, IMG submission 94443) | Bog forest soil microbial communities from Calvert Island, British Columbia, Canada - Bog Forest MetaG ECP23OM1 | ecosystem: Environmental > Terrestrial > Soil > Wetlands ...
CAATACACCTCGATCGCCTTCGGCATGCGCTGCCAGGAGGCTGGGGTGCGGCCGTCAATGGGGTCAGTCGGAGACTGTTTCGACAATGCGATGTGCGAGAGCTTTTTCGCTACAATCGAATGTGAGTTGCTCGACCGCGGCAAATTTCGCACCCAGATCGAAGCGCGCATGGCGGTCTTCGAGTTCATCGAGGGTTGGTACAACCCCCAGCGCCCACTCAGCCCTCGACTATTTGTCGCCGATCAACTACCAAAGGATTCACTACTCGGAGCAATTATCCGCAAGCCCTCCGCCGTCCACTGAACCGGGGTAACTCCAAAACATCGAGCGACCTTCAGATCGCCCGCCGGCAAAAGGCGTCAAACACAATTTTAACTTTTTGACTCGGATTTCCGTCTTAGGCGTGAACTGCTCATCTCAAGGAGTGGCTGAAAATCCCTTATTCACGGTAACTTCGACAGGCCAAGGTTTTACTGGTCGCCTTTCGGGCGTGAATATACGCGATTGGTTTGACAGGGCCAGCGGTATTTGTGATATGGAGCCAAACGCCGCGTGAACGCTTAGCTGGCTATGCTAGCCGTTACGCCGCTTTCAGCCGGACAGGGAAATCAAGCAGCGCCTATTGGCTTGGCGCTGTTGAGGTTGATTTAGAAAATGCTTTTGTGCACTAGAGTTCTTAACGCAGTCATGACTCTTTTTCTGGCCGCAGTCATCGTGACGTTGGCATGGTCAGGCATGGCAACGGCAGAGTCTGAAGAAGCCGGGCAGGAGTTGCTGAATTATTTCAGCAACGCTAACACCAGCGGGAACCAGGGCATCGTCAATATCACTGCTCCTTTCGAGGGAAATCAAACGGCCACCAGCCCGGCGCTGCGAGAGGGCGAGACTTGTGCGATGATTTACGTCTTTGATACTTCCCAAGCGATGCAGACCTGCTGCGGATGCCCGGTGACCGCCGATGCTTTGTTGACGCTGAGCGTCACTTTTGATCTCGCGCTGAGCCCGACGGCGACCGGGCAACTCCTCATCGATGGCTCGATCCGTATTCTGTCGAGCTTGCCAAATGCCAGTCTGCTTCCGCCGCCGTTCGAGACCCCCGCGTACGAAGGTTGCGACCCCAGCACCGGCATCTGCTGCGATCCTACGGCAGACGGCGGCACGGAGACGCTGACTCCCGGTAATGAGCTGGTGGCTTGGGCAAGTCACGTGCAGAATACTCAGCTCACCGAAGAGGAGTTCGAGGTGAGCCCGAGTTCGGACTCAGACTTCGAGGGACTGCCGCAAGCGTGCGCCGATACCGTACAGCTGGGTAGCGGACAAGGCGTCTGCAGTTGCATCTTTGTGAATCCGACCCCGACCGCGACAACGACAGCGACCCCGACAGCGACCGCAACCGCGACTTTGACGGCCACCCCAACTTTAACGCGAACGCCAACCCCCACTCTAACAGCAACGCCGACCAGGACGGCAACGCCGACCGGGACCGCAACAGCTACGGCGACCAGGACGGCAACGCCGACCGGGACCGCAACGGCGACGGCGACCAGGACCGCAACGGCGACCAGGACCGCAACGGCGACGGCGACCAGGACCGCAACGCCGACCAGGACCGCAACGCCGACCAGGACCGCAACTCCAACGAGGACCAGGACCGCAACGCCGACCAGGACCCCAACACCAACAAGGACCAGGACGCCAACACCAACCAGGACCGCAACGCCAACCAGGACCGCAACCCCAACCCCTTAAGCGGCGCAGGGACATGCGGTGCGGTTCCCGCGACGGTCGCGCTCAAGGCGTCGCCGACGTTAGATCAAATCATCTTGACGATTTAGATCAAACTGACCGGCGCGCCACACGTTCGGCACACAATGTCCCGATCGATTTAATCGTGCGAGCTTAGTGCTCTTTCGGCACCCCTTGAGTTACTGCCGCAGAAGCGCCACAGCGCCGAGATTCGCGCGCAACCCGACCGCCACTGTCAGCCCGGGCGACGAGTTGACAATCGAGTCGCCAGTCGGCTAAAGGCGCATGTTTAGCAAGGCAAAACGAAAATTCCGGATAACACTCGAAGTCTCAGCGTGTCGTCCAAGGCAGGATCAGTGACAGACCGGCTGAGCATGATAGTTATTGTGCTCGCTCTGGCTTTTGGAGTGGGCGTCCGGGTGTTCCGGCTCGACGGCGTTCCACCAGGCCTGCATCCGGACGAGGCTTGCATGGGCTACGACGCCTACAGCATCCTGAAGACGGGCCGGGATCAATACGGACACTTCCTTCCGCTGAATGAGCAGGCATTCGGTGATTATCGCCGTCCCCTTTTCACCTATTCGCTGATACCGCTGATCGAGGTGCTTGGTCTTAAGGTGACCACTGTTCGACTAGGCGCCGCGTTGTGGGGAATTTTCGATCTGATCGCGCTCACCGCGCTGGCCGGGCTGATGCTGGGATGGCCCGGGGCTGCCGCAGCAGCGGTGTTCGCCGCGGTCTCGCCGTGGGACATGCCCATCGGCCGCTTCGCCGCACAGGCCGGATCAGCCGCGGCCACGGTTAGTATCGCCACGCTCTTCTTTTGGCTGTGGCTCAAGAGTCGCCGAGGCATCTGGCTCTATCTGAGCGCATTTGTCTTCGGTCTTTCGCTGTACTCGTATGCCGTAGCCGATGCGTTCACGCCGCTGTTTCTTGGGTTGTTGGCATTGCTGTACAGGCGCGAGTTCCGTGACGCCGGCGCCCGGTCGCTGCGCGCGGTGGCGCTGCTCGTGCTCCTTGCCATCCCTCTCGCCGCTTCATTTGTCATGTATCCTGCACAGATGAATGCGCGATTCAATCAGGAATCAATGCTCACCAAGGGCAGGTGCGACGGCTGCACCATCAGGCAGCTTTCGGTTCGGCTGGTGACCTGCGCCGCCGGCTTCGCGGGATATTTCAACCCGTCGTTCCTGTTTGTGCACGGTGACCGCGGGAACCATTCCAGACTGATGCATGCTCCGGGTTTCGGTCAACTCCTGCCGGAGCAGGCTCCGCTGGTTGCTGTGGCGCTATTGGCGCTGCTGGCCGGTACGCGTCGCAAGACCGCGGTTTTCCTACTTGGCTGGACCGTATTGGCTACATTGCCGGCCGCGGTGATTCGCCCAGAGGGCACAGTTTTGACCGAGCCAGGGAAAGTACTGCCTACCGCCTGGATCTTTTTCGACCGCTCGACCGCTACCCTGCCGCTCACCCCATGGTTGGTTTTCTCCCATCCCGATTCCCGGCATGCCGTGCTGGCGATGGCTCCCTGGATACTGCTCTCCGCCCTTGGCTTCGTCACGCTGCTGGAACTGACTTCCTCGCGCCGCGCGCTCAGCATCATGCTCTGCGCGGCGCTGGCGGCCGGCACTTTCTTTCACGCGGCCCGCTTTATCCGATCATACTTCATCGACTACCCGGTGCTCGCTGCGCCCTATTTTCGGTACGGAGTGGAACAGGTGATGGAGCATCTCGGGCCTCGGGGCGACCCGCTTCAGCAGGTGGTGATCACTATGAGAGGGCGAAACCCATACATCTATGTGCTTTTCTTCGGGCATTACCCGCCCGAACGATTTCAGACGGAAGGCGTCGTCCGGAAAGGAAGTCGCGTTTTTGCCTTCGACCGGTACGTCTTCGCCTCACCGGCCTCGGCTTATCGCCAAATGAAGCACGGAACGTTCGTTTTTGCCGGCGCAGACCCAACCCCGGTACCGCCGACATTCTCGATTCGGTATCCGGATGGAACGGTCGCTTACAAGATAGTATCGAAGTGAAGTTAAGAAGCGGAAGAGAGATCTACGAGGCTGGAGTCATCATCTAGCCAAAGGCTGCTCCCCCAAAGCCAAGTTCGTATCAGGCGGAGAGCCGCGAGGGAGGGAGCGCCACGCGTCCTTCGGCTCGCCAGCATGGGGGTTGCGTTACTAGTCATGCGCGTCGCCGCGGTCGAAATGGCAATCCCCGGCCTCGCGCGCGCCGCGACGATCACAGTGAACACGACAGCCGATACCAGCGTGTCAGGGCAGTGCAGCTGCGCGACGCGATCTTTGCGGCCAACCCGCAAACGGCAGTGAACGGTTGCATCGCGGCGGAATATAGAGGCTATCGCGATAGCCTTCAACGTCAGACCTGCGGACCCTTTCCAATTTCCATAGCCCCAATTGGTTTCAGGCATCTCAACTCCTAGTTCGGAGTGTTTCGATAAAGCATAAAGCACAGACTCCTAAACAGTTGTGAGGAAGCCCAACGATGCATGGCTGTATTGTCCCACCCCAGGTGCAGCTGACGGCTTCGGAATGAACCATCCGGCTTTTGCCAGAGGGTCAGGATCTGGTCGAGGACGCCCGCCAACAGATCGTCCAGTCTTGGGAATCGGCCGGGCAGCAATATGGCTAAGTTGATGCACTCAGCATAGTCGTACAATTCTCGCCGGTACACTGTCAGGCGAGGGGCGCGGGAGAACGGTCTGGGCGTTCCTTGTTTATCAAACAAATTCCTGGTGTAGTAGCTGATCCCGCGTTCAATCGCCTTGGTACACTGGGCGTGTCCGGTGAGCGCCTCGATTTTTGCAAGCGCTTTGAGGACAAAACAGGTATGAAAGTGATCGACAAAATCTCTCTTGCCATCGCTGGCATAGTTCCAAGAGCCATCTGCATTCTGAGATTCGAGGACGAAATTCAGATTTCTTTCAGCGACTCGCTGTTGCCCGTCAGCACAAGTTGGACAGTTCGAGGCGATTGAGGAAGAGAGGGTTTTTGGCTCATCTTTAACCGCGGAAGGAGCGGGAGATGAGATCGAAAATCGATACGCAGTCGGAAGAGGCGGAGAAGGCGGTACGCGATATCAGGCGGGCGACCCGGCGGCACTTCTCGGCTGAGGACAAGGTCAGAATCGTGATCGCGGGCCTGCGCGGCGAGGACAGTGTGGCCGAGCTGTGCCGCAAGGAAGGGATCAACCAGAACCTCTACTATCGCTGGTCGAAGGACTTCCTGGAGGCGGGCAAGAAGCGGCTGGCCGGCGATACCGCGCGTGAAGCGACCAGCGACGAGGTCAAAGGGTTGCGGGCGGAGAGCCATCAGCTCAAGGAACTGCTGGCCGAGCTGATGATGGAGAACCGCCTGCTTAAAAAAAGCGTGCTGGGCGATGGGGAGTCCGATACATGAGGTACGCGGCCGCCGAGAAGCTGGAGATCATCCGGCTGGTCGAGCAGTCGTCGTTGCCGGTGCGGCGCACCTTGGACCAGCTCGGCATCCCGCGCTCCACGTTCTATTGCTGGTACGATCGCTATCGCACCGGCCAGGCTGGGGGCCTGCAGGATCGCCCACCAGCGCCGCGGCGGGTCTGGAACAAGCTCCCGGCCGCGGTTACCCAGAAGGTGCTCGAACTCGCGCTCAAGGAGCCGCAGCTGTCACCTCGGGAGCTGGCGGTCTCATTCGTCGACCGGCAGCAGTACTTCGTCTCGGAAGCCTCGGTTTACCGGCTCTTGAAGGCGCACGACCTGATCACCAGTCCGGCCTTCATCCTGCTCAAGGCCGCCGACCACTTCGCCCAGCCCACCACCGCACCCGACCAACTCTGGCAGACCGACTTTACCTACCTGCGGGTGATTGGCTGGGGCTGGTTCTATCTGTCGACCGTGCTCGACGACTTCTCGCGCTATATCCTGGCCTGGAAGCTGTGCACCACCATGACCGCCACCGACGTCTCCGACACGCTGGCTATGGCTCTATGCAGTTCCGGGTTGGAGCGCGTCCGGGTCCGGCACCGGCCGCGTCTGCTGAGCGACAATGGGCCGTCGTACGTGTCGGCCCAACTCGGCTCCTGGCTCGCGGAGCACGGCATGACGCATACCCGTGGCAAGCCCTATCACCCGATGACCCAGGGCAAGATCGAGCGTTACCACCGTTCGATGAAGAACCAGATCCTGCTCGAGAACTACTACCTGCCCGGTCAACTCGAAGCGCGCCTGGCCGAGTTCGTCGACTACTACAACTCGCGTCGCTACCACGAGAGTCTCAACAACCTGACCCCGGCCGACGTCTACTTCGGCCGTGCTCAAACCATCCTATCATGGAGGGAGAACATCAAGCTGAAAACCATCGAGCTTCGACGCCGGCTGCATCATCCATTCGCAGCCAAAACTTCAAGCCGGATGAACCAGTTCCTCTCTTAATCCCCTTGCCAACTTGTCCAAAAGGTTCTGACGACGTACACGTGGGCGCCTTATCCCGGTGCCGGATCATGGAGACGACGTGCATCATTCCGGCCTGAGTTCCGGTGTCGTCAACCGTAAGTTTAATGAAACCGCCCAGCTTGTCGTCTATATAGCCGCCGATAAAGATGCTCGAATCAAGATACATCGCACTCATCTCACGTACGGTTTCGAGACCCTTCCCATAATGTGGGAATCGCCTTTCCTGCCGAACGGGGCACTCGTTGTAAATTTCCCAGATCCCCCTGGCGAGTCTGTCGTCAAAGGGGACTTCCCGGATCACAACGCCTTTCTTTTCCGCCTGCCTGGCTTTGTTTCGTGCTTTGAACTAACTTTCGGGCTTCAGGACGCTCATGCAGTCTGCCGTTTGATCGCGGTCGAGCTCTCGTTCACCGGGCGTTTCGTGCTTCCACAGCGCGCGGCTGACATTTGCCGCGGGGGCGCGCACGACCTGAAGCCCGGGCGGGGGCATTTGGCGGCTCTCGCCGCTGGCGGATCGTATCAGGTTTTGCGCGTCGCCAGTTGTCTTTTGTTCGAAGGAGCCTTGCTCGAAACAAATGTCCTCGAGACGACGATTCCTGCTTTTGCGACGGCAGGATCCAACCTCAGCGAGCGGAGCATTGGTTGCACTCGCCCAGCGGCATTCGATCGCGCTGCTGCTGCTCGGGTCGCTGGTCCAGGGGTGCATGATTGGCCCCGACTACAAGACTCCACCCGCTGCCATTGCAGGCAAGTGGGAGCTGGCCTCGAATCCCGCTGTCAACGCAAGCCGCGAGGAGTACACAGACTGGTGGTCGGTATTCAACGATCCGGTCATGACCCGGCTAGTCCATATGGCCTACCAGCAGAACCTGACGCTTCGAACCGCCGGCGTGCGGGTTCTCGAGGCACGCGCGCAATTGGGACTCGCCATCGGTGAGTTTTATCCGCAACAGCAGACGGTCAGCGGATCGGTGAGCTACAATCGCATTCCCATCTCGCTGCCTTACAACGTCGTCAACAACGTCTATTGGTCGGACTCGTTCGGCGCCCAAGCCGGATGGGAAATAGACGTTTGGGGACAGATCCGGCGCGGAATTCAATCGGCCGACGATTCCTTTCTCGCTTCGGTCGCTAACTACGATGACGTGCTGGTCACGCTCACGGGAGACGTTGCAAGCACTTACGTGAAAATTCGGACGACTCAAACGCAGATCGAAGTCGCCCGGCAAAATGTAGTGCGGGAACGAAAAGCCGTCGAGATCGTCAAAGCCAGACACGCTGGCGGCGTTGTCAGCGGGCGCGATGTCGATCAGGCGGAGAACGTGCTCGGCTCCACGGAAGCCACCGTCCCTCAACTGACGGTACAGTTGCAGCAGGAGAAAAACGCCCTCAGCGTTCTTCTCGGAATGCCGCCCGGGGGATTGGACGCGATTCTGGCCGGGTCGTCCGATATTCCGACTGCGCCGGAGAAGGCTGCGGTTGGACTTCCTGGCGACCTTCTCCGCCGCCGCCCCGACATCCGGAGCGCCGAGTTGCGGGCGGCGGCGCAATGCGCGCAGATCGGTGTCGCGAAGGGTGACCTGCTGCCGGAATTCAGCCTGATGGGAAACGTTGGAACGTTATCTTCAGACGTGGGCAAGGCGAGCCTCGGAGACGTTTTCACGAAGGCCAGCCTCCTGTACTCTGCCGGTCCGGTCTTTCAATGGAACATCCTCAACTACGGGCAAATCACCAACAACGTGCGAGTCCAGGATGCGAAGTTTCAGGAGCTGTTGATTGGCTACCAGAACACCGTGCTTCAGGCCCAGGCGGAAGTTGCCAACGGCATAACCGCCTTCATCTACTCGCGTGAAGCCGTTGCGTTCCTGAAGGAAAGCGTCGAGGCGGCGGAAGGTGCACTCAAGATCGCTTTGATCCAGTACAAAGAAGGCATCCTTGATTTCACCACGGTCTTGACCGCCGAACAAAATCTCTTGCAGGCGCAGAACAACCTCGCCATAGCAAGCGGCAACGTACCGCTCGGATTGATCGCCGCATATCGTGCGATGGGCGGTGGATGGCAAATTCGCGAGGGCCACAATTTCATACCATCGGACACGCAGCACGAAATGGAGAACCGAACCGATTGGGGAACGATGCTGACGCCAGACCTGATACAGCCGCGCGCGCCTGGACTTCCCTCGACCGGCGATACCGGGCCGCTGGTGCGGCCACCTGAATGGTAAGGCATCCAAGAATGACTCCCTCGCCACCGACAAGGAAGCCCGAACTGCGAATTGCCAAATCCTTGGCAATATTGCGCCGCGCGACGATCGCCGCAGTGACGATCGCTGTCGCGACCGCCATCGGATGCGGCCGCAGGGAAAACGGCGCCGCCGGGACCCTGCCGGTGGTAACCGTAGCCAGGCCGGTGGCGCAGGACGTCAACGACTATCTCGATTTCACCGGCAATACGGTCGCGGTGGATTCAGTCACGCTGGTCGCACGCGTAGAAGGTTACCTGGAGCAACTCCACTTCACCGACGGCTCGCGCGTAAAGAAAGACGACCTGATCTTCACCATCCAGCAGACGCAATACAAAGCCCAGCTTCAGCAGGCCCAAGCGCAAGTCGCCGCGCAAGAGGCCGCGTTGTGGCACGCAAAGACCGAGTTGACGAGATACAGCGGACTGCTCAAGCAGGATGCCGCCTCGCAGACGGAAGTTGACCACTGGCGTTTCGAAAAGGAATCTGCCGAAGCGGGACTGAGCAACGCCCAAGCCCAGGTCATTCTGGCCAAGCTGAACCTCAGCTACACGGAAGTCAGGGCGCCGTTCGACGGCAGGATTGGACGGCATTTGGTCAATCCAGGCAACCTCGTGGGCGTCGGCCAGAGCACGGCGCTCGCCGTCCTTGATGAGATCGATCCGATCTATGTCTATTTCACGATCAATGAAGGCGACCTGCTGAGACTCAGATCACGCTACCAGTCGAAGTTTTCCGCAAAGGCGCCACCCAAGCCGGTCAGCGAACGGGCGCTGCCGTGCTATTCCGAGCTGTCCAACGAAACCGGCTTTCCGCATGAAGGCCGCGTCGATTTTGCTTCGATTAGCGTGGCCCCCACGACGGGAACCTTGCAGTTGCGAGGCATATTCGCGAACCACGACATGAGCGTCCTGCCGGGCCTGTTCGTCCGCGTTCGGGTGCCATCGCCCCAGACGCGCAACGCGCTGCTGGTGCCGGGCGACGCCATCAGCTTCGACCAACAGGGAGAGTATCTGCTCGTGGTCAACGACAAGAACATCGTCGAGCGCCGCGGCATCAAGAGCGGCTTTCAAGTCGGCAATCTGATGGTCATCAACGAGGGGCTCAAACCCGGCGACCGGGTGATCGTCGAGGGCATCATGCAGGCGATTCCCGGAGCTGAAGTCAGCCCGCAGCTGACCACCCTTGCGCCGCCGCCTTCCAAGAGCGGGCCTTGACGCGCTGAGGGTCGCACGTGTCCAAGTTTTTCATCGAGCGGCCGGTCCTCGCCAACGTCATCGCGATCATCACGATCCTTCTTGGCTTTGTCTGTCTGTTCAATCTTCCCGTCGCGCAATATCCGAACATCGTGCCGCCCACGATTCGGGTGAGCACCAGCTACCCGGGCGCCAGCGCCGACATCGTCGCGACCACGGTCGGAATTCCGCTCGAACAAGGCGTGAATGGCGTGGAAGGTTCTATCTATGCGCAATCCACCAGCGGCAGCGATGGCAGTTACGCACTGACCATCACCTTCGCGGTGGGCACCGACCTCAATTCAGCAATCGCGCTGGTGCAGAACGCCGTCAACGGCGCGCTGTCGCAGCTTCCCGAGGCAGTGCAGTCCCAAGGCGTAACCATTCAGAAGGTCAGTACCAACATACTTCTGATCGGCAGTCTCTATTCGGATGAAAATCGCTACGACGAAACCTTTCTGAGCAATTACGCGATTATCAACTTGCAGAATCCGCTCGCGCGCCTGCCGGGAGTCGGCCAGGTCCAGGTTCTGGGCGCCGGACCCTACAGCATGCGGATATGGCTTGATCCGATTAAGTTGAAGTCCTACGGGCTCACGGTTCTCGACGTTCAGCAGGCGATCCAGAACCAGAATATCCAGGTGGCGGCGGGACAGGTCGGCGGTCCTCCCGTAGCTTCCAACCAGATCTTTCAGTTTACCGTCAAAGCGATGGGGCGGCTTTCCGACGTGAGCCAGTTCGAGAGCATCATCGTAAAGAGCAGAGCGCCTTCAACCGAAGCGAGCCAAGTTCTGAATCCGGTTGAAACGGGCGAAACAGCGACGATCGTTCGAATCCGCGACGTTGCGAAGGTCGAATTGAGCCAGGAGTCATTTTCGTCCTTTTCCGGGCTGAGCGGCAAGAAGGCCGCGCAGATGAACGTATATACGCTCCCGGGGGCCAACGCGCTCAAGGTTTCGCAGGAAGTCCGCGCGCTGATGGCGCAGATGAGCCGGAAGTTTCCCCCCAGACTGAAGTACGACGCGCTCCTCGATTCCTCGACGTTCATAAAAGATTCGATCGACGGTGTGTATGAAGCGCTGATTGAAGCGGGCGTGCTGGTGCTCATCGTCATCATCCTGTTCCTGCAGAACTTCCGCGCGATGCTGGTGCCGGCGACCACGGTGCCGGTGACGATCATCGGCGCGTTCGCGGCGATGGCGCTGCTGGGCTTCACCGTCAACCTGATGACCCTGTTCGCGCTCATCCTCTCCATCGGCATCGTGGTTGACGATGCTATCGTCATCGTCGAGAACGCCTCGCATTACATCGAGCAGGGGCTGACGCCCAAGGATGCCGCCATCAAGGCGATGAGCGAGCTGACCGGGCCGGTGCTCGGCATCACGCTGGTGCTGACCTCGGTGTTTCTGCCGGCGTCGTTTCTGCCCGGCATCACCGGGCAGATGTCCGCCAGTTCGCCCTGGTAATCGCGTCAACGGCGATCATCAGCGCGCTCAACGCGCTCACACTCAAGCCGACCCAATGCGCGCTGTATCTGCGGCCGGTGGACAAGAGCAAGCCGCTCAACTGGTTCTTCCGCGGCTTCAACCGCGTTTACGGATCGATCGAAGATCGCTACATCGCGGTGGTGCGCTGGATGTCCGAGCGTCCGCGCGAGATGGTGTACGTATTCATTGCCGCGGTCGGGACGGCCGGAGTGGTGTTTGCGTTCCATCCGTCAGCCTTCCTGCCGCTGGAAGATCAGGGTTATTGCCTGGTCATCGCACGCCTGCCGCAGGGTTCTTCGCAGCCGCGCGCGCGCGAAGTCGCCGCGGACATCGATGCGGCTCTCAAAACCATGCCGGGCCTCAAGGGATGGGTCACGAGCGGCGGTTATTCGGACCTCGATTCCGCCAATATTGCCAACGTCATCACCGAGTACGTGATGTACCAGGATTGGGACAAACGGCCGGCCGGCCTGACGCAGGACGCGATCGTGGACGACCTTCGGCAGAAGCTGCGCTCGATTCAGAAGGCGACCTTCTCGGTGCTGGTTCCGCCGCCGATACCGGGGCTTGGCCAGGCCGGCGGCTTCCAAATGATGGTCGAGGACCGGGGCGCCGCCGGCGCGGGCGAATTGCAGAAGGCGGCGCACATAATTCTTGAAAAAGCCCGTGAGCAACCGAGTCTGCGAGGCGTGACCACGACGTTCAGCGCCAGCAGTCCGCAGCTTTACATCGACATTAACCGGACGATGGCGGAGTCCCTGGGCGTCAGCATCAACGACGTCTTCCAGACGCTGCAGACTTATCTCGGTTCGACTTACATAAACCTGTTCAACAAGTTCAATCAGAGTTTTCAGGTACGCGTGCAAGCCGGCGCCGATTACCGGCGGAAACTCGACGACATCAAGGATCTCTACGTGGCGAATCGAGCCCAGCAGATGGTTCCGCTCGGCGCGCTGGTTCACGTGCGGCCCATGCTGGGATCGGAGCTGCTGACCCGCTACGACCTCTACCCTGCCGTTCCTATCATCGGAGATCCGGCGCCCGGCTACAGCACCGGGCAAGCGCTGGCCTCGATGGAACAGATCGCGGACCACGATTTGCCGATGGGCATGGCATACGATTGGACGGGGCTCTCGTATCAGGAGAAGCTGATCGGCAGCCAGGCGTACTTCATTTTCGCGCTCTCGATCACGCTGGTTTTCCTGGTGCTGGCCGGCCAGTACGAAAGCTGGACCAGCCCGGCGGCGGTCGTGATCACCGTGCCGATGGCCTTGATCGGAGTAATCATCGCACTGGTCATCCGGAATTTCCCGACCGATTTGTACACGCAGATCGGACTGGTGCTGATGATCGCGCTGGCGGCCAAGAACGCGATCCTGATCGTCGAGTTCGCCCGCGATTTGAAGGCGGAAGGCATGAAGACTGCCGAAGCCGCGGTCGAGGCCACGCGGCGGCGCTTCCGGCCGATCCTGATGACATCGATCGCCTTCATTCTGAGCGTGGTGCCGTTGATGACGGCGACCGGAGCGGGAGCCGCCAGCCAGCAAGCGCTGGGAACGGTAGTGTTCGGCGGGATGCTCGCCTCGACGTTGTTGGCGATCCCGTTCGTGCCGATTTTCTTCATCGAGATGGAAGGAATCACGGAGCGACGGCAGGAACGTCGGAACGCCGCCATCGCGCAGCCGGCAAAAAGTGGGAGCCCGAACTGAACGGACGGGGCGGTCCGGCGGGGTTCGCAAGCAGAGCGCATGTCGAAATTCTTCATCGAGCGGCCGATCCTGGCCAACGTCATCGCGATCGTCACTATCCTGCTCGGGGCGGTGTGCCTCTACAACCTGCCGGTTGCTCAATACCCCCAGATCGTTCCGCCCACCATCCAGGTCCAGACGACATACACGGGGGCAAACGCCGAGACCGTTGCCGAGACAGTCGGAATTCCGGTCGAGCAGGCGGTCAACGGCGTCGAAAACTCCATTTACATGCAATCGACGAGCGGCAGCGACGGCAGCTACACGCTCACGGTCACCTTCTCGATAGGAACCGACCTGAATACTTCGCTCGCGCTGGTGCAGAATGCGGTCAATACCGCACTGCCGCAATTGCCCCAGGCGGTTCGTTCGCAGGGCGTAACGGTCAAGAAGGTCAGCACCAACATACTGCTGATCGAGACTCTTTATTCCGACGACAGCAGATTCGACGAATCATTCCTGGCGAACTACGCGATTATCAATCTGGAAAATCCGCTCGCCCGGCTGCCCGGGGTTGGACAGATTCAGATCCTGGGAGCCGGACCCTACAGCATGCGCGTGTGGCTCGATCCGATGAAGCTCAAGACCTACGGCCTGACGGCATCCGACATCGAAAATGCGATCAAAAGCCAGAATATGCAGGTGGCAGCCGGGCAAATCGGAGGACCGCCGGCGCCGAGCAACCAGACCTTTCAGTTCACGATCAACGCCCTTGGCCGTCTCTCCGATGCCCATGAGTTTGAAGACATCGTGGTCAAGAGCGAGCCGCCTTCGACTCTCGCGCAGCAGGTGCAGAACCCCGCCGAGGCAGGCCAAACGTCCGCCCTGGTGCGAATCAAAGATGTTGGAAGAGTCGAGCTGAATCAGCAGGTGTTCTCGGTATTTTCCGGCATAGACGGGAAGAAAGCCGCCCACATAGCGGTCTTCGCATTGCCGGGGGCCAATGCTTTGCAGGTTGCGGACGAGGCGCGCCAACTGATGGCGCAAATGAGCAAGGCCTTTCCGCAGGGACTTAAGTACACGACCCTTTATGACACCACGCTCTTCATCAATCAGTCGATAAGCGCAGTCTATAAGACCCTGCTTGAAGCGGGCGTGCTGGTGCTCATCGTGATCATCCTGTTCCTGCAGAACTTCCGCGCGATGCTGGTGCCGGCGACGACGGTGCCGGTGACTATCATCGGCGCGTTCGCGGCGATGGCGCTGCTGGGCTTCACCGTCAACCTGATGACCCTGTTCGCGCTGATCCTCTCCATCGGCATCGTGGTTGACGATGCCATCGTCATCGTCGAGAACGCCTCGCATTACATCGAGCAGGGGCTGGCGCCCAAGGATGCCGCCATCAAGGCGATGAGCGAACTGACCGGGCCGGTGCTCGGCATCACGCTGGTGCTGACCTCGGTGTTTCTGCCGGCGTCGTTTCTGCCCGGCATCACGGGCCAGATGTTCCGCCAGTTCGCCCTGGTAATCGCGTCAACGGCGATCATAAGCGCGCTCAACGCACTCACCCTCAAGCCGACCCAATGCGCGCTGTATCTGCGGCCGGTGGACAAGAACAAGCAGCTCAACTGGTTCTACCGCGGCTTCAACCGCGTTTACGGATCGATCGAAGATCGCTACATCGCGGTGGTGCGCTGGATGACGCAACGGCCGCGCGCGATGGCATGTGTCTTCTTCGTGGTGGTGGGCCTGGGCGCGGCCGCGTTTGCGGTTTACCCCACGGCGCTGATGCCGCTGGAAGATCAGGGGTACTGCATCCTGATATCGCAGCTTCCGCAAGGATCTGCGCAGCCGCGGGTGCGGGAATTGGCGGCGAAAATCGACTCCGTTCTCAAGAACGTGGCGGGGCTCAAGGGATGGGTCACGATCGGCGGCTATTCCGGCATCGACTCGGCGAAACTCTCCAACGTGATCACGACGTTTGTGGTCTTTCAGGATTGGGGCAAACGCCCGAAGGGCTTTACGCTGCCCAGCATCATCGCTGAGTTGCAGGCCAAATTCCGGACAGTCGCAATGGGACAGTTCTCGGTGCTGCCGCCGACTCCGATTCCGGGACTTGGCAATGCGTTCGGCTTCCAGATGATGGTGGAGAATCGGAACAGCCTCGGTCTGGGTGAATTGCAAAAAGGGGTGCAGCAAATCCTGCTGAAAGCGCATCAACGGCCCGGCTTCATGCGGGTCGGGTTCACTACCTTCAGCGATAGCAGTCCGCAAGTGTATGTGGACATCGACCGCACCAAGGCCAGAGCGCTTGGGGTCACGCTCAATGATGTTTTCAAGAGCTTGCAGGCGTACATGGGATCCTCCTACGTAAACCTCTTCAACAAGTTCAATCAGAGCTTCCAGGTCCGCGTGCAGGCCGAAAGCAATTTTCGCAAGCAGACGAACGATATCCCCGAGCTCTATGTCGCCAACAGGGACAAGCAAATGGTGCCGCTCGGCGCGATGGTCAGCGTCCGTCCGACGCTGGGATCGGAATTGGTCACTCGCTACAACCTTTATCCGGCCGCGACCATAACCGGCATCGCGATGCCCCGATACAGTTCGGGCGAAGCGCTTAACATTATGGAAGGCATAGCAGGACACATACTGCCCAAAGGCATGGCCGACGAGTGGACGGGGCTTTCCTACCAGGAAAAGCTGGTCGGCAACCAGGCCTCGATGATTTTCGCGTTATCGATCACGCTGGTGTTCCTGGTGCTGGCCGCGCAGTACGAAAGCTGGACCGACCCGGCGGTCGTGATTCTGGTCGTCCCGATGGCGCTGGTGGGAATTGTCGTCGGGCTGTTTGTCAGAAAGCTGCCCGACGATCTTTATACGCAAATCGGCCTGGTCCTGATGATCGCACTGGCGGCGAAGAACGCGATCCTGATCGTCGAGTTTGCGCGCGAATTGAAGGCCGAAGGCATGTCGGTGGCGGACGCCGCGGTCGAAGCGGCTCGCCGACGCTTCCGCCCGATTCTGATGACATCGATCGCGTTCATTCTCGGCGTCGTACCGCTGGTCACCGCGGACGGCGCGGGCGCCGCCAGCCAGCAATCGCTGGGCACGGTGGTGTTCGGCGGCATGATTGCCTCGACGCTGCTGGCGATACCCTTCGTGCCGGTGTTCTATGTCGTCGTCCATGGCCTGACCGCGCGCCTGGGTTCGGCCGCGGAAAAATCCTCGAGTGCTACGGAACCGTCCACGACGCACGCAGGATGAACGGGCGGACGACCCGGCAGGCATAGAGAAGACCGTAGTTCAAAGGCGCCGTCTCTCCCAATGTCATGAAACTGCGCTCCCATATTGCCGTTCGCGTGCAGCAATCAACACGGCGGCCGCGAGGACGACGAGCACCGCCGCATTGAAAGGCGCTCCCGGCACGGCCACCGGCAAGGTTCGATAGAAATACAGATTGACGACGCCGAGCAGAGTTTCCGCCGCCTGCAGAACCAGCGCGAGCAGGACGAGATCGCGCCGGAACGCGAGCACGTAGAGCTGAAAAGCTGCCGCGACGAGCTGGTGAAACCCCATCAGCGCGAACAGGCTCAGGATGGTCTGCCGGGCGCTTGAAAGATCGAGACCGGCGATCGAATGAGCGCCGCCGTCGGGCGCGAAGGCGTGGATCAACCCACGCCCGAAATTCGTCAGCATCATCAGCCCCAGCACGACGCGCGGAACATATCGCATGGCTGCGGTCACCGCGGCGAAACGCAGATCAGCAGTTGGCCTTCGAGGCCGGCCGCGTGATGCACGTCGATCTCGGCGACCTCAAGCGAGGTCGCGATCCTTACGAACGCCGCCGGCGAGGGATATTCAACGAGCCCCACGACGTCCCAGGCGGTTTCGACATGGCCGACCGGAAGGTACTTGACGTCACCGGCAAAGAGAAATTTTCCACCCTCACGCTCGACGATCTTGCGCATCGCCTCGGCGTAGAGCCCGTAGGCCTGCGCCCCGGTAAGATCGGTCTTGCGTCCATCGGGATACTGCGCCCTGGTGCGAAACTTGAGCAGGTTGAGCATCACGACCGGTTTGAGCGAGGGATCGTTGCGAAGCGCCTCGATCTGTTCGGCGGCCGGGTAGAGTGCATTTTCGACTTTCATCTTCGTTTTCTCCTAGCAGGCTGTTGAAAAAGTAATTTTCAACGCCTGCTCCCTCTCTCTTGTCTCCCCCAAAGGGGGGAGATGTTGTAGGTAAGAGGACAACTTTTACGCAGGGTGTTGAAGCGGGCGAAATAAGCGAGTTGCATTGAGTTTTTCAACACCCTGCTAAAGGGTTCCGCGGATGAACTCGTCAAGAACTCGGGTTACTTCCTCGGGTCGATCCTCCTGCAGAAAGTGCCCGGCGCCGGTAATCGTAACGTGGCGCCGTGCTCGCGCGCCCGGCACGCGATCCTGAAACATCTTTTCACCGCCCCTGGTGACCGGATCGGAATCCGAAAAAGCCGTGAGGAAAGGCTTGTCGAACTTCTCGAGCACTTCCCATGCTTTCTTGTTCTCAGCGACCGAGCCGTGCTGGGGCGTGATCGGCACGAGCGCGGGGAATATCCGCGCACCCGCTTTGTAGGATTCGTCAGGATAGGGCGCGTTGTAAGCTGCGACTTCGGCCGGGGAAAGCTCGCGCGCAGTGCCCATGTTCACGATCTGTCCGACCGGGAGCTCGGGAACCGTCTGGCTGAAGTTGAGCCATTGCTCGAAAGCGGGCGAAAAGGCAAGGCCGACCGGCAGGCCCGTATTTGCCGCCACCACGCGCGCGAACCTATCGGGGAATGCAGCGACGAGCCGCAGGCCGATGAGCCCGCCCCAGTCCTGGCAGAAGAGCGTGATGTTTCTGAGGTCGAGCGAAGTCAACCAATCGCTCATCCAGCGGACGTGGCGTTCATAGGTGTAGTCGGACCTTTCGGCGGGCTTGTCGGAGCGGCCGAAGCCGACCAGATCGGGGGCGACCGCGCGATGCCCTTTGGCCGTGAGTCCGGCAATCACCTTGCGATAAAGGAAGGACCACGACGGTTCGCCATGCATGAGGAGCACCGGCGCGGCACCAGCGGGGCCTTCGTCCAGAAAGTGAATCCGCAGGGCAGTGCCGCCGGCGTCCTTTACTTCGCGGTAGTGCGGCGGGTATGGGAAGTGAGGCAGGTTGTCAAATCGCTGGTCGGGTGTTCTAAGAACTTTCACCAGTTGGCCTCCGTATTTTTGCCAGATAAATGTATTGACATAACTAATGTCATTTCTTTGCGCGGCGGTCAAGGCATGGAGAAAAAGGCTGTGCCACGCATACCTTTATGCGCCGGCTCAGTTCGACCAGAAGACGTAATCGTCGCTGGAGCTTTCCGGGTAGGAGAGAGGATGGTCGATGTCGATTGGACCTTCGAGCAGCGAGGGCCACAGCGGCCTGGCCTGCTGGCCGTCGATCTGATCGAGCACTTTCATCAGTTCCCGGACCTGCCGCGGATTGCTTTCGGCAAGGTCGTGATGCTCGGTGGGATCATCCCTTAAATTGAAGAGCCAGGTCTTGTTGGGCTGGTCGTCGAGCTGCAGCTTCCATTGGTCGTCGAGCAGCGTCTTGTAGGGTCCCGAGCGCCAGAAGAGCGTGTGATGAGGCGTGCCGGCGGACAGGCCGTCGAGAAACGGCAGCACGTTCACTCCATCCATCACGCGATCGGAGGGTATCAAGGCGCCGGCCGCTCCCGCCGCAGTCGAGAAAATATCGACGTGAGCGACGGGGAGCGCGTAAGTCGTTCCGGGGCGGATTTTCGCCGGCCACTTCATGAAGAACGGCACATGAATCCCGCCCTCGAAGAAGGTCGCCTTCCATCCCCGATAGGGCCGATTGATATCCGGCAGGCCGATGTAGTTTGCGCCGCCGTTGTCACTGGTGAAGAACACCAGCGTGTTTTGCTCCAGCCCATTTTTTCGAAGGGCGCCGAGCACATGACCAACGTTGCGGTCGAGCGCACGGACCATCGCGCCGTACACTCGCAGCCGGTGATCCTTGATCGGCGAGAGCGCGTCGTAATCGGACTTGAGCGCCTGCAGCGGGGTGTGCGGCGCGTTGAATGCAAGATACATGAAGAAGGGGCGGTTGCGGTTTGAATCGATCGCATTCACCGCCGCGTCACCCAGGTAGTCAGTCAGGTATTCGGAGGGATAGAACCGCCGGCTCCCGTTATTGACGACCGCGAATGCGAGATTCGCCCAGAGAAATTTGTCGATCGGGTCGAAATCCTGGTACGAGTTCTCGGCTTGCGGGTCGTTCTTGCGCAGGTACATCGCCGCGCCCGCCAGAAAGCCCAGCGTTTCATCGAAGCCGCGCGCATTGGGAGCCGTCTGCGGCGTTTCGCCGAGATGCCATTTGCCGAGAAAAATTGTGTGATAGCCGCGCGTCTTCAGAAGCTGCGCCATCGTGATCTCGCTGGTCGGCACCGCCTGCTGGGCAAGCGGCGGCACCTGGCTCACGCGCTCGGAGTGAAAGATGGCCTGGTGAGGACCTTGTTGATAATACGTCGAAACCAGCTTCATGAACGCGACCGGAGCGGGTGTGAACTCGAAGCCGAAGCGGGTCGCGTAACGACCCGTCATGATCGCCGCGCGCGATGGCGCGCAGGTCGCGTTGCCGGCATAGCCGTTGGTGAACGCTACGCCTTCGCGCGCGATCGAGTTGATGTTCGGCGTGGGAACATCGCCACCGGCGACGCCGCCGCCATTAAACGTGATGTCGTTGTAGCCCAGGTCGTCGGCAAGAATGAGGATGATATTGGGCGGGCGCTGGTCAGCGGGCTCCGCTGCCGTCGCCGGGCCGTCCTGAAATTGAACCGGCCGATTCGGCTGAATCGGATCGCGGATGCTCTGGAGAAGGCCGGGGAGATAGTACCAGTATTGCGAAAACAGATAGACGACGGCGGCAAGCACCGCGACCGCCAAGCCGACTGCGATTTTGCCTTTTCGGCCGATCTTCATTGAAGCCCTTCCCGGGTTCCTCACGGATTGCAGCCTTTCCAAACGGCGAAACTTATGGCAACTATAGTGTCAATTGATTTCCGGGGCAACCGTTCCGATGCAGGACAACAAGATCAAACCACGCAGCGCGGGCGCTGACTTCTGATGCCGGGACCGTCACGAAGATTGATCGCCGGCGCCGTCGTCCTGGCGGCGCTGGCCGCTATTTCGTGGGGACTGATTCGCGTGCCCGCGGTGCAGGACGCAGCAATTCGGCACGCGATCCAGCGAAATCTGGCGGCAACACGGACTGACCTGCTGGCTCCGGATGCGCTGCGGGTGGTGTTGTGCGGCACGGGGAATCCGTTGGCGGATCGAAATCGCGCGGACGCGTGTACGGCGATCTTCGCCGGCGGCAACATCTACCTGGTGGACACCGGGCCAGGCGCCTGGAAGAACCTCGCGCTGTGGCATATTCCCGCGGCGCGGATCGCCGCAGTCATGCTCACCCATTTTCATTCCGATCACATCGGCGATCTCGGCGAAATCAACATGCAGACGTGGGCGCAGGGGCGGGAGCATCCGCTGCGCGTGTACGGGCCGCCGGGCGTCGAGCAAGTGGTGGGAGGATTCGAGGAAGCGTACGCGCTGGATGAGGGCTACCGCATCGCGCACCACGGCGCCGGGCTGATGCCCCCCGCGAACTGGCAGATGCAGCCGCTTGCGGTGAGAATCGACACCTCGCCGGGCGCGTCGCCATGCGCGGGCGGTTCCGCGACGGTGCTGGAAGAGAACGGACTCAAGGTCACCGCCTTCACCGTCGATCACGCACCGGTAGCGCCGGCTTACGGCTATCGATTTGACTACAAGGGACGCTCCGCCGTCATCAGCGGCGATACGGTGAAGTGCGCCAACCTCGTCGCGGCCGCGGCGGGCGCCGACGTGCTGATTCACGAAGCGCAGGCCGCACATCTGGTGAAGCTGATCCAGGACGCAGCGGAGAGGATTGGCAACGCGCGGATTGCCAAGATCATGGCCGACATCCGCCGCTACCACACGACGCCGGTGGAGGCCGCGTCCGAGGCGAACCAGGCCGGAGTTCAGCTGCTCGTGTTTAGCCACATCGGTCCACCGACGCCAAAC
>Ga0074044_10001510_pt1 | contig 20969 bp, 22 predicted proteins | sample BogForMeECP23OM1_FD_94443 | JGI IMG/M metagenome (GOLD analysis project Ga0074044, IMG submission 94443) | Bog forest soil microbial communities from Calvert Island, British Columbia, Canada - Bog Forest MetaG ECP23OM1 | ecosystem: Environmental > Terrestrial > Soil > Wetlands ...
AAAGGACATCTCGATCGGGTGGGTCGATGCATTGCGCTCGATGGTGTCTAGGTCTGCACGTTGCCGCGGGCTTAGCTTGGCTACGGGGACGTCCGAGAGCCTTTTACGTCCGGACACTTTGGTGACTCCTATCGATCGAATTCAAAGCCGAGCGTAGCTGTAGCGCGGTCTCTTTACGCGGCACGGCTAATCCAGCCCTGTTTCTGAAATTGCTTCTTGAGTGCTGCGGCGATTTCTTGGGCGATCTGCTTAGCCCTGCCCTCAACCGTGCTGCTACCGCTTACCTCCCCGTACACCTTCATCCCGGAGGAGACGATGAGGCCCGCCGGGTTGTGGGTGCCGGCCAAGGACGCAAGCCCCACCGCTGCCCCGGGAGTTTTATTGCCCGTGCCCTCCACGTCGCTCGATCCGAGTAGCCGCATTCCGTGGGCCGTCTTCTGGTAGAGCTCCACCGCCGCCTTCAGCTCGAATTCCCCGGCGGTTAACCCGATGTTGACCCGCTCCGCGGCGCTGCCCTGTTGGATGGACAGGAGCGACCCCTCGATCACCAGATCGCTGGTCTGAGGTCGCGATGTTGCCGAAGCATTCGTGGCGGGTAGACCCATGGCGTGGATCTGCTGGATGAGCTCTGTCGTTATTTCGGAGCCAGCTTTCGCCCCTCGGCAATCTGCTGGGCGCTGGGCGGCGCGGCGCCTTGAGATGCCAGGCCGACAAGGGCGGACTCGGCAGCCACCTCGGCAGGCATGGCGGCAAAATTGTAAACCCAGATTTGATTGGGCTGCATCAGGTTTCCGGTCACAAGATTCTCGCGCTCGGTTTCCTCGCTCGAGGCGCACCCAGCCGTCAAGACCACTGCGATCAGACATGTGGCCAACGCGCCGACGGCGAGGAGGTAAATCTTCTTGCTCATGATCGACTCCTTACAGATAAACAAGCGCGGAACGGTTTCCGGGGATGCGAAGCTCAAACGTCTCCGGCGCACATCGAAGGACTCGCCACTTTCGCGGTGTCAGAAACAGGCTCGCCTATTTCTGACAATTCCGCCTGAATTCCCGGCGGGCGACGAGCTGCACCAAATTTGCAACCGAGCGTACGCCCATCTTCCTCATCACCCGCATGCGATGCACTTTCACCGTCTTTTCATGAATTCCTAGCTCCGCACCGATGTGCTTATTGAGACGGCCACGAATCACGAGTTCCATTACCCGCCGTTCCCGTCGGGTAAGCGCCTGAAGGTGCTCTTGGATCCTTTCGCAGATAGCGCGTTCGCGGCGCGCGGCCACATCGAGACCAATCGCTTGATCGACCGCTGACAAGAGGCGGGTCGTGTCCATTGGCTTCATCAGAAATTCGACTGCCCCATCTTCATGGCTTGCACACTGGTTTGGATATCCGCTTGTCCCGTCAGAAAGACGATCGGGCGTACCCGCATCGAACCAACGAGCGACTTCTGCAAATCGAGCCCGCTCATGCCAGGCATTGCAAGATCGAGCACAAGACACGCCGGACCATCACAGTCATGGTCTTCGAGGAACCGCTCAGCCGATTCGAACGAGCGCACGCGGTAACCGGCAGTCTCCAACAGACGTGATAACGATAGGCGCACTTGCGGCGCGTCATCCACTATGAACACGGTACCTGCTGCTGCGGCATTCATGATTCTCCCGCCTCCACTTTGGTCACCATACCGTCACGGGAAAGCTCGGCCGCAAGTCGTGGCGCGAACCGTTGGGTCAGCACAGGTCCCACAATGGCGGTCACCAGCACCATGATGAGCACGCCATTGAGCATTCGGCCATCGAGCAGCGGCTGGTGCGCGGCATTGAAGGTGCGGTACGCGACGAGCGTGGCGGCAAGGGTCGCGGCAACCTGCGGCAGCGTGAGCGACCACATCGTTTTGCGCGCCGCTGGGGTGTAGTGGAAGGCGCGACCGCACGACTCGGCCGCGATCCATTTACCCACAACGAGCGCACCGATGATTCCCGCCGCCAGGAAGGAGTCGCCCGTGAGGCTGCGTACCAGCGCCGGCGGGTCGATCAAAAAGCCCGTCACGATGAAGAAGCTCGGGATGAAGAGCGTATTTGCGATGAATTTGAGCTTGCCCGTGGCCGGCTTGCCCTCCACCGCCGCATTGACCGCCAAGCCGGCCATGAATGCTCCCACAATACCCGGCAGATTGATGACCTGGGCAAGCAGCGCCGTCAGCGCGAGCATACCCAGCATCAAGATGAAATAGCTCTCCTCGTCGTTCTCCACCTGCTTCAACAGGTAGGCACCCCCGCGGCCGAGCCCGAACAATACGAGCGGAACGAACAAGAATGATTTCGATAACCTGGATGGCGAGCCCGGAGGCCGAAAAGCCCGTGGTATACAACGGCACGCAAACAGCGAACACCAGCAGCGACAAGGTGTCCGACATCATCGTCGCGCCAAACGTGACGACAATGGGCTCGAGGCGATTCACGCCAAGCTTCGCGACGATGTTCGAAGCGAGCAGCGTATGCGAAGCGAGCAGCGATCCCACGACGGTGGCCGGTAGCAGCGCATAACCGAGCCAGTGGGCTACTAACGTGCCTAGCAGTAGAGGAACTGACGTCGTGACTACACCGAATACGATTGACCGGAATATCTTTTCCCGAAACAGCGTGAGGTTGATTTCCAACCCAGCGAAGAACATCAGCAACAGCATGCCGAGTTCGGAGAAGAACTCAGCGACCAGGTGTTGGCGGGAAAAGACATCGAGCACATGCGGCCCGAGCAGCACGCCGCTCAGCAGCAGCCCTACCGCGTCCGGAAGGCGCACGCGGCGCGAAAGTCGTGGCATGCTGATGACCAGCACCATGAAAACCGCGAACTTCGCCAACACCGGCAGAATTTCGATCGCCCTGTGAATGATTTCAAGAACCGACATGCTTGCGTTCCTCTAGAGGATTTACTACGGAAACATGAGCTGCACTTTGCGCCCACGTCTGCAGGCGCCGTCCGAGTCGGGTCATGGCCCGTACCAACTGTTGCTCACCGGTCCCGCGCTCATGAGCAACACAACGGCCGGACCGATTCCCCGTTTCTTGGTGCCAAGCACCTGGTTGGAACTGGCGGAAAGTTGCAGGATCGGTCCGCCAGCGCAGATCAGTTTCTCCCACTTGTCGGCTTTCGAGTTGGCGTCCGCTTGGTTTGCGCGCCAAAAGTGCCGCTTGAAACAAGCTGCTTTTCCCGAGCGCCATGGGCATCTGCTGCGTAACGTGATGATTACAGCTCGTGAGAATGCTCGATGCCTCCATTATGAGTATGGGTGTGGCAGTGCGGGGTGGCTCCGCTGCCATATCGCTCCTCGATGCGACCGAACTTCCACACGGCGACGGAGGAGCCCCAGGCGAGAAGGAACAAGCCAACAATTACGTATCCGAGACTTCCAAAGTCCAGCTGCACGATGACGTTATAAAGGCCGCCGCGAAGGGCGAGCGCACTGATGAGTACCTGCAATAGTTCAATAGACCCGATCAAGAGTGCCACGCCGACTGAGAGTCCCGTGGTCGTGACGTTGTAGAATATCTTTCGAATGGGATTGAGGAGTGCCCAGTTGTAGGCCTTCGACATCAGAACGCCATCGGTCGTGTCCATAAGCGTCATTCCCGCCGCAAATAGGATGGGCAGCGACAGCACCGCGGGAATCGGTAGATTGCCCGCGGGTGCTCCAGCGGTCATGGCTAGCAGGCCGACTTCCGAGGCGGTGTCAAATCCCAGTCCGAATAAGAGGCCCAGCGGATACATCTGCCAGCTGTGATTCATCAGCCTCTGCAGACGCCCCCGGAAAAGTCGATTGAGCAGGCCACGCTGCGCCATCAACGCCTCTAGATGTTGATGGCTGTGCGTGCCGGTCTTGGCTTGTTGCCAGACTTTGAGGATGTCGAGCAATACGAAGAGGTTAAGTATTCCGATGATCCACAGAAAGACCCCAGAGACGCAGGCACCGATGACTTCTCCCACGTTCTGTAACTGCGGCAGATCCCGGATAATGGCGGTGGATGTAAAGGCAATGGCGATTGCCAGGCCTATCACGATCGTGGAGTGCCCTAGTGAGAAAAAAAATCCTACGCCGAGCGGCCGCCTTCCCTTCTGCAACATGAAGCGCACAGTGTCATCGATCGCTGCGATGTGATCCGCGTCGAAGGCATGACGCAAACCAAACAGGTAGGCGACCAAACCGAGACCAATCAGCGCCGAATAATGGCCGGCGAAACGAAGATACAATCCCCAGCCGATGCCATGGAGTAGTGCCACGACCGCATAGAGTCCCCCGAGCCGGGCTCGCTCTAGCGACGTGAAGCCAAGATGCCTTCGGCCTACCCGACTCGGCCGAGCGATGTAGAGGTAATCCGACACTGGTGGAGGCCTTATGCAGATTTTGAAGGTGAAGCCCGGGCAAACCAATTGCCGAGGCAACAAGGGCTTTCCCGTCTCACGGCTTCGCCGCCTCCTCCCGCGCGTTCACCGGGCCGCCAAATGGTGTCACTCGGCCTGCCAGCCGCAGTGAATAACATGAATGTACCTTGAGACCTTACAGGCAGCCGTTGGACCAACGTCTCATTTCACGTGCCCGCCCCAGCCTCCCATACACCCTCGGCGCTGGCTCTTGTGGTGTCACCAACGCGTCGCGAAGCAGTTGAACCGGATGGGCCATCGCTTCATCCAAGGGATCGCAACGTTCGCCTGACCGACGAGCAAACGCGCAATCTTCAGGCGAAGCAAATCGCATCTGCTCGGCGCAGTTGTCGCCGCGGTATCCCAAATTTCCGTCGATCCCTAGCGCGCAGCGAAGCCGGCAACATTGGAGTAATAAGCAGCGAGCATCTCAACTTCGCTGACTGTCAATTGGCGGGCAACGCTGCGCATTTGTTCGCTGATGTCATTGCGCCGGCTGCCTGCCGCGAGTGCCTGCATCTGCTGTTCAAGATAAGGGCGCTGCTGGCCCTGCAGTCCCGGCGCGCCAAACGTGTAGCCAAGCGGCCCATGACACGCCGCGCAAGGTGCCAAGTTGCGCAGTGGGTCGCCTACCTCAATCAGATGCCGGGCGGCCGAATCAGCGGAATTCGAGGTATTTACAGTCGCAGCATAGGGATTTGGCAGCGACGCAAAGTGCGCCGCAAGATCGAGCAGGTCCTGCTCCGACAACTGCGAGACGTACACGCCCATCACCTCGGCGTTTCGCTTCCCGCTCTTGAAGTCTTCGAGTTGCTTATAGATGGCGGCCGCGCTTTGACCGGCTAAATTCGGGAATGCCGCGTCTGCGCTGATCCCGTTTATGCCGTGACAGTTGTTGCAGGTGGTCGCCTGCTCGCCGCCGCGAATGGCGTTGCCCTGCGTGAGTTGCCGTCTCGTCGCCACCGTCCATGCAACGTTTGAAGCCGATTGCGCCGCCACGGGCACTGAAGCCCGCCCCGTGCCGCTCGGCAAGCCGACTGCGCGGCAAAGCGCACCCCAGAAATCCGCTGCGCCAGGACTTTTTTGAACCGAAGGCAACCAGATGAAACCGACTACCACTGCAACCAGAAAAAGGACGACCGTGGTGCCGATCCAGACTGCGAACCGCGGATCCGGCGAACCCTCTCGGGCACCGTTGGTCATGGCGCTTGAACCGCGTACGCCGGCACGCCGGTATGCTCAAGGAACAGAAACTGCGCCAACGGGTAGCCGTAGTTGGCAATGGTCAAGGCCACCACCAGCAGCGTCCAAATCCTGAAGCCGTTCAAGGACGCCGGCAGGAACCGAGGCGGATGGACCGCGAGAGAAAATTTGAGCGGCGACTGGCCGACCGCCGCTCCACGATGCGATGCCAGCAATACACCGACCAACAGCAGCGCTGAAAAGACCAAAACGAACCCGCCGACCGCCGATATGCTGACCCAGATTGCCTGCGGCGCCAACGCGGGATCGGTGTAATCGAAGTAGGCCATGCGACGAGGCTGGCCCATGACGCCGACCAGATGCCATGGCAGGGTCACGATGAGCATGCCGAGGAACCAGGTCCACAGCTGTAGACGCACGAGACTCGGCGCTGCGAGCGGGCGACCCGTCAATCGCGGCCAAAGTTCGTACGCGATCGCGAAATACATGATCACGACCGCTCCCCCATAGATCAGGTGGAAGTGGCCCGTCACCCATTGCGTGTTGTGGATGCTCGAATTCAATGCGTAGCTCATGTTGATCAATCCGCCCGCACCGCCCAGACCGAGCATCAGCAACGAAAACGCAGAAGCAAGCACGAGCGGCCGATCCCACGGCAATGCCGCGATCCAACCCAGCACGCCACGACCGCCACGCAAGCGCCCGGCGATCTCGAGCGAGGCGGGTATCGTGAAGATCGTGAGCAACGTAGGCACGGCGACCATGCCGGTAAACACCGTGTGGAGAAACTTGAAGCCTGCTCCGATCTGCGGATCGGCAAACAGATGATGCAGGCCGATCGGCATCGAGAAGATGAGCAATTGCAGGAACGCGATACGACCTAGCCGATCACTGTACAGCCGTCCGCCAGCCGCCTGCGGCAGCAGCACATAGAATGCGATGTAGGTCGGGATCAGCCAAAAATAGACGATCGCGTGCAAGGTCCACGAAAAAAGCACACGGGCGAGGCCGGGATCGATCGTGGCGGTCCAGCCGAAGGCATTCGGAAGTATCAGGAACACAATCTCCGCTCCGACTCCCAGCGACGTCCAAGCCCAGAGCAGCGCGCCCGCCGTGATGGCAAACATGGCCAGCGGCACCGGCAAGCCCGGATGGTCGCGCTTCCAGCGCCCAAAGTGCGAGACCATCAGACCGATCCAGATCCAGGAACCCATGACTGCGAGGAGAATGCCAATGTAATAGTAGGGGCTGCCCGATAGCGGCGGATAAAACGTGTAGAGGACTGTCGCGTGACCGGCGGATACGGTGGCAATTGCCATCGCGGCTCCCGCAATTACCAGCCAGAATGCCGTCCAAGCGAGCCGAACGCCGTGCATCGGTCGCCCGAGCGATACCGCGCAGAGGGCATATCCGAAGCCCATCGCGACCAAGGTGGGAAATACATACGCGAGCGTAGTGCCGTGCGCGGTGACGGCACGGTAATACAGTTCCGGGTCGACCCAATGGTGCAGAGGGCTGCGCACCAGCATTTGCCAGGCGCCCAGTAGAATCGCCACTATGAAGGCGATGAACGCCGCCCAAAAATGGGCGAGGACGAGCCGGTTACTGCCGTACACAGGACGCTCGCAACTGGTTCCCGTAGACGCGGGCGAATTCCAGGCGATCGAGTACTTTGACTCGCGCCCACATGCCTTGGTGTCCCACGCTGCAATACTCTTGGCATGGCATCAGGTGATCGCCTGGTTTGTCAAAGCGCGTGCTCACCACGGCGATGAATCCTGGTATCACCATGCTATTGACGTTGGTGCCCGTAATGAGAAATCCGTGCACCACGTCAGGGGTCGTCGCGCGGAACATGACATTGGTATTGGCGGGCACCACGATGCATTGCGGCACAAACGAATATTGCTGGGCGATGATCCGCACGATCACCGATCCATCCGGTTGAACCGCAGTGCCCAAGTTGGATTCCATGAACTCACCGGCCAGTTGAAGGCGGCTCGCGTCAATGGTTTCCACGTTCGATGGGGGTTGTGCGGCCCAGTGCACGCCGCTGTAGATAATCACGGCAAACACCATGGCGATTATGCCCGCGACCACATAAGCCCACCGGTGTTCGGAGCGCTCTACCTCATTCACGGGGGGCATGGTCGGATTCCTAACCCACCGCGCCGCGCGGGAGGAAAACGAAAATAAAGAATGCGAACCAGATTGCAAGCATCACGGTGACCCCCAGGCCGGCCAACGCCACGGCGCCCCACGGGCCTGCGTCGACAATCTTCTCTACCTCCTCCTGGCTGCCATTGAACGCGACGTTTTCGGGCAGAAACGCCGACGAGACGTGGTCCTTCACGTCCTCATCGGCTGTCGGTAGCGCGCTCATTCGGTTACCCGGCCTTTACGAGGTTCAATGCGCCTAGCACCTTCGCGGGTCTGAACGGCACCGAGCGCAGCCGCGCTCCGGTCGCGTCGAAGACCGCGTTCGCGATCGCGGAGGGCACCACCGAGGTCGTGGGCTCGCCCGCGCCCCACGGCACCTCGGTGGGCCGATCGATCAAGTCGATGCGGACCTCCGGAACATCCGGAAACGTCAGAATCGGGTAGCTTCCCCAGTTGAGGCTGGTGACCGCACTTCGGCTGAACGTGAGAAGCTCGACCAGGGTGCGGCTGACGGTCTGCACGACATTGCCTTCGATCTGATTGCGCAGCCCATCGGGATTGATGATTTGGCCGCAGTCATGCACGACGAAGACGCGATCAACCTTGAGGGTGCCGGTCCTGCGATCGACAGTCACGTCCGCGACGATGCCCACGTAGGTTCGTACGAGTTCGTACTTCGCGTAGGATACGCCCCGCCCTCGCGCCAGCGCGCCGGCGTCACGCGGGTGCGAGCCACGCGGCTGCCACTTCGCGAATTGCCGCAGGCGCTCGAGCAGCTCGAGCCCACGAGTATCGGTTAAGTGGCGCATGCGCATCTCAAACGGATCGATGGAGCTCGCTGCCGCGATTTCATCGAGGAAGCTCTCGTTGCCAAAGGTATTTTGCATGCGGCCGGGCGCGCGTATCCAGGCGGCCGGCAGCGGCGCATCGTGGAGCCAATGTGCGGTTAACTTGCTGTTGGTCAATGAATAAGGAATGCCCAGTCCAGGGTTATAGATTCCGGAGTTCGACGGTCCATACCGCGGGAGCTTGGCGAGTACCGCTGCAAGTAAGGTAGCTCCCGAGCGCTTCATCGGTCGCTCGGGCAGAAAAATGTCGGATTCCCACGCCGTGATTCTGTTTTGGTCATCGATGCTGGCGCGATAGTCGAGCACGGTCGCAGGGCCCTTTGGATCCCACCCATGCTCGTCCCATCGCATCCATTGCAGTCGCACCGGCTGACCCAGCTCCTTCGCGATCAGCGCCGCTTCCGAAGTGCAGTCATCAGAACCGTTGCGGCCATAGCAGCCCGCGCCCTCGAGATAAATGCAGCGCACGCGCTCCGGCGCGATTTGCAGCATGGTAGCGAGCTGCTGGCGCAGGAGATGACTCGCTTGTGACGGGGTCCAAACCGTGAGCATTCCCTCCTTGAATTCGGCTACTGCGCAGGAGGGGCCGATCGACCCATGCGTATTCATGGGGAAGTCGTAGGTCGCCTGCAGCGTCGAAGCCGGGGCCTTCAGCGCTTCGCTCGTATTCCCCATGCTCTGCAACACCTCATTGCGATCGACCTTCGCCCCGCGGATATAGTCGGCGAGCTGGGATTCGTCGGGCAGACCATCCCAGCTTGACCAGGTCGCAGAGATCGTGTTCGCCGCCCGAATGGCGGCCCATTCATTGGTCGCCACCACGGCGAGCAGATCGCCCTTGCGCACGGTTCGCACATACCCGGCGAGCATTCGGCACGCATCGTCGTTCCAGGCCTCGAGCGTTGCCCCGACGGCGGCCGGGTGAACCATGCGCGCATGCAACATGCCCTGCAACTTGAAATCCTGCACGTAGGTGAAGGTACCGAAGATCTTTGCAGGGATATCGAGCCGAGGAACTGACTCGCCCACGATTTTGTAGTCGCGCGGATCCTTTAGCGGTGCGGCCGGGTCCACCTTGATCGTGAATATTCGGCCGTTCAGCAGCTGCGCATATGAGAACCCCTCCCCTCCCGACCTCGGCGTGATCACACCGTCGTTGACCGTGAGTAGCTCTCTTGCCACACGGAATTTGCTGGCCGCTTGCGTCAGCAGCGCCTCGCGCGCCGTTGCTGCCGCCCGACGAATCTGCATGCCGCCGTTCTGAATCGTAAGACTGGCGAAAGTCGGATCCTGGTCGGGCGTCAGCCGCGTATCGCCCTGAATGGTGGTAACGCGACTCAAAGGCACCGAAAGCTCCTCGGCGGCAATCTGCGTGATCGCGGTGAGCACGCCGGTGCCGAGCTCCACTTTTCCGGAGTAGAGCGTAACGAGGCCCTGAGCGTCGATCGCGATGAAACCGCCGACCTCGTCAGGGGAGACGCTCTTCTGTGTTTGTTGCACGGCTTCGGGCCGGGCCGGTCCCGGTGCGAACGTGAAGGTGACCACGAGCGCACCACCGCCTTTCAGAAACGTCCGTCGCGAGAAATCAGTATCAACCATGGGCTTCTGTCGGCTGCGCTAGCTGCGCAGCGGCGCGCATCACGGCACGCAGGATGCGGATGTGCGTACCGCATTTGCACAGGTTGCCCGCAAGCGCCTGGCGAACTTGATCCTCGGTCGGGTTTTTTGTCGTCGCGAGGAACGCAGCCGCCTGCATGATCATGCCATTGATGCAGTAGCCACACTGCGCCGCTTGTTCGTCGATAAATGCCTGCTGCACCGGATGCGGCTTTTCGGGCGTACCGAGGCCCTCAAGAGTCACGATCTTGGCGCCTGCGACGGCCGAAATCGGCATGACGCAGCAGCGCAATGCCTCGCCGTAGTAGTGCACGGTGCAGGCGCCGCACTGGCCCAGACCGCATCCAAAATGAAGCCCGTGCAAGTCAAGCTGGTCGCGCAACGCATACAGCAAAGGCATATTGGGATCGTCCGTGCGCAAGTCGCACGCCTTACCGTTGACGGTTAGCTTGATGGTGGTGGTCATACTGCCTCCACGATTGCTCGAGTTACCCAATTCCGTACGGGCCGCATATCGCCAGTTTCGCCCGCGAGACCATTAAGCCGCGCTCACGCGCCATGGGATTAAGAATCATCTGCAATACGCATAGCGCTGACCATTGGACCTTGGGCCATGCGTCACAGCATCGGTACTCTGAGCAATAGCTGAGTCTACATATTGGGCGCAGCGTGTAGTGAAGATAAACCGCACCTTGTCCTCCTGCTCGGTCCCGCCTGCGAGACGTGCCCAGTTGATTGATGCTGCTTGAGCGCCTTTAGCGGGCTCCGTAGCACGCCGTCGGCCGAGTTCTTGGCGAGCGGCAGTCTGAAATACAAGCGATTTCACAATCAACATCAGCGAAATGTGTAGTAAAGAATGAACCGCACTTGGGTCTGGTGCTCGTTGCTGGGTCCCTCCTGCGAAACGTGCGCAAATCGCGCGAGCAACTCTAGTCCGTTAAGGACGCCGCTCGGCGCACTCCATTGCACAGTGGCGTCGTACTCCTGCTGTGCGTACTGACTAACGACGTTCGGGGTCGAACCATTCACCCATAATCCGTAGACGCTCAGTCCTGTTGGACTCGGGAAGTTGTATGCGGCGCGTAGCAGCGTCGCATTTTCGCCTGCGCGGTCGAAGTTTTCGATCATCACTGCCGTGTAGCCGGCATAGCCGCCCCAAGGGCTCAGAATACCCGTGCCGCTACCGGGGCTGCCGATGGTGCCGACCGCGGTGAGCGTTCGTGCCATCGTGAACAGCGCAGGGCCCATCGCAAGTTCAGTCTTAAGGCCGACCATGTGAGTAGAAAAGAATTTCCCCGTGAGTAGATTCTCGCCCGTGCTGCGCTCATCGGTGTATTGAGCATGGAGCAGCAACTGCATATTGTCGGGAAGCGCAATGGCGTACCTCATTTCGGAGTACGCGATGTTGATGATGTCGGCGCTGTAGTATTCGACCGCGCCGATCGAGAGCTGACCAACCTTGTAGTTTGCGCCGGCAACAGATACGCCGCGGGTCACCCCGGCAGGAGCACCGGCGGCGGTAGCCATCGACTCAAAATCCTCGGAATTGCGCTCCTTGATCTTGTCGACATACGCCGCGCCGAAGCTGAGTGCGCGGTCCTCGGTGCTGCCGATCTTCCCCTGTAATCCGTATACCAGATAGGTGTATGGGGTCATGACCGCGTCTTGGGTATTGATAAACGGCGTATTGAATCCTCTATCTCCGACCGTCGCCAGGACCTGGTCGGTCACCTTGAACTCGCCATAGAGTTCTCCGAGTACGGTGTAGGGCTTCTGCCCCGGCTGCAGCAGTGGCGTCCCATCTTCGTCGAGCGGACCGACGAGGCGCTGCGAGGTATAGCCGGTTGCGCCGAGCGCGACGAAATCACCGAAGTAACCGGTCTTAACACCCGCCGAGCCGCCCAAGGTCCAGGCTAAGCTCGTGGTGTGATCCATATTGTCGCGATCATAATAATAGGATCGAAGCTGGGCGTCGAAAGTGGTGTCGCGCAAACCGACCAAGCTGGATTCGTGCAGCAAGGTCGCGATCGGCCGGTTCAAGAAACTGTCTGACATCTGAGTGTGGCCAAGCTCTGTAGAATTTGGTGTCTCGGGTTCGTCGCTGTCGATTGGGGTTCGAGCGTCGATCGAGGCCGTAGGGGTGGTGGCCGCCGGCGGCTCGGGCGCCGCCACGTCCAGCGCCCAAACGGGTGTTTCGTGCATCGCCATTAGCAACAGCGCCGCCAACATCTAATTCTCACTCACTTAGACATCCCCATCACCGCGCGCGGATCGGCCGACCCCCATTTCGCAAACGCCCGACATTTCCCGCTCCAGCGTGTGACGTGCCTTCTACGCCCGGCCCTCTAGCCAATAGCCTGAAGAACAACACCTCGAAATGAGCGAAACAGATCTTGTGTTATCAAGCAACGCATTCTTCAGTGTCGGTCGTACCGGGCTTTCAGGTTTATAAGGTCCCCAGCGCGTATTCACCCGCGTCGCGCCTCACTGCTGAGTCACGCCGTTCCCCGCTGGCGCGACCGCCGGGCCTCCGAATGGCGTCACCCGGCCTGCTTCCTCAGGAATGGATTTCAAGTACTCGACGAGCGCCCAGCGCTGTTCGTCGGTAAACAAGGGACCGATAACGCCGTTTCCGCGAGGAGCGTCCTCGAAGGAGTGACCGGCATTCGAATTTCCGCGCAATGCGGTGTCGAATAGGAAGGTCCCGGACTTTCCACTGGTGTCGAGCCCTACCTTGATCGGATCGAAGTCTCGCCCCACGTAGAACCTCTTGGTTCGCTCCTTAGCGGGGAGCAGCATCTCGTAAAGATTCGGCACCGATCCGTTATGCAAGAATGGCGGCGTCGCCCATACTCCATCGCGCGGCGCTGACTTGTATACGCCCAATGGTGGAGGAGGCAGCGGTAACTCGCGGAACCCGTGCAAATCGGCCGCCTCCGCCTCGGTCAGTTTGAGTTGCCCCAGTGCTTTGTCCAAGATCAGATCCTGCAGAAGGGCGTAGACAACCCCGGTGGGTAGAATCTGCTTGCCCTGGTAAGGTGGCGGCAACTGGCCGCTCAGCTGACCGGTGATCGCGTAGGGCCTTAGGTCTTCGAACTGTCCCGGGTCGGTGCCCACGTCTGTTTGCGGGATCAATCCAACTCGAACGAAGCGCTTGCCATATTTGTTCGGCTCCGTCCACGTGTAGGGCCACACGTTGTGGCAGCCCGCGCAGATGCTGACGAATAGCGCCTTGCCCTTGGCGGCCTTTTGGCGATCGATCGTTCCCAACACCTCTTCCGGCCATTTCGGAGGCGCCAATCGCCGCAGGGCATGCTCGATCTTCTGGAGATCTAAAAGAGCGGCATTCGAATCGAACAGACCATCTTCCGGGGTCTTAGAGCGCAGGTCCATGGGCATGAACACGCCCATGGCCTCGGTCAAGTCGCGCGCAATCGGATCTTGTTGAGAACCTCTCCATTGTGTCCACGTCCCTTGGGGAGCATTCCAGAGAAAGGGCGGTTTAGTGGGCGCGAGGGGCGTCGACCAATTCTCCGGAAGTCCGGGAGCAATCGCGGTCAGACGATTGACGATCAAAGCGATCGCGTCCATGCGCGCCGGCCCCCACGGGATGGGCGTCACCAGGCTACGGGTACGATATTCGTGCACACGCGCAGCATCGCTCTCAACGCGCTTGCGCAGTTCGCGCTTGGCGCCGGCATTTGATGCTCCAAGTCGCGCAGCCAATCGATCGAACTTTGCACTCTCCGTCAACGTCGCCTGCAACGCATCGTCGAGCGCGTAGACATACTCCATCAAGTCGAACGTATTGTGGACGCCGCCGTCTATACGAATCCTCTTCCCATTGAACGTCGGCTGCGCGACATGACAGGTGGCGCAGGTCATGCCGACGTACTCGCCTTTCCATCGACCCTTTGTCACAACGGTCTTGGTCAACCCAATTGCTAAGCCGTCCGGATTGGTGCGTGGATTCGCGGTTTGGGGAATCAGCCCATAGCGGTCGCTGTTCGTGTCCGACCGGAAAAGTTCCTGGCTGCCCGCCACTTCCAGATACAGGAAAATGTCGTAGGAGATGACTTGTGAGCCTTGCGATATTTGATAGAAGGTCTCTCGGTCTGTCGGAGACCACCCCTGATTGAGATAGACCACACTGTCTGCGGAAGATTGCGCCACGGCCAATCCGGCCCCGAAGCAGCCCAACGCGCCTATACAGGCAAGCGCCCAATGCTCCCTCTCGATTCTCATGTCTTGCGACTAAGAAGCACCCAGGCACCGATCGCGAGCGACGGATCGAGGATTGCCAATGTCACCAGCGTATGTGGGAATACGCCGGCCAACTGTGGAGTCGGCAGTCTCCATGTCGAGTTTGATCTCTTTAGACTTGCAGGACGTAACTCTGGAGGCCCTCGCACGCGCTCTTGAACATTGATTCGAAGAACATGTGCGAGAAGGGGCCGCCAGCCTCCACCAGGAAGCGCGGATCCAAAGCCACTGTGTAGGTGAAGCGCGTCTTTCCAGGTGCAGTCTCCTCCAACAGGTAGTCCTCGGCCAGCGCGTGTGCCAGCGGCGTAGAGGTTCCAGCGGCGTAGAACGAACACCGGCGATCTTGCTCCCAGCGAAAGAAATGCTCGTCGACGCTGACCGGCGTCATCCAAATCGTCCGGGTGGAGCCTACGCCGTAAGGCTTTTCGCTGGTCCACACCGCTTTGTGGATGGCATGAAACCACTTGGGCCAGGAATCCGCGTCGGCAAAAATGGCGAACACCTTGGCGGGCGAGGCTTCGAGGTCGACCGCGGTTACGAAGCGCATCGGCGCGGTGTCCAAGAAGGAGGCATTGACGGGACGGCAGGAGAAGTGCATGACTTGACCTCGTAGGTAGGTGGATGGTTGAAGGCGCGGCCGAGGCCGTTCGGTTTCAACCGACGGCGCCTCGGGGACGGATAGCGAAGAAGAACGATATGGCGTTCACCGCGCACTGCGATATTCATCTTCTAAAATACGCACATCGGCAACTATTGGACCTTGGACTACCGGAGCGCCGGGTCGAGAATGCCAATGTCAACAACATAGCGAGCATGACCGGTCAGGTTATCGCCAAGCGATCTTCCAAGATTGATTGATTCCGATCCACGCCTGATCGCTCGCTGGGTCGTCACAACGATCCCATCCGACAATCTTGAAAACGGTGCAATTCATGTCTTTTCCGCCCGCAGCCGGCTGCAGTTGCAACGGGTGGGATAGCGGCGATGTATGCGACCGCGCGGTTGATGACAGTGACAGGAGGCTTGCAAAGGTCGGCGTTGCGGCAACAAGTACCGTACGTTGAATGAAAGTTCTACGGCCGATGATCATGTGATTGCTCCAAGCGATTTAGCGTGAACATCGTCGATCCTCGAAAACGTGAGCCCGCCCCTCGCTTCGTCCGCGTTCGGCCTGGTTGTGGCGCTACTGGCGGACGATCCCGCATCGCTTCTGGCAGATTCGGCGCGATACGCCGCCAGCGGCGATAGCCGGAAGGCCCCCGTCCATCCCCAACGGTTCGCGGCGGCGGCGAGAATTTCGCGTGCAACATGCGTTTCGCCGACGCCAACGGCGGCCGAATACGCCCGCTCGGAGGCACGCAGGGTGGGTCGATTCGCAAGATTGATGAGGGCGAGTGCAAGGGCACGGCGGCCATCATTGCCGCTGCCGGCATAGAACTCCGCACCATGGTCTGCAAACGCCAGCCAGTGTCTTTGGAGTAGAGCCTCGAAGCCGGAACGTGCGGCTTGCATCTGCACTTCGGCCTCGGCAGATCTCCCCGACGCGTTCAACACATCGGCGAGACGCCAACTGACCTCCGGGTCACCGCTCGCAATCGCCGGCATCAACAGTACCTCCGCGTCGTCGGTGCGGCCATCTTGCGAATAGATCTCGGCTAGATGAACGCGCGCCTTCACGTAGCACGGCAGGTAGTCGATGGCTCGTCGATACCACTGCGCGGCCCGAATCGGTTGTGTATCTGGGACGAGTTCGCCCCATAGAGCGCCGAGCTGAAAGCAAACCCAAGCCAAGGCGAACGGTGAAACATCCTGGTACGCCCGCAGCGCCTGGGAGTAGATTGCGTTGGCCTGATCGAATTCCCGCAGATCCGCGAGCAACGCACCGAGCGGCACCAAATCCTCCAAACGCCCAGACTCTGCGGCCATGCCGTATCGCGCCTCGAGCACCGCCTCGATGCCGGTTCCGCACGCCTGATCGATGCCGAGTGCCAGCCGTTTGACCGCGGCCGGCGGCGCCCCCTGGTCCTCCGCTTGTGCAAGATAGCTCCTCGCCTCAGCAAAGCGATGGCTCATCGAAGCGACCTGCGCGTGAATGAGTGCCGTGCGTATGGGCTCCGCGTCCACACGCGCAAACTCGCAAACCAAAGTCTCTAGACGGTTAAACGCGTCCAAGTCTCCGAGGAACTGCGCCGCGAGGTGCTCTTGTTCGACGAGGCACTCCGCGATCCCGGACCGCTCGGGTGCTTGCCAGAAACGACTCCAAAATTGCGCGCGCGCGCTCTTGAGATTGACGACGGCAATGTGCCCGTCCGTCGCCGGCGGAAAATTAACCTCAACGTTTAGCGCTTGATTCACAGCTCAGCCGAAGCGCTTTTTGAGCGCTTCGAGGCCGGTTTTGAGCAACGTCGAGACGATTGTTTTGACCACAATGTCCGGTTGTCCATCCGCCCAATACTGCACGCGCCACTCGACAGAGCTACCGGATCCCTTCGGTTTGACCGCCAATGTACCGGTGTAATCGACCGCCGGAATGCCGCTGATGTTCGTGTAGCGATAGAGCCGAAGGGAATTATCCATGGCGGCGAGACGTTCGATGATCTGCTTGCCGTCGATTGTCTCGATCGTGCGCAACTGGCCGATACCCTGACCGGTCAAGCGAATCTTGGCAATCAAGGGATGCCAGGTACCGCCGAAAGGCCCGATGAGGGCCCAGACCTGATCGGGAGGCGCCGATAACTCGACGCTTTCGAGCACCGTTTGCAGCTCGGTGTTGGGCGATGCCAGATACGGAAATGTGTTGACGCCCGGCTTGGTCGCGCTTTTAGCCCCGCCTTGCAGGTACTCTCGGTCGTTATTGACCATCCAGGAAAGCATGATGTCGACGACGTTCGAATTGACCGTACGGCCCCCGCCCGTCTGGTAGGCGTGCCCCCGAAGCGTGCTTTTCTCGATCTCAAGATAGCTGGTATCGCTGGTCGGCTTCGACACATCGATCAAGATGAAATCATCGAGATACACATCGGCGGCGGCACCGAGCGTCGCAGCGGTCCAATCCGCCTTGCCATCACGCATGTCCCAATTCGTCAGGCTGTCGATGAGTCGCTGGCGAAAAAGAGGCTTGAGTTCCTCTTCAATGGCAAACGGCGTCTGTTGATTCCATAAGTCGCGCAGGTCTTCTGTCCCTTCCATCGCCGGATTATTGAGGCGCATATTCGTCTGTTCCGGGCGGCCCACCCAATCGAAGCGGGGCGGAGGCTTTCCAATGAGGGTTGGGGGTCCCGGCACCGGAGTGGTTTCTGCAACGACCCCTAGCAGAGAGCCATTGCCAAGGTCAAACACGCGGCGCGGATCCAGTTCGATGACGATGGAGAGCACGTTGTCATGCTCGAGCAGATTGGGGAATCTCTTTAGGCTCGCCACCAACCACGCCAGGATGAAGGGATCGGAGCGCAGACCCGCAAACACGCGAAACACACCGTCGGCAGTTGCAGCTCCTTTCTCATCATTCACAACGAACTTCAGTTCCTGGCCCCCCGGCAATGTACAGGCGCCGCGCTGAATCAGTGCCCCGTCCGGGCCATGCTCGAGGACGCTGAAGCGACAGCTGAAGCGATACTCCTTTGCGCCGGGCTTGAATCTCGCTGCATCACCAACGCCCTCAATGTTCACTGGGCGAACCACGATGGAGTGATCGACCACATTGGAGAACATCGCGGTCGTGCCTGCCGAGGGAAAAACATCCAAACCCAGTACCGTGCGGCCCGGATTCCCCGGGCTCGCGAACGCGAACAAATCGGTGAGATCCGCAGCAGGATCGCCGATCTGCCTGGGGCCATCCACATGGTCTGACATCGCTACCTACCCTCCAGCGATTGCGAAATCAAGTGCCAGGAAACTTACGCGCCTCACGGCTGCCCCCAATCACCGTGGCCCTCCTTCGCGTCCGGCGGTCCGCCAAATGGCGTGATTTGACCTGCTTTCTCCGGGATGGATTTCAAGTACTCGACGAGCGCCCAGCGCTGATCCTCGGTGAACAACGGCCCGATGATCCCGTTGCCGCGCGGGCCGTTCTCGAAGGAGTGGCCTTGGTTCGAATTCCCCGGTTGCGTCGTGTCGAGGAGAAACTTCCCCGACTTGCCGCTGGTGTCGAGTCCCACCTTGACCGGATCGAACTCCCGTCCGACGTAGAACTTCTTGGTGCGCTCCTTGGCAGGAAGCAGCATCTCGTAGAGATTGGGAACCGATCCGTTGTGCATGAACGGCGGGGTGGCCCACACCCCGTCGCGCGGGGCCGCCTTGTAGATGTCTGGTTCCGGGCGCGGCAGCGGGAATTCCCGATAGCCGTGCAGGGCAACGGCCTGCTCATCGGTCAACTTGAGTTCCTTGATCGCCCTCTCCAGGACCAGGCGCGAGAGCACGTAGTAGAGTTCGCCTGTCGGAACGAGCTCCTTGTCCTTTAACGGCGGCGGCAATTGGCTGCTCAATTGGCGCGTGAGCGCGTACGGCTTGATGTCGATGAACTGTCCTGGATCGGTGCCTACGTATTTTTCCGGAATCAATCCGACTTCGATGAAGCGCTTGCCGTACTTATTCGGCGCGGTCCAGGTGTAGGGATAGGAATTGTGGCAGCTCGCGCAATTGGCGGCGAAAAGCTCTTTGCCTTTCGCAGCTTTCTCACGGTCGATCTTGCCGAAAACCTCTTCCGGCCACTTCGGCGGCGCCAGCCGTTCCAACAGGCCTTCGATCTTCTGCAGATTGAGCAGGGCGGCGGCCGAGCTATAAAGGCCTTCTTCGGGCGTCTTGGAGGTCAGGTCGTAGGACAAGAACACGCCCAAGGTTTCGGTGAAATTGCGATCGATCGGATCTTGCTGCGCTGCGCGCCATTGGGTCCACGAACCCTGCGGTGTATTCCATACGAAGGGCGGCTTCGTGGGTGCAACGGGGGTCGAGTGGTTCTCGAGGATGCCGGGTTCCAAAGACGTCACTCGGTTGACGATCCCGGCGATCGCGTCCAGGCGGGCTGGGCCCGCCGGGGTGGGGCCGAGGAAGACGGTGGAATGGACGTAGTGCACACGTTCTGCATCGCCTTCCAGGCGCTTGCGCAATCCGCTCTTGGCGTCCTGAGTCGATGCGCCGAGGCGGCCCGCCAGTCGATCGAACTTCGCTGTGTCTCTTAAGGTCGCGTGCAGGGCGTCATCCAGGGCGCCCATATACCCGACGAAGTCGAAGGTATTGGCCACCCCGCCGTCGATGCGAATCTTCTTGCCCTGATAGTTCAGCTGCGCGTTGTGGCAGGCCCCGCATGTCAATCCGATCTGATCGCCTTTCCAGCGACCCTGCGCCACCGAAAATTTTGTGACGCCGACTGGCAAGCCCTCCGGATTGGTGCGCGGATTTGCGCCCTGAGTGATCAGTCCCCAACGCTCGCTATTGGTGTCCGAGCGGAAGAGTTGCTGGCTGTCGGCAACTTCGAGATTGAGGAAAATATCGTACTCCATCACCCGCGAGCCTTGCGGGATGTTGTAATACGTCTCGCGGTCCGCCTGCGACCACCCTTGGTCCAGATAGATCACCGAATCGGCCGCCGCGTGCGCCGCCAGGGGTCCAAGCTGGAAAAACCCAAATGAACACCAGGTAACCAGCAACACGAATGAAAGGTTGGTCCAAAGGACGTTCTTCACCTGAGGCATAAAATCCCCCCGAGACAGGTGCATCTGTGTTCGATGTTGATTGATTTTTCGACGCAATTCTTCCAATCGGACATGCGGTACTGCGTTGAGCAATTGGGCTTTAGGTCTACGAGTTCACCGGCAGCCGGCCTATCTCAAAAAGCTTGCCGACGCCCAAGGTCCGTAAATAGCACCGCGAACCAGTGGCGCCTATTGGACCTTATTGGTACCTTCTGAATCGCCCGCGGTGAGCGGCCGCTTTGAATTTATATCAGTCGATAGACTGCAAATGGCCGGGTGGCGACTGGGACACGACACACGGTCGATCCAGCAATCCGTCGGGCATGCACAGAGTCCGGAGCGGTTCAAGAATCTCTGGAAGGATTGAAGACCGGCGCTATTCGGACGAGGTTCGACCCCAACCCGCCGGACGCGAGTGACCGTTATTGGGTAGTGGAAAGTGCACATGCGCAACGCAGGGACACCATTGGACCAAATACTCATCGAAGAAATCACGAACCTCTATCAATCTAACAAGGTAGATTCGAGGAGTACCAACGTCTCGCTCGGCGCACTCATGATTGAGGATCAACATCCGCCAAGAAGCTTGAGAAAGGCGCGGTAGTGTCCCAGTAGTGATCTGCTCGATCACACCTTGGCGAATCTCAACGTCGCCCGATTGGGCGGCCGTTTGTGAGCCAGGCGCAACACAAGCGCCATCTGACAACCAGCATGCCGGGGTCGGTGCAGTGGTCGGTGGCCTGGCCGGCCTCGGTGACCGGCGACA